>Ga0194060_10003733_pt1 | contig 10721 bp, 6 predicted proteins | sample SepL225m_MetaG_FD_163427 | JGI IMG/M metagenome (GOLD analysis project Ga0194060, IMG submission 163427) | Anoxic zone freshwater microbial communities from boreal shield lake in IISD Experimental Lakes Area, Ontario, Canada - Sep2016-L222-5m | ecosystem: Environmental > Aquatic > Freshwater >... | reverse complement strand
TCTTACATGGTTTTTAATATTTACTCGTGAACCATATATACCTTTATACCTTTTTATCTACGCAATTTTTCTCAGTCGAGTTACTTATAACCATGATACTCCTCAATTATTAAAAAAACTTCAAATTAAAGTTGATAGAACATTAGTAGTGAACGTCGGATTACTCATTTTACTTAATGTAATCACACTATCTTGTCTTCCTCTTAAACAATATTATGAACAAGTTGTAGGAATAAGCAGTCATAGTGTTGCTGGAAGTGAGATAAGTGATCAAGGTGGTATCTTAGGAAGTCTCTTACGATCAATATTGTATCCGATTTACATTTTAGTCGGATCTCGGTTTTCAAATTTTCATGTGATATTGATAATTCTTACTTTTTATATCGGATACACTTGGAATTTAATTTTTAAGACAATCGATAGTAAGCAAAAATATACTTTTTTATTTCATAGTTTAGTATTATTCTGCATTTTATTTCTTTCTGCGTTACGAACTCAAGATCCGGGAACCGATCAATATGGATCATATCGTATGAATATATGGGTAAGTGCCTACATGTCAATTGCTGTTTTTCTATTTATCAAACAAATTTCAATTATTAACATAATAAAATCAAAACTTCCGTCCATCATTGCAATTTTGTTAGCACTATACATTGTTATTTCACCTCGATCATATCTATGGAAGGAAAAACAGCACACGATACAAGATTCATTCTTTATTAGTTTTAACCAAGATGAACAACCAGGACACCTCCTACGCTCAATTAAACAACCAACTGATACACTTTTTGTTGATGGGTATGCCTCACTTATCTTTTTATCTTCAGGCATCCCTTCGGCATTTCCTTATTATGTTTATTATCCTGTCATGCAGTTTGGACAATATGAAAAATTGAAAAATGCCATGTTTATAAACAAACCACCGACATTTGTATATTTTGACTGTCAAGTACCGAGACAATATATTGATTTTCCTCATTCATCCTATTCAGCAGGTTATATAGAGTTATTAAAGAACTACAATAATAGTTGTCTTTTTATTCGAAAGGATAGAGCTGAGAAGTTATCTAGTAAAGAAAAAGAAAGCCTTATTTTTTATGAATATACTTTCCCGCAACCTGTGAAAGAAAAACAACAAGAATAAGAATCAAATATAGTATTACTCCTAATATTGAAATAAAATTTGAATATGATCGCAATTTGCCATTCTTAAATTCAAATCGTAATTGAAAATCACCTCTTGGAAGATGAATCTGCATAAGATGCAAATCATTAAAAACATTCATTGGTATTTCAGAGAATTGCTTAGATTCCTTATTATATATATCAACTTCCCAACCGGGGAAAAAGAATGTATTTAACTGAAATTGACTTTCCTCATTAGATTTTAAATCAAATATCTTTTTATTAAAGTCATCTTGTATTATGTGTACATCAGCTCTTCCCCATGTTATGCTGTAAGGTGATTTTTGTATAGTTTCTGGAGATATATCAAGAATTGTAGTTCCTAAATCCGACTTTATTGTTTTTACTCCCTTTGGAACAAACTCAAACGAACTCCTACTTACTCGCCATGCTATTTCATACCTTGACGTCAGCTCAGTATCTGAGACATTTCTTACATTTTGAGGATAAAAATATTTTTGTTGCACAATTATTACTCCTGAAATATAACATATGCAAATGATTATTGGAATAATTTTTGAATATTTAAACTCTAATTTTGAAATAAAATCATTCAAAAAATAAAAGCCAAACCCAATTGAAATAGAAACAAAAAAACTTGCAAACGTTAACAATCTCCATGGAAATTGCAGATATCGAAGATACGTAAATATATTCCAAACAAAAACTGATCCATCAGTCATTAAAAAGTAAGTAAAGAAAGACATTACTAGAAAAAAAAGATACATCCTAACATTGGTATTTAACCTATTCTTTTTGAAATAAACAACTGCAGTGATCAAGCTCAAAATAATTGCAAATATAAATATCTTTCCTATTTGAAAAGAAATCCCATCATAACAGCCTTTTATAGAAGCACCAAATCCCCAAGGTGAATACCAAAACTGTTGAGGACAAACAAAATGAAGAAAATAGCTTGATAATTCTCCAAGAAATACTTTATCTACCAATGTATATTGTCTCTCAATAAATGACGGTATCCAAAAAAACGCAGACAACATGAGTCCTAATAACGCACCAACTTTAGCATATAATATTGACTTAATCTTCTCCGAACTAAATGTTATCATTAGAATCCCAAATATGCATAAAAAAGGAATTGAAGGAAGAGCAATAAGAGGGTGTGTAAGAATAAGCAGTGCTATAGCTAATCCAAACCATAAAGAATTACGTATAGATGGTTTTTTAAAAACAAGATATAGAGTCAAAAACACAAATGGTAATATTGATAAACTAAAAAATTCAGCAAATGCACCCCGTACATACGCAGTAATTGCATGATATGAATAATATGTGTAAACAATAGCAGATATAAATGATGCTGTACGAGAAACAAATTGCCTCATAAAATAATACATTCCTAAGGAGGCAAGAAAAAATCCTAAAATAATAACAGATTTCATTGACGAAACAAGAGAAATTCCAAATATTAAACGAAATATAAATCCAATATAATAAATAAGTGGTGGATAAAAATTAAACAACGGATATCCATATCCAAACCCCAAACCATCAACCCATCGTGGAAACCAATCTCCCTGTCTTACCCCTCTCTCAAGTAAAAAGAGCCTAACAATGTGCTGATCATCATGCATACTAAAATAATATGGATTAAGGAGGCTAAACACTGCTGGAATTGATATAATAAGAAGACACAAGATTTCGAAGAAAAATTTATGTTCTTTTACAACTTTTATTAAGTTGTATTTTGTAGTTAGCATGTAGTGCATATTTTAGAGCTTATATAGATAGTTATCAAGTGTCGTTTATTTTATGAGTCAATCAGAAACTGTTAATCAAGTCAGACGCAACACAATCATTAGCACGATGAGCTTGTTTTTTCAAAGTGGATATTCTGCAGGCTTGGGATTAGCTGCAAATCTTGTTCTAACAATACATTTATCACGTGCAAGTTTTGGTATTTATGGCACCGTTCTTTCAATTATCTCAATCTTAAACTATTTTTCTGACATAGGTCTTGCGGCTTCTTTGATTCAAAAAAAAGATATTTCAAATGATGATGTCAAAACTACTTTTAGCGTTCAACAATTAATGGTAATCACAATTATTGTATTGTGCTTTACAATTACTCCCTTTGTTAAAAACTGGTACAACCTTCCCGATGAAGGAATTCATCTCTATTGGGCACTACTACTATCCTTTTTTCTTTCATCTCTCAAAACTATTCCTTCAGTATTTTTAGAAAGAAAAATTGAATTCCAAAAAATCGTAACAGTTCAAATCATAGAAAATACTTTTTTTTATTTCTCAGTGATGATATTTGCTTTATTAGGATTTAGTCTTGAAAGCTTTACAATTGCAGTGTTATTGAGAGCGATCATTGGAGTAATCGCGATGTATAGAATTTCATTTTGGAAACCTGAAATAGGAATTTCTCTATCAAGCTTAAAACAACTTTTATCCTTTGGGGTTCCATTCCAGTTAAGTTCATTTCTTGCGCTATTTAAAGATGATCTGATCACCATCTTTTTAGCAAAAATAGTTGGATTTGATACTTTAGGATCTATTTTGTGGGCAAAAAAATGGGCAGAAGCTCCAATACGAATCGTGATGGATAATATTACACGAGTTCTTTTTCCACTTATCGCACGATTTCAACATAATAAAGAAAAAGTCGGATTACTCACAGATAAATTACTCACTTATCAAACAGCACTTATTGCGCCTGCAATAGTCGGAATGGCACTTATAATGTCAGAAGTAGTAGAAGTATTACCCAAATATTCAAAATGGGAATCAGCTCTTCCACTTTTTTATATTTTTTGTTTTTCTTCTTTTATTGTTTCGCTTTGCGCTCCGTTTGTAAATATATTTAATGCACTTGGTAAAGCAAAACTCACATTTATATATATGCTTATTTGGACAATAATCATATGGATTTTTACCCCTTTTCTTACGTTTTATACCGGTTCTATTGGCTTTCCATTAGCGCATATGATCGTATCTATCTCCTATTTTATAATATTAATTCAAGCAAAAAAGTATTTTCACTTCCACTTTTTGAAATCAATCTATCCATTTATAATATCTGCACTTCTTATGCTTATTTCGGTATTTATATTACGGAGATCAGTATCATTTTCAGGTATCCCTGCTATCATTTTTATGATAGGTGCTGGAAGTACGATATATTTTTTCAGCGTCACTTATATATTTAAAATCTCCTTTTTTCAAATAGTTCAATCAATCTTGCACAAAAATACAAATTGATATTGAATATAAATTCTAATTAGTGCATAATAACAACTATGCAACCAAGGAATTCTAGACAACTAACAATAATTGCTTTAATAAGCACTACATTTGTAATATTATTGACCGTTATTGTTGTCATAATAACTCTCTCAACAAAAGAGGAATTGTCTGAACCAACACCAAAACCAACAATAATAAAAGAGTTATCAAACAATACGGTCTCCACCCAAACACAATCAAAATACAAAAAATTACCAAAATCGTTCAAAGGGACTCCTATACCTACATCAATCTATGATAGGGCATATAATAAATGGTGGCAGATTGAAGACAAGAAGAAGGAAACATATGTTACAGATACAATAAAAAAATATTATACTTATCGTGAAATATTAAAATCAAATAATGTTCCAATCAGTCAATATCCCGAAAATCCAACTTTTGATGAGATTGAAGCTGATTGGTATAAAATGCAACAATATGCTCAAAAGGAATTAGTTTCTTCGACAGATTTTCTATACATAATAGCTCGATATCAAGGATCAAGTACAAGAAACGAAGCATCTGCAAAATTTGGGGATCTAAAAATTAAAGCAAAGGAACTCATCGAAAAATATAGAACATTATTAGATAAACCCGCTGTCAATGTATATTATGTTATGAATCTAGCAAATACTGATAAGGATCTCATATTAATAAATAATAATTGGAAATCCGAATATATTAAAAATTATACTGCGGATCAAAAAAAGTTTTATACTGATACAGGATTTCACTCGTTTTTATTTTCTCAAGAAGAAAATAAGGTCTCTAAGATCTATGAAATAGAGGATGAAAAACCCTTCGGAAAATTTGCTTATCTCATCATATATCCGACGCGAATCAATAACCGAGTATATATGACGCTAGAAGAGGCGTATAATAAAATTCAGTACCTAACAAAATAATGAAACGCATAAAATATTTATTATTATCTACGGTCTTTATATTTCTTGCATTAGCTTGTAGTTCATCGAACGCATATGCCCAAGATGCAGGATCATGCGTTACTGGATCAGCACGCATAGATATGAAATTTTCGAGACCTCTTGGACTGGGAGAAATAGTAACATGTTATGCCGAATCAAGATCTGGATGTCAACCATGTTGTAAAGGTGGTGATTGTAATAACAGATATCCAGTAAAAACATCATGTCAGACAGGAGAAAACGGAACGGGATGTACTTTAACAGAGATCGACTGTTTTTGCGCTCCTCAAACTGTAACATGTTATTTAAATAACGGAACACAAATTCAATCAGACAGTCAACCTCAAGCATATAATAATCAATCAAAAAAATCTGTTGTTCTTGGAGCAAATGATCAACCTGCTTGTACAGAGTCAGTTACTACTCATAATCCCGATACAACAACAACAGGACCTTGCACACTTCCTCCCCCTCCAGCTATTGTGGCACAACCACCTGATAATACTTCCCAACCACCCGGAGGACAATCTAGTGGACCCCCAGATACTAGTGATCGATGTCAAGAAAATGTAACAAAATGTGGAACAGGTACAGATACATGTTCGGGAGGTAGGTGTGAAGGAGGAGTTTGCAAAACCTGTACCCCCGATACCAAGACTCCTGACTGCATAATAAACGTAACACAATGTGATAATAAGGGATCTACAGATACTAAATGCAAACAAGGAATGTGTGGAACAAATAATACATGCTCAACCTGTACTCCACCTCCAAAAACCCCACCGCCTTCTTTACCGCCAACAACACCACCCGTACCATCTCCAACGATTAAGACAACAACTATCACTCAGCCACCAACTACTAACTTATCTAATAAATCTACTAAAGTAGTGAACCAGAAAACAATTCAGTCTCAATTTTTTGTATGTCTTGATAGTATAAAATGTTCCGAAACAGGATCAAGTTGCATAGCAACATTTGATAAAAAAGAGCACGTTGCGAAACTATCGGCTAGTACAAATCAAAACCAATCGCTTCATCCGGGAATTGATGCAACTATTTTGGAATGTATAGAAACTAAAGAGGGAAGACGATGTACCACTGGAAATAATACTAAAGATTATGATCTATTAGGGTTAAACTCCTTTAATGAACTTAATACTAAATTCGGATATTCTTTTGTTGGATTTTATGATTCGTTAGGAACTAAAAATTCAAATAATAATGTTATTAAAACACCCAATAGCAGTACAATAGGGTATTGGGATAGTCGTACTACCACTCAAGTTGGACGAATATTTATGGCTTTATATAATTTTAATGGGAGCGATTATAGTGATCAAATTGCGGCTCAACAACAAGGACAACTAGATTTTGAAACTGCTCAAAAAAAATGTATTCAAATATACTGGGATCCCTATGGATTTGTATTTGATGCAAATAATATGAAGCCTGTTCCTAATGCACAAGTAGAACTATATGTAAAATCATCAATAGGATCTTTCGAAAAATATGTTGGACGAGATATTTTAAATATCATCAATCCACAACTTTCAAGTAAGGACGGGAGTTACAATTTCCAAGTTCCAAACGGAACATATCGTCTCAAAGTTACAGCTCCTAATTACGTATTCCTTCCAAATCCACTAACATCAGAAATGTATGAAAATATTTACTATGGTGGAGACATCACACAATTTAATAAACCAGTACGAACAGATATTCCCCTCTACCCTGTTTACGGACCAATAAATCCTAATCCAGAAAAGTGATATAATATCATAGCATGAACGATCAACTGGCCATTATTGTAACTGTTTATAACAATTATGCTGTTTTGGAAGATTTTTTCTCTACCCTCTCAAAACAAACTAATATTAACTTTCATATTTTTATCTCAGATGCCTCACCTCAAAAACAAAAAATAGAAACAAATCTTCCATTCTCACTCTATTCCATTGAAAATAAAGGATATTCTCATGGAGTAAATGAAGGAATACGAGAAGCGCGAATTAAGGGTTACGAAAAATTTTGTATTGTAAATAACGATATACTATTCGACATACATTTTGTTGAAAATATGATTAATTCGATAAATATCCATCCTACATCACTTATCGGAGGAAAAATATTCTATGCTCCACAATATGAATATCACAAAGGCTCTTACAAAAATGTAGAGCAGGGACATATCATATGGTATGCTGGTGGAACAATAGATTGGAATCATGTAACAACTCATCATATAGGAGTAGATTTGTTGGATTCTGAGAAGTATAGTCAGGGACAATCCACAGAATTTATAACAGGATGTCTTATGGGTTATGATATAAATGTATTTAATAAAGTTGGAGAATGGGATGAATCATATTTTTTATATTATGAAGATACTGATTACAGCGTACGAGCAAAAAAACAAGGTGTATCTCTTATATATGATCCTTCAATTGTTATCTGGCACAAAAATGCTCAATCAACAGATGGTTCTGGATCTTTGATACATCAAAAATATCAAAAACAAAATAGATTTCGCTTTGGAATGAAATACGCACCACTAAAAACAAAACTACATCTTATCAAAAATTATCTTCTCAATACAAATTACTAAAGAACAATACTTTCCTGCTCATCTGTTATATTTGTTTTAATCATATACACATCATATTTATACTCATCGAGTCCTACAAACTCTGCATCTCCTCGAAGAATCGTTTCCATTTGACGACATGCATAACAACCATTATGAGGACATTTAAATATCTTCAATTGCCGTGCAATCTTCATCTGAGTAGCAACATCAAGTACTTTTTGAAATGATTCTTCAAGATCAGGAAGAATTTTTGGAGTAAGTTCATCATCTTTTTCTAAATACCAATAACTAGCTCCTGATACCTTCCTTTTCTGACAGTTATGAACTAATAGATTATATATCGGTAATTGAAGTGAATCAGACTTTTCATCACCCTTACTCGTCTTAAAATCAATAATATGCACACTATCAGTTAATGGAAGATATTCTAACCAGTCAATTTTTCCACACAAAATAATATTTTTTTCCTCTGAAATCCAATAATAAGGTAATTCTTGTTTTATTTTCACTGCTTGATTTTTCAACACTCCCGGATGTTTCATTACTCTGAGTAACATATCCTCTCCCCGTTTTTTGTATGTTTTTTCAACATCAATAGAAGGAAACCCACCCAATTTACCCGCTACTTTTTGCCATGATTTTTCAAACTTTATTATGAGAGACTCTTTAAATCTATCAGGAGTTGGCAAAACCGATAATGATTCAACGACTTCGTGTACTGCTTGGCCAAGTGCAAGCGGTGGACTTATCATTTTAATTTTATGTTTAGTATTGGGATCTCGGTACACATGTTTGAGATAATATGCTCGAGGACATGTTAAAAAATCACTAATCGAAGTGTGAGATACCCAAACTGCTGAATATTTATCACGTGCCATATCTGTACATACTATCACACAAATGAGATTTTTGCATCAGCTTTATATAAAAATAATCTATAATAAAAGTATGAAATTCCTAAAATTACTCTTTATTTTTTCATTATTCTCCGTAATATTTGCATCTCATGTTGAGGCAAAAAGTTATTTTATCTCACAAGTAAACACTCATATCGCAATACAAAAAGATGGATCCTTTATTGTCAATGAAGAACGATCATTTGATTTTACCGGTTCATATACACGTGTATTTTGGGATATAATAACTTCAAAAGGAGAGCAAATTTCGAATATTACTATTAAAGAGAAAAATAAGATTCAAGAAATTCCCTATACGCAATTGCAGAGACCTGACAGTTCAAAACCTCCACGATATTACTTTGTAGCATCATCGATCGATAGCACTCATATAGAAGCATACCATTCATCAACTAATGAAATAAAAACATTTGTATTATCTTATACAGTTTCAAATGGAATTAAATCCTATGATGATGTGTCAGATTTTTATTGGAAAATTGTTGGAGAAAATTGGGATACATACACTCAACAAGTAAAAGCTACAATTACTCTCCCCGAAACAACAGATATAAATAATTTACATATATGGGGGCACGGCACACTGAATGGAAATGTACAAATAATTGATGGACAAACAGCGCTATTTACCGTATCCAATATTCCTCCACAAACGTTCGCAGAAATTCGTTTTGTTTTTCCCTCATTCTTGTTGACAAACGAAAAATTAGATTCAGTTCAACTTCCAACAATTCAATCTGAAGAAAATCATTTTAGAAATGCAACAATTGCAAATCAACAAGTTAAAAGAATTGGGATTATTGTGATTATTATTTGTCTAATCACTTATATTTTCTTCTGGTATACTATCTGGAAGAAAGTAGGAAAAGAACTCATTCCTGTACATCAAAATGAAGGTATTCCCTTTCCCCCAAATACTACAATTTCACCAGCACTAGTTGATGCGATGGTCAATCAAGAAGAATCTGTGTCCACCAATTCATTTACCGCAACTATATTACATTTAGCACGACTAGGATATCTGCGAATAGAATCACAACAATACTACACAAATGGAATACTTGGTCTTGGAAGTGAACGAAAATACAGATACACTCTTCACTTCACAGAAAAGGAAACCTCAACATTACCAGAAATTGATAATCAAATTCTTGAATTTTTGAAGGAACACAGCATTAATCAAAAAGATCTTAATATTGAAGATCTTCAAGATGCAATGAAATCCAATAAAAATGCAACAAAACTTTTTTATTCCCAATGGATTGAATTAGTAAAAAAGACCGCAGATAAACTAAACTTTGTAGAAGATGGGAGTAAAAAATGGCGCGCAGGATTTACCTTTTGTAGTGTACTATTTTTCCTATTCATTTCATGGATGATTATGTGGGTCTTGAATATTCACAATCAATTTAATTTAGCAGTTATTATTTGGGGGATCTTCATTTCTGCATCAATATTTTTTAGTATTGGTCGAATATTTCTTCGTTGGTCTTCATCTGCTTCAAAAGAAGTTAATCAATGGATTGACTTCAAAAAGTATATTAGTAATGTGAGTCGCATAAAGAATGAGTTACCACAGGCTCTTCCGATATGGCAAGAGATATTGATCTATGGCACTGCTCTCGGAATTGCCAAAAAAGTAAGTGAGTATATGCCACTTATTCTCTCACAAGTAAGTAATTATCCAACTTGGTATGGATATTCTTCGGTAAATGGAAATTCAAATCAACTATCGGGTTTTCAAACAGATTTTTGTTCAAGCTTGTCAGAGAGTCTAAGTAATATCACAAGCTCTCTCAACTCATCAATCAGCACTGGTTCAGGTGGTGGATTTTCTGGTGG
>Ga0194060_10003732_pt1 | contig 10723 bp, 9 predicted proteins | sample SepL225m_MetaG_FD_163427 | JGI IMG/M metagenome (GOLD analysis project Ga0194060, IMG submission 163427) | Anoxic zone freshwater microbial communities from boreal shield lake in IISD Experimental Lakes Area, Ontario, Canada - Sep2016-L222-5m | ecosystem: Environmental > Aquatic > Freshwater >... | reverse complement strand
CTAGGAGCCTGTCCGACAATTCAATATTCCGCAAATATTGCCAAGACGGCCTGACAATCTGTTTTTATGTACCGGGAAATTCCGATTATTAGTTTCAAATGCTGCCAGACTTAATCTAATGACAGGATTCAGGCTAATATTGAAGTGAAATACCAGGATCCGGACATGAAACTCTGTCTTTTAGTGCACGTACTATTTTCTTTATGTTATGAACTGCACAGATTAGTGAAAACTCTCCTGCGACTTTCCTTTTTCCTCTCATGCTGAATCCTCTGAATCCCGATTGCTTTATCTGACCGAATACAGGTTCAACTATTACTTTCCTTTGTCTGTAGATTTCCTTCGAACTCTCAAGATTCATCTTCTCTTTCATCTCTTGTCTTAAGCCCTCAAATCTGTCTGTTGTAATTATTCTTGGTTCTCCTTTCTTTGACCGACAGCATTTGTTCCTCATTGGACAATTATCACAATCTTCCTTTTTTGCCTTATATATTTTCTTCCCTTCAGATGTATTACTGACCATCTCCAGTTTATTTCCTTCAGGACAAATAAAGTAATCATCTTCCTCATGGTATTCAAAATTATCTTTCTTTATGCTCCCGTCACCACCACTCTCTTTCTCTCCCTTACTGCATGCAACATAACCGTCTATCTCATTTACTTTAAGAGTCTCCAGATTATTGCCTGAAAAGTAACCATTATCAATACTTACCTTAACATCTTCGGGCAGCTCCCCTACTGATTGCTTTATCTCTTCAATGGCCTGTTCTAACTGTTCTTTATCATTGCTGCTCTGGCTTACATGTTCCCCTACGATTATCTGTGAATGTGAATCAACACTTATCTGTCCGTTATAGCTGTAGCTGAATTCTCCTTTACTTATTACAGGCGGGGCTTCCTGATCTGAAAAGCTTATCTGCTTTTTATCCTCCACCTTCTTTTCAGGATGAAGTTTCTCCTCTCTTTGTTCTATTGCCTCTCTGGCCTCAATTATCTTCTTTAATCTTTTCTGCTTATACCTTAAGTCCTCAGGTACTTCATAACCCGTTGTTTCTTTGTATTTTTCATCTTCCTGTCTGTCCTGCTTCTCGGCCTGCCTGATCAGTCTTTCTACTTCATATGTCAGTTCTTTCTCTTTTGCCTTCAGCCTTCCATAACTCATCGCCTTATGTTTTGATGTACTGGCCTTAAACTTTGATCCGTCTATGCTTATCTGACCAAGTTTTACAAGCCCTATCTCAAATGCCAGCTTTACTGTCTGATGAAAACATTTCTTGAAAAACTCTATGTTGTCTTTTCTGAAATCACTCAATACACGGAAATCAGGTTTCTGAAGCTTTGATATGTACATAAATCCCAAATCCAGATGAAGCTTTTCAGCAATCTGACGTGAACTGAATACTCTCTGACTATACGAATATATCAATATTGATATTAATGTTTTCGGATCATAGGCATTCTGTCCAAGCACGCTATAGTTCTTGTGCAGTTCACTAACATCCAGCGAGCCCAGTATATCACTGTACATATAACAATCGTGATCATCAGGCAGTACATCAAATATGTTTGTCGGAAATAATGTCCTTTGATTGAATCCTTCTTCCGGCTGCTTAAACGGTACTGTTGTACTTACTGCTACCCGTTTAGCTTTAACACCAATTTCTGTCTGCTTCTCTTCTATCTGGAATAAATCTTCTCCAGCTGAATCTTTATTTGTATTTCCCTGTACTGGCATCTATTAACTTCATTGTTTTTGATGCCCCTATTATAACATTTTTTGAAAATTACGCAACTATTATTTACTGATTTCTTAAGGAATTTATCTGGCTATTCTCGGACAAGCTCCTAGATGCTTCATAATCTCCGGTTGCCTGAATTGTCAGTACTTTATTCGCCAGTTCCTTCAATGCCGGATATATCTTCTCAAAATTAACTCTTACTTTCTGTGTTTTCTCATTATATTCATATCCTCCTTTCTCCAGAAGGAAGTTATAGATAATAGCATTTCCGCCACCGTGAGCTTCATTAATGCCGAAGCGGACAGAACGAAAAATACCGGCAAGAAATGTAACCCATGTTTCTTTATCAAACGTTTTCGGATAAACATCTTTATCAATCATAAAAATATTATTATACATGCCCAGTATGTCCGCTTTGCATTCCTCAATCTTTGAGTAAGTCTCTCTCAGCTCTTTCTTCACTTCTGTTTTAACTCCGTTTAGTTCCATGATGCCGGGACCCACGCCGTGAGATATTTCGTGCATAAGCGTATGATTAAAGAAGCCGTTAAAGGTTACGCAGGGCAGCTGACTTTCATCGAGCACGATACTGGCAATTGGCATAAGTAGTTTTTCAAACTTGGCTTCATGAAGATTCTTCAGCATAACTTTCTTAGAGCCTTTAGCTTCCCTGACCCGCTCATCATTGGGCAGGTTAAAAGCCAGCGTCTGGACACCGGCTTTTGTATCTCCGCCGGAATATATTTCCTGAACAACCATTATTGGAGATTCGCTTCCGCGCTGAGTATTCTTATACTTATCATCCAGCGGGAGATTCTTTTCTATTTCTGTAAGATAGCCTCCAAACTTATCGAGCTTTGCGCTTTCTGCCGGGTCTTTGATTGTCAGGAAGCTTTCAAATGAAGCCTTGTAATTAAACAGATCATCTTCATAGACTTCGTAAGGACCTATAATAAATTCAATGTTATGGTCTTTAAGGTCCATCCATGCCATGTCACTTTCAAAGTAATCGTTAGTCTCAAAAGCTTTAGCTCTTAGTGTCAGATATTTTTTAAGCGAAGCGTTATCAGCATATATTGCCGCATCCCTCAGGAGCTTCGTGGCTCTTGTCAAAGGCTCTTTATAATATTCAGAATAGGGGATAGCTGCCAGTTTACCATTCTGCCTGCGAATAACCGTAAACTCCGACAAGAAACTATCCTTATCTTCCGGGTGCGTCTTAATCCATTCCTGAAACTCCTCTTTGCTCATATCTTCAGGATAGAAATTTGCGCCGGCGGGCTTATTCTTATCTCCGTAAAAAGGTTTATTATGATCCAGTCTGTCGAACGGGCTTTTATTCATGTCGAAATATTCATAAGTCAGGTGCGCTTGTTCGCCGGGCGTATTCATTAAATGCTCTTTTATATTTTTATTTCCTGAATAAACCTGTTCTAAAAAGATTTCATCCATTACTTTACAGGCTTGATAAAGCTTATCGACCATTATTTTATCTCTTTCCGAGAGTAAAGCCTGGTCATAACTAACTGTTACAGGCGCGTACTGTGCGATTTTTTCTTTTAACATTCCGCTCTCCTTAAATTGCGCGTGAATCGGTGAGAATAAAACTATCAGGGAAATAAATACTACGAAAAGTCTAAAACGTGTCATGGAAAAGAACTTCATTTTTCCCTTCTCCTTATTATTGTTGATTAAGAAAGAAACAATTATGGTTTTCACTATGAAATATATCAAAAAAATCTGCATTGAGCTAAACTTAATAGTTATTTGGGTAATTACAATCGTGCAAATGTGCATTGCGTTGGCTTCTGTATAAATTTATCATTACCTGTGTCTATAAAAACCTACAATTATTTTCACATTCTGATAAGAATACGGGGAAATAATTAGAATTTCCAACTGGCACATTCATTGAATATAGCAATGGACAAGTTAATAAACATAAAAAAAAAGTGAGGTTGATATGAAAAAGTTATTATTTATCGCGTTGACCGGTCTCGCGCTTTTTATCGGCAGAACTGAAGCCGGAGACCGATGGAATAACGGCAACAGCCCGGTTAATTTCTTCTTTTCTTCGCTTTCTCCTCATGGAGAATGGATAGAAATTGATAATGATCTTTACGCCTGGCATCCTAACGGTGTAAGCGGAAGATGGATGCCTTATTCCGAAGGACGCTGGATTTGGAGTGATTACGGCTGGTACTGGGATTCATACGAGCCGTTTGGCTGGGCTGTTTATCATTACGGACGTTGGTATAACGATGAATATTACGGCTGGATATGGATACCTGATGACAAATGGGGACCGGCATGGGTTGAATGGAGAAATAATAACGATTATGTAGGCTGGGCACCATTGCCTCCTTACGCGGTTTTTACAGTTGGAATCGGAATCCATTTTACACGCGACTGGCATTTCCCCGCAAGGTTCTGGAATTATGTGCACTGTAATAATTTCTATGATTATGATATAGCTCCTTCTCTTGTTAACGACAGAATGAAAATCAGTATCCATCCAGGAACAAAATACAGAGATAATTATGATTACCGCGATGGACGCGTGATAAACCGTGGAATTGACAGGGATTTTATTGAAAAAAGAGGCGGAAGGAGCATCGTTCAAAGAAATATCAGCGAAACAAAGCTCAGAGACTTTGAAGGATCGCGTGGTAGTGCCAATCGCGACCGAAATAAGATTGAAGTTTTTCGCCCGAATTCGCAGGAGTTAAACAAGTCAGGGGATATATCAAAAACAGATATAAAAAGACCGGGAAGAAAAACCTCGCTTGATTTGTCCAGGATTGGGAGACCGGCTCCGGCTGACAGAACTCCGGACGTATCTCCTGATAAACCACGCGAAGGTAATGATAGAAACAAGGGTGTTAATCGTAATAATGAAGGAAATAACAAACCGGCAGAGATAATTATGGCTCCGCGCGGGAGTAACAACCGCCAGAACCGCGGAACTCCTCAGGTAAGGGAAAATCGTACCGATAATCCTGTCAGAAATGTTGAGAGAAAACGCTCCGAGGCAGGAAAGAGCGAAAGCCGTGGCAGAGGGGGGAGCAGGAATGATGACAGACCCGATGAAAATACAAGAGAAAGAGAACGTTGATTAAACTCTGAGCCTGTGAAAAAAAATCCCGAAACGAATAGCTGTTTCGGGATTTTTTTATTTAGAGTCTCATAATTAATCTAAAAACCCCTTTACCTTCATTAACTCAGCGCATAAAATTGCTCCGCCGGCAGCTCCGCGGACTGTATTATGCGATAAAACAGTAAATTTATAATCAAAAATATTACACTCGCGCAGACGTCCGACAGAAGAAGCCATTCCTTTATCCAGATTCCTGTGCAACCTTGGCTGGGGATACTTATTTTCATAGAAGTAATAAATTGGCTGAACCGGGGCAAACGGCAATGCCAACTGTTGAGGTTCACTCCTGAATTCTGTCCAGACTTTTATAATATCTTCCTTAGACGCTTTTGTTTTAAGCTTTACCTGCACACTTTCAGTATGTCCGTCAAGAACGGCGACCCGGTTGGTCGATGCACTTATTTTCATATCAATATTCTCGATAAACCCATCGCGGAGCTTCCCAAGTATTTTCAGCGGTTCAGTTTCAAGCTTTGCCTCTTCGCCACCAATAAACGGAATTACATTATCAAGTATGTCGAGGCTTGAAACTCCCGGATATCCTGCGCCGGAAAGCGCCTGCATCGTAACAACGTTAATCATCTCTATGCCAAAGTTATCTGCCAGCGGTTTTAACGCGAGTACAAGCCCGATAGTCGAGCAGTTTGGATTTGTAACAATTGCACCTTTGCCATATTGCTGGCGTGTAATGAGCTGCAAATGGTCGGGATTGACTTCGGGAATCAACAGGGGAACATCTTGATCCATTCTATGATTTTTCGAATTAGATACAATTATATAACCGTTCTTCGCCAGTTCTTCTTCGACCTCTCCCGCAGCTCCAGCGTCCATAGCTGAAAATGCAAGACGGCTTTTAAGTCCCGATTCGCATTTCTGAACAGTAAGATTTGCTACTGATTCTGGTATCGGGCTGGCTAATATCCAGTTAACAGCCTCAGAGTATCTTTTGCCCGCCGAGCGATCAGACGCGGCTACTTCGACTACATTAAAATATGGATGACCTTCCAAAAGCTGAATAAATTTTTGTCCGACACTTCCTGTGGCACCAAGAATGGCAACGTCAATTTTTTCTGATTGTTTCATTTTACCTCGTTTAATATATCCTTATAAATATCTGTGCCTGCCTGAATAATTGAATCATCCGGCAGAAATTTAGGCGTATGCAGACCATAATGCTCGCCTTGAGAAGTTCCGAGCCAGAACATCATCGAAGGGTAGATGTGCGAAAAGAAACCGAAATCCTCTCCGGTCATCTTATAACCACAGTCAATGAATTTGTGCTTCTGTGCAAGACTCTTGCTGAGTTTATTAAATAACTGACTGTCAACGACAACTTCCGAATATAATACTCCCTTCAGGAGATTGTACTTAACGCCTCTGGTCCGGCTGACATGTTCCAGAATTTCAACTATCTTTTCAAGAAACTCCTCAGATTTTTTCCGGCTGAGCGTCCTGATGGTGCACTCCACGCGACAGTATGCGGGAACAATATTGCGTACCGTGCCTGACAGAATCTTTCCATAGCCGAAAATTACGCGCTCCGTCTGTTCTTTAAGAATGACATCTATTTCATCCAATAAAACTCTTAGAGCATCAAAGGCATGAATGCCATTTTCTGGGAATGCTACATGAGCACTTTTGCCAAGCAGCTCAATATCAATTTCAAAAGCCGAGGCAAACAGCACTCCGGACGTTGAGGCAATAGTTCCTTTCTCATATTCGTCAGTTACATGCAGAGCAAAGGCATTGCTGATATTAAACTGATTGAACACGCCGGAATTAATTACATGTTCCGCTCCGCCACCGCCTTCTTCCCCCGGCTGAAAGAGGAACAATATATTTCTGTCAATTTTATTTTCTGTAACATACTTTGCAAAGCTGTAAAGAATCGATGAATGCACATCATGTCCGCAGGCGTGCATACAATCATTCTTCGAAGAAAATTCAGATCCTGTTTCCTCCTTGATCGGCAGGGCATCAATGTCCGCCCTGAACAGCAGGTAATCGCCATCATTAACTTTATATTCCGCAACGAAGCCGGTTTCTATCGGGCGGTGGATGATAAGATTATCCAGCCTGCCCACATTTTCCAGCAAAATACGTGTAGTCTCAAATTCCTTAAACATCAGTTCAGGCGTTTGATGCAGTATATGTCTTAACTCAACAGGGGTCAGGGGCATTTGTGTCTCTTTCATTTTATTCTTCTATTCAGCAGGCAAAAGCAATGATTAACAGATAAAGATTATGATTAAGAAATATTCTTATTTTATTTCTTTACTGTTCTAAAGATTGAACTGTTTTACGATTGCGTTCACAGCCTGTTGTTTGTACTGTTCTTCAATCAGGCATGAAATTGCAATTTCTGAAGTAGTAACAAGCCTGATTGGCAATGACTGCAATGCCGCAAAGAAATTTGATGCAATACCGATTCCGCTCCTCATGCCGATTCCGACAACCGAGAGTTTTACAAATCCCGAATGGTATTCTATATTAAAATATTCGAGGTCGGAGAGAACTTTCTTTAACGCGTCATCAATATGCTGCGCCTTTTCCTGAATTATTGTAAAGGACACATTGAGGTTAGAGCCTGTGTTGATAATCGAAATCATGTCAACATTCAGTCCTTCGATAGCAACTTTTTCGAACAGGCTCTTTATAAGCGAATAATCCACCGGGAGATTCTTCACAAAGACCTGAGTCTGGTTTTCCATAATGCTGCAGCCGGTAACCTCCGGCTGTTCAATAATGATACTTTCATCGACCACGTAACTACCCTCCTCATCTAAAAAAGACGATGCGCAATATATTTTTATTCCAAATTTTTTAGCTATTTCAACAGAACGACTATGAAGCACCTTTGCTCCCAGACTTGCAAGTTCCAGCATTTCATCGTAAGAGATTAGTTTAACTTTCTTTGCCATCGGATGCAGCCTTGGATCAACTGTATAGATACCGGCTACATCGCTGTAGATTTCACAATCAATTTTCAGTGCGGCTGCAAGTGCAACGGCAGAAGTATCTGAGCCACCGCGGCCAAGCGTTGTCATTTCTCCATCTTCGTTTATTCCCTGAAATCCGGTTATAACCAGTACATCCAGTTCTTCCATCAGATTTAAAATCTTCTCCTGGTCAAAACTTACGATCTTTGCCTCAGAAAAATTACCCGTAGTTTTAATACCTGCCTGAAATGCGTTTAACGATCTACTTTTAATTCCGATACTCCGCAGAGCAATAGATAGAAGCGAAACAGAGACCTGTTCACCGGTAGAAAGTAGCATGTCCAGTTCCCTCGGATCCGGATTAGCCGTAATTTCTTTTGCGAGCTTTATCAGACCATCGGTAGTCTTGCCCATAGCCGAAACTACAATAAGCACTTTACAGCCTTCCTTAACTCTCCGCGAAATCTTCTCAGCTACTTTAAGTATTCTCTCAGGATTTGCGACAGAACTGCCACCATATTTATGCACAACTAAATTCATTAAATCAAACCTCGGTTTATAACTGCCTTAAGGCATCGATTAACAATGTCTTTGACTTAGTCTTGTCATCAACCTTCTTTATTGGTTTGCCAGGGACGCCCGCCATTACGGTATTTTCCTCAACATTATTAACAACAACGCATCCGGCAGCGATAACCGCGCCGTTTCCTACCTTAACACCCTCAAGCACTACGGCATTTGCGCCAATAACAACATTGTCGCCAATAACAACCGGCTCGGCATTAGGTGGCTCAATAACTCCTGCGATTACAGTTCCCGCTCCGATATGGCAGTCTTTGCCAATCATTGCACGTCCGCCAATAACCGTATTCATATCAATCATAGTACGTTCGCCGATTACTGCACCAATATTTATAACGGCTCCCATCATAATGACACAGTTATCGCCAATCTCAACCAGATCGCGGATAATCGCTCCAGGCTCAATTCTCGCGTTATACTTTGTAAGGTCTGCCATCGGGATTGCAGAGTTGCGCCTGTCGATTTCAACTTTATAGTTTTTAATCAGATGCTTGTTCTTTCCCAGGAAACCTTCAAGCTGACTGTACTCCAAACTTAAAATACCAAAGTCATTGCTACCTACAAACTCAAACTCAGTAAAATCGATCATAGTCAATACACCGCTAATGTATAATTTAACGGGAGTTTTCTTTACCGAACCTGCTATATAATTTATAATTTCATAAGAATCCATAGTTTTACCTCATTACTAATAAACATAAAGGGGAATAGAATAATCATTTTATTATTTAGTAAACAATACATCCCTGAAGCTGAAAAGCCCCGGTTCTTTCTGCCTGTGGGCAAACTCAGAAGCCTTAAGAACTCCTTCAGCAAAAGTACGCCTTGAAGTGGCGCTATGCGACAAGCTGATTACTTCGCCAAGTCCCCCGAAAGAAACCGTATGTTCACCGGGTACGTTGCCAAGCCTGAGCGATGAGATATTTACATCCTTACCCACGGCATTTTTTAACATAATAGCGGTGCCCGAAGGCTTATCCTTCTTAAACCTGTGGTGTGTCTCTGAAATCTCCACGTCCCAGTCCGTAAGATTCGCAGACAATAATTCCGTACACTTAATGAGCATTTGTATGCCGATAGAAAAGTTATAGCTCTGTACGACAGGAATAGTTTTGCTAAGTTCCCTGATTTTATCTGACTGACTTTCAGTATATCCCGTAGTGCCGATAACGAGAGGGGAGTTAAACACAGATGCATAGGCGATAGTCCTATCCAAAACTTCCGGCAGAGAAAAGTCAATGAGCACATTGGGATTAGATTCCTGTAAACACTGATTAATATCATAGGCAAAGACAAAACGATGTCCGGCATCTTCCATTACCGACTGAATTTCTTTCCCCATTTTCCCGGATGCGCCGATAATGCCAAATGAAAACCTGCTCATAACTTAGACCTCAGCAAATTAAATTCTTCAGTAATCAGCTGACGGGTCTTTGGCTCAACGGCAGACAACGGCAGTCTTAACACATTCTGACAATATTCCAGCAGGCTGACCGCATACTTTACAGGCATAGGGTTAGTTTCTACAAAAAGCAGGTTCATGAACTTCAAATATTTTCTGTTAAGTTCCTGAGCAAGAGTAATATTACTCTTCAGCATTGCGTCAGTTATGCTGACCATTTCCTTCGGGAACACATTTGAGAAGACAGAAATGGTTCCCTTTCCGCCAAGCGCCATAATAGGAATAGTCTGGTCGTCATTGCCGGAATAAACAAGCAGGCTCTCAGGCTTAACTGCCATAAGTTTTACAATCTGCGAAATATCTCCGCTGGCTTCCTTAACGCCAACAATATTCGGGCATGACTGATGTATTTCGACAATTGTTTCCGGCAGCAGATTCATCGCGGTTCTGCCCGGTACATTATAAAGCAATATTGGGAGTGGCGTTCTTTCGGCAATATACTTATAATGCTCTACGAGGCTTCTCTGAGTTCCCTTATTATAGTAGGGATTAACAATTAGCAGGCCGTCAGCCTTAAGCTCCTCGGCAATTTTGTTCAGGCGGACAACATTACGCGTATTGTTCGTGCCTGTTCCTACGATAATAGGGACTTTTCCCTCAGCTTCCTCTATAGCAATTTCAATGACACGCTTCCGCTCATCCTCATCGATTGTCGCGGCTTCTCCGGTTGTGCCTAATACGATGAGCGAGTTAATCCCGCTTTCAACCTGAAAGCGGACGAATCCTTTCAACGCTTTGTAATCTACGTTGAAATTCTGATCGAATGGAGTAATAATGGCTGTGCCAGTACCCTGAAACATTTTCTTCCTGTTTATTATTCTTTAAAATACTGTATCATTTTGCA
>Ga0194060_10003731_pt1 | contig 10725 bp, 12 predicted proteins | sample SepL225m_MetaG_FD_163427 | JGI IMG/M metagenome (GOLD analysis project Ga0194060, IMG submission 163427) | Anoxic zone freshwater microbial communities from boreal shield lake in IISD Experimental Lakes Area, Ontario, Canada - Sep2016-L222-5m | ecosystem: Environmental > Aquatic > Freshwater >... | reverse complement strand
AGGATAGCGTTGTGGAGGTAACGGCAGAGCGTACTCAGAAGGGTGTTAGTGTGAAAATTGCGGATCATGGAATTGGCATCAGTGATAAAGCCATGCCCCACATTTTCGAGGAATACTACCGTGCCCCGGAAGCGGCACAGTTCAATCAGCTCTCTACGGGTTTGGGGTTGGCGATTGTAAAGTATATTGCACAAGTTTCTTCATTAAGGGTAAGCGTCGCAAGCGAACAGGGGAAAGGCACGACTTTCGAAGTCATGCTTCCGTTTGAAAGGAGATGAGGACAATGGCAAAAATCGTAATCGTTGATGATGATGTGGACTGCGCGAAAAATACGGCCGACGTTCTGAATGCCAAGGGGCATGAAACCACGCTCATTCACACCATGGACACGGCCATACAGACCATTATCGAAAAGAAGCCTGATCTTCTTATTCTGGATGTCATGTTCCCTGATAATCCTGTGGCTGGATTTGATTTGGCGAGGGAAGTCAGGCTCCACAGCGAAATCAAGAATCTGCCCATTCTCCTGCTTTCGGGAGTGAATCAGGAATTTCCGATGGGATTTTCAGACAGCGACATCGATACGGACTGGATGCCCATCCAGCACTTTATTGAAAAACCATTCAAAAATACCGACTTTCTGAAAAGTGTAGCCAAGTTACTGGCCGTCTCCCGAAAAGCCTAGTGATGGTGATGAGGGTGATGAGTATGAGGGTGGTGATGAGAATCGTTTGGCGATCCACCGGCTTCGCTCAAGGTTGTTTTCAGGACTTCATCCGTGACCGACATGCTTGTCGTAGCCTTATCGAGTAGCGCCGCCAGATGCTCCGATCCCTCCGCCCGAGCTAATTCAGCCCACTTTCTGAATTCAGCCTCATGATTTTTGTTATGTTCGATCCAGTGAGGCAATAATATCTGCAGTTTGTCGCGAATGGTTTTTTCATTCACATCAAGTTCTCTCCTTCCTCTTTTCCACCATCACCCGGCCGTTTAGGAAATCAATGGAGCGAACCTCGGCACCAGGTATGGTTTTCGGTTGCTCGAACATGGCGCCGACCACAACGCCCGTGGCATTCACTTCAAGTGTGGCGGCATTTTCAAGGACAACTTCCTCGTGATCGCCCTGTTTCATAATGATTTTCATCTGGCACATGAGAACCTCCACTTTCGAACTATCTTGATGGATTATACTCCGGAATCCATAGGCAGTAAAGGATGATCAGGATTCTCCACTTCGGCATCCAGGACAGGATCGCATTTCGACGCGGCCAGCGAGATAAGCGGACGGCTGAGGAGGCCAAGGCGGCGATATACGCCTCTCGCAAAGGGGGTTATTTCAAAAGTTTCGATATGAGTGGGCTTTCATTGGCGTGACCCCCTTCTATCAGCGGCGGCTACGAGTTTTCGACGGTCTGTTACACCCGGTCGCCCGCATTTTGTCTATGGCCAAATCCGGATGTCTGTTCTATTCTTCACCGCCGAATAACCTAACTGGAGAACGACGATGAAGAAGACCATGACATCCAAGCAGAGGGTTATGACCACTCTGGCCAATCAGGAAGCCGACCGGGTTCCGGTCAACTACGCCGCCAATGCCGGCCTTGATGCGCGGTTGAAGCAGCATTTCAAACTCAGGCCCGACGACGGTGAGGGGTTGAGGCGGGCGCTCGGGGTGGACTTCCGAAATGCCTGGGCCGTCTATGCGGCCGCCCGCAAGCATGCCGACATTCCTGAGCGCGGCGTACGAGTGGATAACTGGGGAATTCACCGTCGCTGGGTGGAGCATGAGAGTGGCGGTTACTGGGATTACTGCGACTTCCCCCTGCAGAACGCCACGGAAGAGGAGGTGGCGAACTGGCCCATGCCGTCACCCGACGACTTTGACTACAGTCAGGTGGCCGAACTCTGCCGCGTCAACTCGGAATATGCCATTTCGACCGGCGGCGCCGGCGAAGGCGACATCATCAACATGAACGGCATGTTGCGAGGCATGGAGCAGGTGCTTATTGACCTGATCACCGACGATCCCGCCGGCCTTCTGCTGGCCAGGCGCCGCGTCGATATCCAGGTTGAGATTCTCCGGCGCACTATTGAAGCCTCCAAGGGCGGAGTGGACTTTGTGTGGATGGGCGAGGATCTTGGGACGCAGATTAGTCCGATTATCAGTCTCGAACTCTATCGCCGTAACATCCGGCCATTGCACCAGAAGATTGTGGACGTGGCCAAGTCCTTCGATCTTCCGGTCATGATCCATACCTGCGGGTGCAGCAGTTGGGCGTACGAAGACTTCATCGAGATGGGCATCAATGCCGTGGACACCCTGCAACCGGAGGCGACAAACATGGCGCCCGAATACCTGAAGAAGACGTTTGGCGGGCGTCTTGCGTTCCACGGTTGCATCAGTACGGCGGGCCCGGTGTCCTTTGGAACGGTTTCCGACGTGGACGCCTATTGCCGGCGCACGCTTGAAATCATGATGCCGGGCGGAGGTTACTGCTTTGCGCCCACCCATGCGCTTCAGGACAACTCGCCCACTGAAAACGTGTTGGCCATGTACGAAGCCGCACGCAAGTATGGGCAATTTAAAGATTGAGAAGTCACGGGGATCGCCAAACCGTCACCGCGCCCAGACGACCGGCTTCAGTTTTCCCGCGAAGAACGCATCCAGATCGCCTTGGCGGATGATCAGGATTGTGGGATGCGAGTGTTCGGTGAAACTGGGGCCATCGGTGGCGGACGCGCCGGTGCAAAGGGTTAGTGATACCGATGCAAGCATCATGTTCAGTAGTCGGTTCATAGTTGTCGTTTCCTTTCGTGATAGCGGCTCACCCGGAGGGTTCGCCCTACCTTTGGCGGCTCACCCGGAGGGTTCGCCCTACCTTTGGAGGGTTCGCCCTACCTTTGGAGGCCGCTGGTAGGGCGAACCCTCCGGGTGAGCCGTTCTTGGCGCTCTCTCCTCTGTTTTCTAATGGTGTGACTATGCCACAAGTTCGGTGCCAGGTTTGTCACGAAGACGTAAGAAAGATGTAAAAAGTGAAATACCCTGGTTCACTCCCCCGGCAACCACTGGTCCAACTTCCATCCGTCGTCTGTTTTCAGGAACGATACACCATGCTCCTTGATGTTGGAACCGAATCGGACTTCCAGGGAAGTGGTGGTTTGGCTTTGGATGCGTAGCGGCCATTTGCTCCACGCTTGCGCCCATCCCTTCAGTTGATCCGCAGTGGCTTCCTGTGCCCGGATTCCCTTGACGATGGACTGATACCCTTTCTCCGTGCAGGCCTTGGCCAAGGCGTCCTTGTCGCCAGCCTGCATCGCCAATAACACCTCGCGCCAAGCGTTGTTGGCCAGCATGATCGGAGCATGTAGCGTCACCTTCTTCTGCGGATCGCCCATCTGCATGCCTTTGCCGACGCTGACTGAGAGGATCACCGTCTCCTCCGCGATTCCGTCGGGAACAACGGATGAGCGGTTCAGTCGGAGGTGCACGGTATGACCGCCGAGTTCCTTGTACCCCGGTTCGTGAGTCAGGCGCAGGCTGTTGAGGCGGTAGCCGGTCAATTTCGGCAGATCGGAGGGAGGCACGGGATGGTTCTTGCCGAACGCCACGATCTCGACTTGCCGGTAGCCGTTGGTGTCAGAGACGGCAATCAACTCCACCTTACCGGTCTCGGGGCGTTCGGCGCAGACAATCCGCACCTCCTGCCACGGCAGGATTTCCTCCTCAGACGCCTGTGCGGCGGTCGTGTACATCAGACTGGTAATGGCCCCAATGGCCAAAGCGAGGTTCATACGGTTCGTTTGTGGTTTCATCGTGTTACTCCTAATCTTGCTCTCCCAGGTAGGGCGAACCGTTGCTACTCTACCTTTGGCGGCTCACCCAGAGGGTTCGCCCTACCTTTCGGCTCACCCGGAGGGTTCGCCCTACCTTTCGGCTCACCCAGAGGGTTCGCCCTACCTTTGGCGGCTCACCCAGAGGGTTCGCCCTACCTTTCGTGCAATTTGACCCCAGGTAGGGCGAACCCTCCGGGTGAGCCGTCCTTTACTCGCTCCCAGACGTATGACCACTCATTCGCTTCTTTCACCAACCCTTTGCGCACCGGGTTGTTGCGCACATAAGACGCTTTTTCTTCGAATTCATCAATGCTTCTCAACCGATGTTCAAAGAATCCTGATTGCCACTCGATGGCGAACTGCTTCGCCTGGTAACCCTTCCATGCCGCAACGGTTCGTTTGATTCCAATGTCGTGATGAAAACTTGCGATCATATGAATGTGGTCTGGCATGACAACAGCCAGCCACGGATACCAACGTCCTTGTTCTTCATAGATGTCGATGTTTTTGAGAATGCCTTCGGCAACCCCGTTGCAGCACAACACATTGGCATTTCGCAAAAGACAGTTGATGGTAATGAAATGGCGCGTTTCGTCAGGTATCCATGACGGCACATCATGAGGCAGTCGCTTTCGTTTAGGCAGTTCGTTGGCGGTCATGTTCGTCGTTCCTCTTTCATCAAGACGGCTCACCCGGAGGGTTCGCCCTACCCAAAGACATTCCTGTCTCTTTCGTCAGGCGGCTCACCCGGAGGGTTCGCCCTACCTTATGGCAGGTTCCTTCTCTTCCGCCGCCTTGCGTTTCTCGAACTCGCGCTGGCCGGCGGCATCGATACCCAGGAGTGCACCGTGCCAGAACCAGGTCTCCTGGTGTCCGGCCTCCCACCAGCGGCCGTGCCGGTCGCCGTGGTCATGGTTCCAATCAATATCCATCTCTCCGGTCGGTTTGTAGTGGGTGTGCCGACCGTGAGGACGCCCGCGGTCATCGTCGCCGTCGGCGGTCCGTTCAAGTTGGCCGGCTGGATACCATGACCGGCGGGTGACGATGCGGCCATTCTCGTAGATGGCCTCGGATCTCAATACACCCTGATGGTAAGTGCGCGACAAGCCCTGTTCGATCCCGGCGCGGAAGGTGCGAAACCGGTTGGTTGTGCCAGCGGGTTCATACATGATTTCGGCGCCGTCGAGTTTGCCGTCGCGGTACCCGACGTCCCAGAGAATCGGCGCGAATCCGTGGCGTCGCAACATCCGACCGGTCCACGGCTTGTCAGTGTTATACTCGCACCGGGCGATCTCCACGCCGTTGGTTCCGAAGTAAACCGTGGCGCCGTCGCGCCGGTTCTGACGGTAGACAGCGGTCTCATACAGTCGTGGTGGGGTGCCCCACCAGGTCGCGGAGAGACCGTTCAATCCTCCATCGCGAACTTCGAACTCCTGCAACACCGGTCCGATGCCGCGGTCGCCAAACTCGGAGATGACCATGACCGGGTGACGTTGTTCGTCCACAATCACCTGAAACATCGGCCCGTCGCAGACGAAGTACTTCGTCGGAACGATTTGCCAACCGGCCTGCAACTCGCGCAATCCGGCAGTCTTTCGTTGCGCGTTCCGGACCATGAGTTCTGCCGGGACAGGTTTGATTTGCTTCAACTCCATTTTCCGGATCGCCTCAACAGCCATCGGCGGCGGGTTGTGTGGCCCACAACACACGCATCCGACGCCGGCCAACGTTAGTGCGGCCAGGATTGATGCCGAATAGATTGGTCTATTTCTCACGATCTGGTCTCCAGTCTGACTATATAACGAATGAACCGGGGTCCGGCCGGGGTCAGACTGCGGGGTCCGGTCGGGGTCAGGATCCGGTCGGGGTCAGGATCCGGTCGGGTCAGACTGTAAATTACAAGGATCCGGTCGGGTCAGACTGTAAATTACAAAACTTGCATTTCACAGTTATTCGGAATTTAACCACCACGCCTATTGCGGTCAATGAGAAACCTATACGCATGTGGCAAAGGTGGTTATTTCAAACTGGGTTTGATATTTCGGGTGGCCGGAGCGGAAGGACTTTAAGGAATCCCTGAACTTCGATATTAGTGGGCTTTCATTGGCGTGACCCCCTTCTATCAGCGGCGGCTACGAGTTTTCGACGGTCTGTTAGAGCCGAAGAAGAGGGACAGAGAAATCATAGTTGGAATTGCGGCCTGAGACTGTTACCCTGCGCAAAAGTGGAGGCGTCAAGGGACGCCTGAACACTGGGGGACTTATTATGGCAACGACATCATCGAATCGTGGTTTGATCGTGGCTTTCGCCGCCGTTGGAATCAATCTCATCCTGGGGGCGCTCTATGCGTGGGGCGTTATCGGGAAAGCTTTGGTCATGCAGTGGCATTGGACCAAGACCCAGGCGGCTTTGCCGTTCACCGTGTCTGCGGCCGCGTTTGCGATCATGATGATTTTCGCCGGGCGGTGGCAGGATAAGATGGGGCCACGCGTGGTGGCTCGGGTGGGAGGAGTTCTGTTCGGGTTGGGGCTTTTCAGTTCCGCTTTTGCCACGACTCCAACAGCGATGCTGGTCACCTTCGGCCTCGTCGGCGGCATCGGCATCGGCTTGTGTTATTCGGCGACGACGCCACCTGCGATCAAATGGTTCTCGCCGACGCGAAAGGGGATCATCACGGGAATTGTCGTGAGCGGGGTTGGGCTCGCTGCAGTCTACATCTCACCGTTAACCCAATTCCTGCTCAAGACCACGAGCATACCCCAGACCTTTATGGTTCTTGGATGCTGTGCGATCATGCTGATCACAATCCTCACGCAATTCCTCACCAATCCGCCCCCCGGGTATGTACCGCCGGTTGCCGCAACCAAAGGGGGTACGCCAACGAGATCGGCTGTTGCACGACGTGATGTAGACTGGCCTGAGATGATCCGGAGCATGGTCTTCTACCGGCTCTGGGCCATGTTTGTTTTGGCCGCCTCGGCAGGCTTAATGATTATCGCCCATGTCGCAATCATCGCCCAGAAGCAGGCGAGTTGGAGCTGGGGATTCGTGCCCGTGGCGACGTTGGCCATATTCAACACGATGGGCCGTTTGATCAGCGGTTCGATCTCGGATCGCATGGGTCGCACCCAGACGATGGTGCTCGCGTTCACGCTGCAGGCCGTCAATATGTTGGCCTTTTCGCACTATACCACGCCGACCCTGCTGGTATTCGGCTCGGCCTTCACCGGGTTGTGCTATGGCACCATCTTCACCCTGATGCCTGCGGCAACGGCCGATTTCTACGGGATACGCAACTTGGGGGTGAACTACGGACTCGTCTTCACCGCCTTCGGCGTGGCGGCAGTTACGGGACCGATCCTGGGAGGAAAGATCTGCGACAGCACGGGATCCTACGCCTTGTCCTACACGATTTCCGCCGGGATGCTTCTGGCGGCGGCGGCCCTGGCTTTGACTACCCGCTCGCCTAAGATCGACGTACCGGTTCAGGTCTGAGGCCACATGGCGATGCGTCGGGTTCAACCAGTTCGTCAGAGTGCCGATTGACAATCTGGCCCCATTCCCCTTACCTCGCTCTACTGTGTTGAGGAAGTCAATTAGCCGTGCCGACGCAGGATGGCGAGAGCCAGGCGGCGGCCGATTTCGCGATAGCTTTTTTGCGTCAGTACAGTGGTCGCCACATGGGAATACGGAATCTCAAGAGTGAGCGCAGGAACGCCCATTTCGGTTCGCATGGTTGAGGCAAAGTCGGGGGTCTCCGGGTTTAAGAGAGAGGACGTGACACGTTTAAACTCCGGCGCGGCAAATTCCGCCTGCAATTCATGCTGGAGCACGTTGCACCACTTTGTCTCTTCCGCGGCGATGGCTCCACTTTGATCCTTGGCGACGTATGCGTAAACACCGTCCCGCTCGCAGGCGCCGGGTGCGTGCAGGTCAAGCGCCAGTATGGGACGACAACGGGCCTTCCAGCGCTCCACGTCGTGTCGGATCACCCCTGCCTCGTGGCGCATTGCGGGTTTCCCCCAGGCCCGGTTGAGGTCATGGGGATAGGCGCCGTTTCCGTAATGACCCAGCATCACGCCATCGATGTCAACCAACGGAACAGTCCAGATGACATACGCGCCCTTGCGAATCTGGGCCCAATGCCGGAGGAATCCGTCGAGGACCCACGATCCGGGCGTTTCGCCTGCATGCTGACGGGCCACAATATAGATACCCGGCTGTGTTCCTCCCGGCACGCCAACGGCGTTATGCAGGCGAATGATGCGGCGACCAGCCTGACTCAGGCCGATGGGAGCCGCCTGCCAATAGTCCTTGGAGCGATCCAGGACGGCATCCATGTCGGGGGGCCCATATGGGAAGCAAAAAGCTATCTCCACGAACGGGGCGGGGTGTGGAATAGACCAGGAGAGTTGTCGGCGTCCGTCGGGGGTTCGCGTCTCTTCGCCCTGTTTGAGACGTGTCCACGACTGGCCGGCAACGAGACAGACGGGAAGACAAGACGGCAATTCCGTTGCGCCCGGAACCGTGTCGAAATAGGCCCAGGTGAGCCGCACTTTGGTTTGGGTTGCCGGGTCTGGCGCGGTTTCCTCAAGGCGGAGATAAAACCACATGGCTTCTGTGCCTCCATGCGGGTCGGAGGCGAAGCGGACTTCCGGAACGGGCCCGCCGGTAAGAATCTCGATATCGGCGCCGTTACCGCCGGGAAACTTTGACATCACTTTCAGGCTCATACGCAAAGCAGTCTATACGGTTGTCGGCGGGACGCAAGTCTGACTTATCGGATTCACTCTAACAGGTTGATCTGGGCGGGCCGATCGGATACCCTCCCGCACATGGATACGGTCTTCATTTTAGTGAGTGTCATCGGCGCGGCCTTGGCGACGTGCTGGTATTTGGGATCGAGGAAATACTCAGGCGAAGGCGCGGCGCTCCAGGCCCGGCTGGACGCCTTGGAAAAGGCCCTGGAACGCAATGAGCGATTGTTGCGGGAGGAGATGGAGCGAAACCGCGCCGAGATGACGCGCCAGATCGGACTCCTGACCCTATCCAATGAACAAAAAATTGAGCAGTTGCGCCTGAGCGTCTCCGGCGGGTTACAGCAGATTCAGGAGGAGAACAGCCGCAAACTTGACCAGATGCGCCAGACGGTTGACGAAAAACTCCAGGGGACACTTGAAAGGCGCCTGGGTGAGTCGTTCCGTCTTGTCAGTGAGCGGTTGGAAATGGTTCAAAAAGGACTGGGAGAGATGCAGGAACTTGCCAACGGGGTGGGGGATCTCAAGCGGGTTCTGACGAATGTCAAGACACGCGGCACCTGGGGCGAAATCCAACTGGGGGCCCTTCTGGAGCAGATCCTGACGCAGGAGCAGTACGCCACAAACGTGGCGCCGAAACCCGGTTCGGCGGAACGGGTTGAATTTGCAATCCGCTTACCGGGTCGTGATGAACAGGAAGGGACATCGGTCTGGATTCCCCTGGATGCCAAGTTTCCCAAGGAAGACTACGAACGGTTGATCACGGCGCAGGAGGGAGCGGATTCCGTGCAGGCGGAGGAGGCCTCCAGGCGGCTGGAGGAGCAGATCCGGAAATGTGCCCGTGACATCCGGGATAAATACATCTGCCCGCCCCACACCACTGATTTTGCAATTTTGTATCTGCCGATCGAGGGACTCTATGCGGAGGTCATCCGCCGGAACGGCCTGGTTGAGGCCCTCCAGCAGACCTGCCGGGTCGTTGTCGCTGGACCGACCACGTTATCCGCCCTTCTCAATGCTCTTCAGATGGGGTTTCGCACACTGGCGATCCAGAAGCGATCCAGCGAGGTGTGGAAACTGCTGGGGGCCGTGAAAACCGAATTCGGCCGCTTCACCGACCATCTGGAGTCGGTTCAGAAGAAATTGCACCAGGCCTCGGATTCCATTGAGGACGCCGCCCGCAAGTCGCGGCTTATTCAGCGCCGACTCAAAGATGTGGAGGAGTTACCTGCCTCAGAATTGCCGGTTCTACTGGGCGCCGATGAGGGTGATCCGGGGAATGGTTGACATCAGGGGATGCTTCCTTTATGGTGTGCCGACTTTTTTCTCAGGCCGTTAGCTCAGTTGGTAGAGCACGACACTTTTAATGTTGGGGTCGTGGGTTCGAGTCCCACACGGCCTACCAAATCAAAGAAGGATACCCTCATGAAACTGGGCATCATTGGCGGCAGCGGATTGTATCAACTTGAGGATTTGAAAGAGGTTCGGGAGGTTCCTCTTGACACCCCCTTCGGCAAACCCTCCGACGCCTATATCCAGGGAACGTTAAACGGGGTTGAACTATTTTTCCTGCCCCGGCACGGTCGTGGTCATCGTGTGTTGCCCGCCGAGATCAATCACCGGGCGAACATCTGGGGATTCAAGAAACTGGGTGTTGATCGGGTGATGTCCGTCAGCGCCGTGGGCAGTCTGCGAGAGGGGATTCGTCCCCGTGACATCATCCTGCCAGACCAGTATTTTGACCGGACAAAGGGTTCGCTTAATCACACGTTTTTCGGCAACGGTCTTGTCGGCCACGTATCTTTCGGTGATCCTACCTGCGATGATATGCGGGCGGTGATGGCGCGGATCGCCAGTGAGGCGATACAGGATCTGAAGCTCCTGGATGTGGTTCGTCTGCATAAGTCCGGAACGTATGTGAATATGGAGGGACCGGCGTTCTCCACGCGTGCGGAATCCAATACCTACCGGCGTCTCGGGTTTGACATTATCGGGATGACCAGTCTGCCCGAGGCCAAACTGTGCCGTGAAGCCGAATTATGCTACCAATCCATGGCTATGGCGACGGACTATGACTGCTGGCATACGAGTGAGGCGGGAGTCTCGGTGGAGATGATCATCGAAACCCTCACCG
>Ga0194060_10003729_pt1 | contig 10727 bp, 10 predicted proteins | sample SepL225m_MetaG_FD_163427 | JGI IMG/M metagenome (GOLD analysis project Ga0194060, IMG submission 163427) | Anoxic zone freshwater microbial communities from boreal shield lake in IISD Experimental Lakes Area, Ontario, Canada - Sep2016-L222-5m | ecosystem: Environmental > Aquatic > Freshwater >... | reverse complement strand
GAGGTACTGTTGCCATGATAAGTTATGCCCTTGATGAGACGGTAATTCGAACAGGACTGTTTTTCGCACCGGGAACCGAGCCCTGAATGAAGAGAAGATTATTTTCTTTATCAACTTTAACTAATTTCTGACCAAGAACTGAAACATTCTTATTACCAAGACGACCGGCCATTCTGGTATTTTTATATACCCTTCCAGGTGTTGTTCCTGCACCAATTGAACCAGGAGCACGATGGTGATCATGACCATGAGTCATTGGCCCACGGTTGAAATGGTGCCTTTTAACGTTACCTGCAAACCCTTTTCCTTTCGAAACTCCTTGAACATCCACCATCTTCACGTCTTCAAACAAAGAGATATCAATAGTTGATCCAGGGGTAAGCTCGCCAGAAAATACTGGGATTTCTCTGATGGCAGTAAACGATCCAAAACCTCGAAACTGACCAGTTACAGGCTTATTCTTTTTGCGGGAAGTTTTTCCCACACCGACAACCAGCGCTTCGTAACCATCTTTATCAGAAGTCTTCTTCTTAAGGACAGTCATGGGAGTGCATTGAACGATCTGAACAGCAATCATTTCCCCAGCTTCGCTGAAAATCTGCGTCATTCCGATTTTTTTACCGAAGAGTGTTTTGTTCATAAGTGTTTAAAAAAACAAAAAAACATTTACCACCGAATTCTTCTGGTGGGAAAATGGTGTTTTTGCTTTGTATTATCTGGAGTTATTTGAAAAACCTTATTGATTATACTTAACGGGTGTAATGATGTCAAAGACTTTTTTTACATGATTAGCGGACGAGTGTTTTCGTCTTGTTCTTGGCTAAAAAATCCTCTACTCAAAGCACCTTTATCACCTTTCCAGTCAAGCTTTAACGTGTTTAACCCATAGGTACACATGGACACAGGTATTTCTTACCAAAAAACTACAACAGCTGCTGTTCCTAGAGTGAGGAAGGTTCCAAGTACCATATAGTAAGCGGTCAAAAATCCTTCATCAGTTGGCGACTCAGGTTTTCTCAGTAGTAAATACAGACAAAAAGGAATAGTTGCATAACGCAAATCGGCAACGGAAATAGTTATCAAAGCTACAAAAGCAAAAGGGTACATGAGTGCGAAAGCTTTTCTTTCCACTTTTCCCAGCCAGAGATAACTAACTACCACAGCTATTGGAACAAACAAGAGTACTTGCAAAATGGGACTGCGGGCAAGTAACCCTAGAATAATGTTATGAATATAGAATAAGGGTGTTTGGTTCCATGGGTGTAGGTTGCGTAGTGAAAACAGGCACAACAAATACATCAACGCTATAGAGACAAGCACTTTGGGTTTACGCAATTGCTGTCTTATCACGTTTCGGTCTTTGATCAGTAAAGGGAGAAACAGTATGAAAAAAAGAAGTAAGGCAACTGCGAGGTTGTTTCCTGAAATTCCTTGAAACAATACCAAGTCGCCATGCATGTTGAGAGCGTATAACATCATACCGATAATAAAGAAAGCTCCCCCAGCAAGAAACACCCAACATCGCTTTAGTTGCCTCATAAATGCTGCGCGAGACAAGATATTTCCTTCTTCTTGCGCATAGATAAGCAGAATATAAAAAGCAATCCATAGCACGTTATTTTGCCGGACAAAAAGCGAGATAGTGCCAACAAAACCTGCCAGCTGATAGCGTCTCCGAAGGGTTAACCACAACGATGCAAGCACGATAGCAAAGGAAACCATATCGGTATACAAGAGAAAGAAAAAAGGCATCACTGCTGGGAAAAATAAAAACTGCAGCGTGCGAACTAGTGCTTGTTTGGGAAACAACGTTTTGGAAATAAGGTATACAAAAAGAAGGGAAAAAAGCGAAATTATTGTCGAAATGAGACGAAACTGGAATAGAGAGGTGAAATTCAACGCACGGGCTAGTACACCAACAATGATATGGTAACCAGGTAGCATCCATAGGCGAGAAAACACTTCATCAGTAAATCGTCCATCGCTAACTGCCAGAACGGCGGGGTAGTGAAAGTTCAGTTCGTCAACGATAGGAATGACGTTACGAAAAAGCACTAGACCAGATAGAAAGATAAAAATAATAAATACAGCTACCGCTATGCTTCTTACAGGTGTTTTAATTTTTCTATTTGTGTGATTATTTTTCATTATGACCTGTATAAAAAAACCACCCCAACTATAAGCTGGGGTGGTTAAAAGATTACTCAGAAGCAAACATTAGAAAGTTACATTTTGATTTCGATACCGACACCAACTGGAAGGCTAAGATGCATAAGCGCATCAATGGTCTTCTGTGATGGGTCGAGGATGTCGATCAAACGCTTGTGCGTGCGCATTTCGAAGTGCTCCATGGAGCGCTTATCAATGTGCGGCGAGCGAATGACTGTGTAACGGTTCTTTACTGTTGGCAAAGGGACTGGACCAACAACAGCTGCGCCTGTACGAAGAGCGGTTTCTACAATCTGCTGGGCAGACTGATCGATAACGCGATGATCGTAGGCTTTGAGCTTTACTCTGATCTTTTGCTTACCACTAGATGCAACTTTTTTTTCAGTTGGATTAGCAGCTGGAGCTTTTGCTTTTACTGGAGCGGTTTCAGTTTTTTGCTTAAGTGGTTCAACCATAATAGTAAATATCTAACCTGTTATTTAAGAATCTTAGTTACGACACCGGCACCGACGGTTCTGCCACCTTCGCGGATAGCGAAGCGGAGACCTTCTTCCATGGCGACTGGAACGATGAGCTTGATGTTCATCTTTGTGTTGTCGCCTGGCATTACCATTTCAACGCCTGGTTGAAGAGTAACTTCACCAGTTACGTCAGTGGTACGGAAATAGAATTGTGGTTTGTAGCCACCGAAGAAAGGAGTGTGACGTCCACCTTCTTCTTTTGTAAGAACGTAAATTTCTGCTTCGAAATCAGTGTGCGGTGTGATGGAACCTGGAACGGCGATAACCTGTCCACGTTCGATATCTTCACGCTCAACACCACGAAGAAGGAGACCAACGTTGTCGCCGGCTTGTCCTTGATCGAGCAGCTTGCGGAACATTTCAACGCCGGTTACGACGCTTTCTTTGTCTTTGGCCATACCGATGATGGAGACTTTTTCGTTTACTTTGATGATACCGCGTTCTACACGACCGGTAGCAACTGTACCACGTCCTTTGATGCTGAAGACGTCTTCAACAGGCATAAGGAAAGGTTTATCAAGTGGACGCTCTGGAACAGGGATATAGTTATCAACTGCATCCATGAGATCGAAAATAGGTTTGTATTCTGCAGCACTCTGATCAGTAGAAGTACATTCGAGAGCTTTCAGCGCGCTTCCACGGATTACTGGAATTTCATCACCTGGGAACTTGTACTTGGTGAGAAGTTCGCGAACTTCCATTTCTACAAGATCAAGGAGTTCTGGATCGTCAACCATGTCGCATTTGTTAAGGAACACTACAATACGAGGAACGTTAACCTGGTAAGCAAGGAGAATGTGCTCACGAGTCTGAGGCATTGGACCATCTGCAGCAGATACAACGAGGATTGCTCCATCCATTTGAGCGGCACCAGTGATCATGTTCTTCACGTAGTCAGCGTGACCTGGGCAGTCAACGTGGGCATAGTGACGAGAGTCTGTCTGGTACTCAACGTGTGATGTTGCAATCGTAATACCGCGTTCTCTTTCTTCAGGAGCGTTGTCGATCTGATCGAAAGCACGGAATTCTGCATAACCCTTTAATGAAAGAGTTCTGGTGATCGCAGCGGTAAGCGTAGTCTTACCATGGTCGACGTGACCAATGGTACCGATGTTAACGTGGGGTTTGTCGCGTTTGTAGGTTTCTTTTGCCATGGTTGGTATTTTCTCCTTGTGCGGTGAGTTTTGCTGACAACGAATAAAGTGTAGAATACTTTTTCCATTCTAGCAAGTGGGAATGTGAAATTCAAAATTTGGCACTTATCATCTTTGGTATCTATGATAGTAGAAGAAAATAGGAATAGCCCCCCAATGAATATGGTGAAGAAATATACTCTTGCTTTCTGCCTTGCTATCACACTGCCACTTACCTGTTCATGTCGAATGACCTCACCAGTTGATGATAAAGAACTATTACTTGTTAACGATTCTATTCAAAAAGTTGCATCCCTTTCTGCAGCGCGTGTTGGAGTTACAATCAGTCAAAAATCTTCTGTGCAGGATACGCTAAATAAAACCCAAATTAATTTTGCTTTCAAAGAACGCCAATCCAATCTGGTAGCTGTTGCTGGTCACATAGAACATGCAGGTGAAGGCTCATTTCTTTTTAGATTTTCCCTTCCGGGTGAACAGATGTTTTTCATGGCTGAGTCATTTTCTATGAACAATTTGCCAATTTCTTTTACTGGGGCTCTAGGTAATTGGTATTTACTGAATCCAGAACAAGTCAGCACTTTAAAAGGCATGGCCGTACAGACAGGAGCAGCACCCCTTGCCTATGTAGCGCCAGACAATCCTCATGATTTTGCTGTGGCTATGAAAAATGAACTTCAGTCTCTCACAGTGTTTGAATCAGTAACTCTTCTAGATGATCAGACTTATGATGGTGTCATCTGTCAAGGTTTTCATGGAAAAGTTAATCGTTCTGCTGTCGCAAACCTCCTGATTGCTTCGATGAAAAAAAACTCTTCTCTTCCTGGTGGAGTAGAGTACTTTCTTCGCAGTGCTTTAACAGAGTATTTGAAAAATGCCGAAGCAACAGTGTATCTGGGAAATGAGGATAGAATTATGCGAAAACTGACCATTGATCTTAATCTACAGGAAACTAGGTATAAACGTTTTGATGCTACTTACGATATCGCTCTCTCTATGATTAACAGTCCTGCTATTGTAATTACTACTCCTGAGAATTACGGAACATTTAACCAACTTCTCCAGACTTTGGCTACAAACAATGCATCTTTACTGTTAAATGCCAACTTTCTGCTTCCATCTGACCACACCTTGTATGATCCTTTGCAAAGCATGCTGAATGAGTGGATAAGCACTACACCCTACCTTCAATCAACACCCCATAGTACTGTAGCTGTTTCTCCAACTTCCATTTACTAACCATTTCCTAAATAAAAAAAGAGCCGTCCTTTTGGACGGCTCCTTACTTTTACTATCCGAGAATCAATTTCTATTACGCACCTTTGCTTCTGGCGATGATCTCTTCTTGAACGTTGTTTGGAACTTGTTCGTATTTGCTGAATTCCATGGAGTAGCTGGCGCGTCCTTGGGTCATGGAGCGGAGGGAGGTGGCGTAGCCGAACATGGCTGCAAGAGGAACGAGGGATGCGACCACTTTGGCGTTTCCGCGATCGCTCATGCCGAGGATCTGGCCACGCTTGGAGTTGATATCACCGATAACGTCACCCATGTAGTCTTCTGGTGTTACGACTTCAACTTTCATCACTGGTTCGAGAAGGATGTGGCGGGCTTTTTTTACACCGTCACGGAGTGTCATGGAAGCGGCAATTTTAAAGGCCATTTCGGAGGAGTCGACATCGTGGTAAGAACCGTCAGTTAGCGTGGCTTTAATATCTACAACTGGGTATCCAGCGATGATACCGCCAGCCATGGCTTCGATAACACCTTTTTCAATTGCAGTGAAGTATTCGCGAGGGATGCGTCCACCGACCACTTTGGTGACGAATTCGAAACCGGCGCCGCGTTCTTGTGGTTCAAGCGTCATGACGACGTGGCCGTATTGACCTTTACCACCGGACTGCTTGACGTATTTGGTTTCGGCTTCGACGGTGTTGAGAATAGTTTCTTTGTACGCTACCTGTGGTTTACCAATGTTGGCTTCGACTTTAAATTCACGTTTCATGCGGTCAACGATGATTTCAAGGTGAAGCTCACCCATACCGCCGATAATGGTCTGACCGGTGTCAACGTTGGTGGTGATGTGGAAGGTTGGGTCTTCTTCGGAAAGTTTGCTAAGTGCGATACTCATTCTTTCTTGGTCAACCTTGGTTTTTGGTTCGATAGCGATGAAGATCACAGGATCTGGGAAGGTGATTGATTCGAGTACGATAGGTTTATTTTCAACGCAAAGTGTGTCGGCAGTGAATGTGTCTTTCAACCCTACGAGAGCGCAGATGTTTCCTGCACCGATTTCATCAAGTTCAGAACGAGAGTTGGCGTGCATTTGGAGGATGCGGCTTACACGTTCTTTTTTATCTTTGGTGGAGTTGTAGACGTAGGAGCCTTTGGTGATCTTTCCAGAGTAAATTCTGGTGTAAGTGAGCCGGCCAACGAATGGGTCGGTCTGGATTTTGAAAGCAAGTGCGGAAAGGGGCTCGTTGTCGTCGGCTTTGCGGTATTCTGCGTCTTCGGTGAAAGGCTTGAGACCTTTCACTGGAGGGATATCGAGTGGTGAAGGGAGGTAGTCAACAACGGCGTCGAGCAATGGCTGTACGCCTTTGTTTTTCAGGGCTGATCCGCAGAGAACGAGAACGATTTCGTTGCTGATAACGCCTTTTCGGAGGGCTGCTTTGATTTCTTCTTCGGAAATATCGCCGCCTTCAAAGTATTTATTCATAAGTGCTTCGTCGTATTCTGCTGCTACTTCGAGCATTTTCTTGCGGTAGTCTGCTGCCTGTTCTTTCATATCATCAGGGATATCGGATTCTACAACATTCTTACCGAGGTCGTCATTGTAAATGATGGCAGTCTGACGGACAACGTCGATGATGCCTTTGAAACTTTCTTCGCGCCCGATGGGGAGTTGGATAACCACGGCACGGGCACCGAGGCGTTCGATGATACTGTCGACGTCTTTGTAGAAATCTGCGCCCATGCGGTCGAGTTTGTTGATAAAGCAAATACGGGGTACGCGGTATTTGTCAGCTTGACGCCAAACGGTTTCGGACTGTGGCTCTACGCCGGCTACGCCGTCGAACACCACAACGCCGCCGTCGAGAACGCGGAGGGAACGTTCAACTTCTACGGTGAAGTCTACGTGTCCCGGGGTATCGATAATGTTGACCTGGCAGTCTTTCCAGTAAGCAGTGGTAGCAGCGGAGGTGATAGTGATACCACGTTCACGTTCTTGCTCCATCCAGTCCATCGTGGCTGCGCCATCGTGCACTTCGCCGATTTTGTGGGTTCTGCCGGTGTAAAACAATACACGTTCGGTTGTGGTGGTTTTTCCGGCATCGATATGGGCGATAATGCCGATGTTACGGACTTTGGAAAGGTCTTTTTGGAATTCTGCCATAGGTGATAATCCTTGTTACGTTAGGCTTGGAGGTTGATTCACAACAAGGGGTATGGTAGCATGGAGGGATTTAATACTCAAGATCACATATCAATCTGCAGCTTAATTAGAAAAACCATGACAACCTTAAGTAGTGCATCATTCAGGCTTAACTCTTTTGGTCATAGGAATAACTTTGACCGACCTTCTCCTGAGGAAAGAGAGCGTCAGAAGGAAGAACAGAAGCTTATTACGAGATTTCGCACTATTAATCGAGAGATACGATGGACAGGAGGAGTAGCAAGCGAAATTGTTGGGAATATGACACTTCAACGAGCTGAGAAAAAATTTCTTCATTCTCTATTTATGAGAGGTGGGGAACTCGAAAGAATTGCACTTAATCTTCCAAACGCTGATGGTATGCAAAGGAATATATCTGGCTCGATTATTTCTATGATTTGCTCACTTTTTGAACAACCAGGAACAACTGGAAGCACCGTAATTTCAGAACGTCCGAGTAATCTTAAAAGTTTTCTTTTAGATACAGAGGAAGAAATCGGAATAGGATTCATTAATCCTGATCTCTATTCAATCTCTGATAAACTTATTGACATGTTTGAAGCTGCTCCTTTTAGAAATAATTATGATCACTTTAAGTTTTTTACTACTACCCCACCAGAGCAAACTTCGGTAAAGAAAGCTTGGTCAAACTGGAATGGAAGTTGTTACATTAGAGGTTTTGATTCTGGAATGAAAATTATAGGACTAAGTGGTAGTGATGCCTCAACCACTGTACATGTAAAATATTACCCTCAAATGATGTATATAGATTTTCAAAACCCAACTCATGCGACGAATTTCGAATTAACCAATAGTACATTACTTTTATCATTTATATCTTCAGAGGGTGGTAGAGAAGAGATTCGATATATTCCAAATGCACGTTTTCTTGAATTTGTTCCTACTCTTATAAGATATGCACATCTTCCGGGCTATGCTCAACAGTTATTTTCTACTCTTCAGGAATTGCGTGAAGTACAAAGAAAACACCCAAGTTACTCTCATGACGAGTATCGTAGTCTAACACAGTAAGACATCTTTTCCGGTGAGGGTGGGCATCATCTCACCCACACCTGAGACGCGTTGAATCGGCGCCTCTACGCGAGGAAATGCAAAACTCCCCCTTCCCCTCTCACTTCCCTCAATCCCCTCTTACCTTAAGAGGGGAGTCACAATGCGATGAAAAGTCTTCTCTCTGCCCATTTCCTCTTCACATAGTTCATATTATGGTTCATAATGAACTAAATTATGAATCACAGGGAGTCATATGAAATCCATCACTATCCATGGCATTGATGAGCAGCTGGATAAAGAAATTCAGGCGCAGACAAAGAAAAGTGGGCTTAGTCAGAATGGGACGGTAAAACTTCTGCTTAGAAAGCAGTTGCTTTCAAAACCAGCGGATGCAAAACGAAAAGCATTTCTGGATCTTTTTGGAAAATGGTCAAAAGCTGATACCAAGTCTTTTCGCACTGCGGTGAAGGAGCTGGAATCAGTTGATGATGGAGACTGGAAAGCATGAGCACAATACTGCTGGACACTAATGCCTACGGGGCTTTTTTTTCGGGAAATGAATCGGTGCTTTCGTACATAATAGAGGCGGAATCTATTGTTGTTTCCAGTATTGTAGTTGGTGAACTGTTTGCGGGTTTTCATGGCGGGAAAGGGTTTTCTCAGAATAGAGCTGATCTTCGGTTGTTTCTGACAAAACCAGGAGTACAGTTCGTGCCGGTAGACTGGGAAACGGCTGAAATTTTCGGAGAGGTGAAGAACCGACTGAAGACGGCGGGGACACAAATTCCTATCAATGATGTTTGGATTGCAGCGCATGCTTTCCAGATGGGGGCAAAGTTGGTGACGTTTGATAAGCATTTTCTGAATGTGGCTGGGTTGCGGGTGTGGGAGGGGATGGAGAGCTGATGCTTTGCTGTTCGGACTAGTCTTTTCGATTTGTTCGCGTCTTAAAACATCAGCCTTCAGACTGATTTCATAACACATGCAGCCTTACTGCTTTGTCTGACGCAGAGTTCTTTTTCTTCGGTATTTTGAGTTTTGGTGTAGTTGAGAAGACTTGACCGAACGGGGGACATGACCGAACGGAGTTATCCCTTTTTAAATTTTGCAAATTGGTAAACAAAGCTTGAACCAATCTTTTTGTAACTTATCACGTAGTAATCAGTCCCTATCCCAGCAGTATCAGCGTTGAAACACTCTATTGCTCTCTCGTTTGTGTTTTCTGGATTTCTATCGATAAGCCCCAAAGTTCCTAACTTTGTATCAAACTTCAAAACCCAAGGAGCTCCACCGTCCATCTTTTCAAGAAAAACATATTGGTCTACTTTGTAAATAGCAGCACAATGTTCAGCAGCATCAACGTATAAAGAATCCACGCTGTCTGGAGTAAATTTCAAACCCACCCAAATATGTGCCACACCTAGTGGGTCACCTGTTCCTTTGGGGTAGGCGGCGTCTGCCTGAATCCAGTAAGGTCCAGACGAAAGCGAGATATCTTCACGCAACTTATAGGGACTAAGCAGATATTGTTTATCACCTGGTCCAGGAATGAATTTCTCCATAAATGATTTATCTATGACCAGTTGTATAGTGAACGTCCCAAAGGCATTTGGTTGCACCTCAGCTTGATCTAAACATGCAACTTTGTAATTACTTATAAATGAGCTATTCCCAAAGATTGATTGGCCAAAAGATGAGTTTTGAGAATCATCATACCCAGTAAAACGAGGTGCTGAAAGCACATTTTTGTCTTTATAGATTGAAATGCAAACTTTTCGATCATCACCTTTGTTTACCCAAGTTGTTGTACCTACATTTTGAAATTTAACTTCTACCCGCACTTCATTATCGCCCTGGGCAAGATGAATATAACCTTCTGCGTCTGGTGTTAATTCGGGTTGAGGATTGGTTCTTACCAAGTCATGGTTGCGGGCTTGGAGGAAATATTTTTGCTCAATCCATTTGGCTCTGTATCCTTCTGCAAGGTCGGGATGAGAACCTGGAATTTTTGTTGTTGTACCGGAGTTTTGTGCATAGACAAGGGTGCAGGAGAGCAGCATGAACCAACTGATAGTAAATTTAATAAAATTCCTCACATTTTTTTCCCTTCTTCTTGTTTACAATAATTACTTTGAGTTTATAGTAATTCATTCATAAAAAAATCCCCATCAAATATTGATGGGAATTTTAAACTATTGTCTCTGCACAAGGGGTCTTAGTATTTCGCAAAGTGGGCGAAGGCGCGGTTGGCTTCGGCCATTCTGTGGACTTCTTCTTTTTTCTTGAAGGATGCGCCGGTTTTGTTGTAGGCGTCGATGATTTCGTTTGCGAGGGCGTCGGCCATGTCGATACCTTTGCGATCTTGCGGGTAGCCAACAAGCCAACGGATGGCGAGTGACTGGCGACGGTGTGGTTTAACTTCAGTAGGAACCTGATAGT
>Ga0194060_10003727_pt1 | contig 10728 bp, 9 predicted proteins | sample SepL225m_MetaG_FD_163427 | JGI IMG/M metagenome (GOLD analysis project Ga0194060, IMG submission 163427) | Anoxic zone freshwater microbial communities from boreal shield lake in IISD Experimental Lakes Area, Ontario, Canada - Sep2016-L222-5m | ecosystem: Environmental > Aquatic > Freshwater >... | reverse complement strand
ACCCCCCTCAGCCGCCACCGCTACGCCTTCGTAGAAAACAACCCAACCAACAACACCGACGCCTACGGCTTCCTCACCATCCAATACGTGGATAAAAATGCATCAGCAAAAAAAGAAACCGTAGTGACGGCAAAAGTTAGCAGCGTAAGCAAAAGCACACTTACCCAGAAACAAGTCGATCAAATGCTACACAACAGCCAGCTTCAAGCTTATGACTATCAGTTGGCACGAGGGTTTCAAGTCTCAGGACGGTATGTCGCCAATGACGCACTCAACACAGCCATCAAGAAAAGCCAAGAAGAAGCCAAAGGCAACATCGGCTACATGTTTAATCCCAATGCCGTTGCCCAAAACGTACTCCTCAACAGCAAATACAAACAAGATCCCCTCCAATTCAGCTCTTGGGCATCGAACATCCTCCAACGAGAAATTAAAAAAGAACAAGAACGCCAACAATACCTAGCAAGCACACTCCCTGGTTACAACTACATGGCGATGAACAACCTACTGACCACAGGGCGGATGCACTATGACGACGAAACAAACGCCAAAATGATTGCTGACCTGATGGAAGCCAACAAAGACAGACCCATCACCCAAGAATACCTCAACTACCGCCGCGAACTCGCCCTCAAATCCAAAGGCTGCGACATTGAGAACCCGACAGTCTCCGCCGACACCTCGTTCGTGAGCATGAACGGCATCATCTGGAAAGTAGAAACCAACGGCAACCAAAGAACCATGTCCGCCGACGGCCAAAAAACCTTCACCGCCAACGTAGGAACAAACAAAGACGGAAGCACATACCTCTACACTAATCGAACAGTAACAAGAAATGTAACTATCCAAGTCGACAACTGGGTCGCCCAAAACGATCAATACACGTACAACACGAGCACAACCAACGAAGGCTACTACGCCTATCAAAGCAGAGTAGACAACAACACTGGAGAAGTACGGGAAACAGGAATATGCCTCAAATACGCCTACGACGGCACCTGCGATCTCATCAGCAACACGTTAATCAACAAGCCCTACTATATCAACAAATCCACCAGCTACATCGTAAAAAGCATCCTCCCCACCCAAAACCTAAACGACGTCATGGCGGACACAGTAATCCAACAAAACGTTCTCCTTACGCAGCAGAATCAGATGAGTTATATTGCAAATGTACCGACACAGCAGTTAATGCAAGATAAAAAGGTCTTTAACCAAATCAAAAATACCATATGGGATGGTGCCCTTAACTTTGCGATAAACGAAGCCGCAAAAATTGTTTATGATGCTGGAAGTGATTTATTCAATAATATAAATTCAAACCAACTAACCTTAAGCTCTCACACTCGTACTGAAGCAGAAATCGCCCTCTGCAAAGCAGGATACACAGCAACTGGAACGGGTATTTGTTCTACAGGTGCTTACATAGGTGGAGCCGCAGAAGTTGCAACTGGAGGATTAGGAACTTTAATTATAGTTCCTGAAGTAGGCGTAGCTTGCGCATCAGGACTTGCTATAATGTATGCAGGACAAGCGATATGCCAATACACAGGTACTACTGATGTACAGATTACAAAGAAAAGTGGAGGAAGTGGAAGTAATGGGGACTATAGAAAGCTTTCAGATAGCGAAGCTAGTAAATTAGATAAATATTTGAAGGAAAATGGCTATCCGGATGGATTACACGACAAAGACATTAAACCTGGAGGATCAAAACAAGATGTTTTTGTAGATAAAAATGGAGATTTGTCAGTAAAGCCAAAAAATGGATCAGGTCCAGGAGAACCATTAGATATAAACATTAATGATTTATAAAAAAGGGATACTATGATAAACACCAAATCGCTAATACAAATTGCTGTTGATGAAGTGATTCAACAAAATTTCAGAACAACTCAACAATACCTAAAAGTACATTCTTTAGTTAAAACAAATGAAATACCTCAAATTTCTAGAATAGATACAGATAAAAACGATGGAACAGTAATTGTATATTTTTCACTAGTAAACTATGACTATTATCTATCAGTTTGGATTAATACAACTCCAAAACTTGAAATTCGATCAGTAAGCATAGAAGCAGGAAATCAAGTATACTTATCTGTAACTTCAGAAGGAGCAACACTTCAAGAAATATTAAATACTACCACAATAAAACCAACAAAAAAATGGAATAATGGCGACACAATAGTTGGCAAAAGAAAATATAGAACTAGTGGAATAATATTTGAACCTTTTCCTGAAAAAGCAGATGAACTTGAAGACAAAGTGGAAAAGCTCATAAAAGAACTCTATCCACATAAAAATGAATTAACCAAATTGTCAGAAATTTCTGAGTTATGTATAAAAATAAAATACTTAGGTTATAAAAACGAAATGTGGGGATGGCATATTAATAACGAAACATTAACAAAAATCAGTGAGCTAAGCTCAAGTATAGATTTTGATATTTATGCTAAAGGACCAGATTTGCAAGAGTAGTCTCCCAGTTGGGTATAGATAACTTACCCCTCGTTCGGCCAAGTCTTCCCTGACTTGCCCGTCCAAAACCAGTAGTCTCCAGACTACACCAAAACCAAAAACACCCATGCCCAAGAACTACAAATCCAAAAACGCAGGAATCTCCCATTCGGCTAGGTCTTCTCAACTACAGCAAAATTCCAGATACCAATGTCTAAAAATTACAACTCCGAAAAAATATGATAAATACTAAATTAATTTCAGATTTAACACTAGAAAAAATTGAGCACTTAGAAAATAGATTATATGGACCAATTGCTGATGAACAAAAACAATTTCCTCTACCTCGATGGTATGACTCAATAAGAAAAATTCCTATAAAAGATTTATCAATTGAAGATATTTGTAAACTCTGTAGACAAAAATTCTTTTTTGACTACATTCTTCCAATCGCCATTGAATTGTTAACAAAAGATCCAAATGCAGGGGAACTTTACAAAGGTGAACTTCTAAATGCCATAAAACAAATTTCTAATGAAGATTGGAACATGATTAAAGATTATAAATCAATAACAAGTAAACTTAGAGAATTAATTCAAACTGCTTTAGAAAATGATATCTTAAGTAATGAAATTATCGGAGATGCAAAAGATATTGCTCTTGAAACAATTACTCGCTTAGAAAAAATCCCCCGTTCGGCCAAGTCTTCCCTGACTTGACCGTCCAAAACCAGTAGTCTCCAGACTACACCAAAACCAAAAACACCCATGCCCAAGAACTACAAATCCAAAAACGCAGGAATCCCATACTTCCTCACCTTTACTGTCGTAGCTTGGTTAAATGTCTTTACACGACCTGCATACACCAAAATTCTCTGGGATAGCCTCCAGTTCTGCCGAAGAGAAAAAGGACTTGAGTTGTACGGCTTTGTATTTATGACAAACCACATCCACCTCCTTGCCGCAGCAACTCAGGAAAAACCCTTACTGTGGGAAATTATTCGTGATTTCAAAAAATTTACAGCCCAAAAAATTATTCAGCAGATAAAGACTGATGACAACAGAGATTGGTTGCTCACGATCATGCAACAGCATGGAAGCAGCAACCCCTCAAACACCCAATACCAGTTTTGGATACAAGATGACGGAGCGATTGAGATCAGAAGTGATGCTTTTTTAAAGCAAAAGTTGGAATATATACACAACAATCCAGTGCGAGCAGGGATTGTGGAACGTGCTCCAGACTACTACTGGAGCTCTGCACGGATGTTTGAACAAGACGTATTTCTAGAAATTGATCGGTTGGATCAGAGTAATAAACACCATAAGTAGTGTTGATGAATCATTAACTGTTGCTTAACTATATGATAAAATTATAATCATGAAACTAACAGCATTCCGAATCCAAAACTTTCGGTCAATTGTAGATACTGATTTTCAAGATCTTAGTCAGGACAACATCTCTGCTATTATCGGTCAAAATGAATCAGGAAAAACCTCAATTTTAGAAGCTTTAATTCAAATAAAGTAACTGTTGATGATATTCGAAACGATAAAGCTCAACCCATGGTAACTTGCATATTTTCTATTGAAAGTGCCAGCGAAATTGAGCTACTTCTTGAGGACACGTATGAAATTCCTAAAGATTTGGAAAAGAAAATCCAATCTTTAAACAACTGTATTGCTCTCATAAAAAAATGGGATCCTGAAAGACCTTTAGACAAACCTGTTTTGGATATTGAAAATAAAGAACTGAAAAAATACTTTGAAAACTTGATAATTACAAATAGCTCGCTAAATATTGAAACTGTAGAAAAAGTACCACCTTCACCAGAAGATGCTAATGTTGCTTTTCAAACAAAAGAACAGATAAAGAAAAAACAATTAACTTCTAAAGATTTTGCTCTTGAACTTTTTCATTATGCTCCAGTTATTACTCTTTTTGAAGACAGAAGCTTATTGCCTCCTACTATTGATATTGCTGATATTCAAGAAAAAAACGAAGAAAAAGATGGATATGTTGGTGCGTTAAATTTCCTCACTCTTACGGAGTTAACATCAGAGGAATTAGCAAATCATCAAAGCAATGAAAGGCTAATTCGAGACAAAATTAATGCTGCAAATTTAAAGATTTCAAATGAATTTCAACAGTTTTGGTCTCAATTTCTTGGATCAAATGACAAAATTTTAATTCAGGCAGATATAAAAAACTATGATAAAAGCAACGCTGAAAAAGTCGGACAACCATATTTGTCATTTTGGATAAAAGACAATAATGGAAGCTTAAGACCCATTCAAAGAAGTATGGGAGTAAGATGGTTTATTTCATTCTTTTTGACACTTAAAGCAACAGCAAAAAAGGATAATCACAGGATCTTACTTATTGATGAAGCAGGTGCGAATCTTCATGCCAAAGCTCAAGCAGATATTCTTAAAATTTTAGAGAGTGAAAAAGCAAATTTACAAATCATTTACGCAACTCACTCTCCGTACTTATTGAATATTGAAAAAGTTCACAGAGTTCTTGCAGTGGAAAGAAAGGAAGTCGATAGTTATAAAACTGTTACTAAAGTTTATAAATTTCATGAACTAGGGAGCGCAACAGCAGAAACTCTCTTTCCATTATATACAAATATGGGGGTGGACATCTCACACCAACAAGTTATTAAGAAAGAAAACAATGTTTTGTTAGAAGAAATTTCAGCTTTTTTCTATTTAAAAGCTTTTTATAAACTTTTTAACAAACAAGAAGAGGTTAATTTTTTACCTGCAACAGGTTGCACACAGATCCCTCTGCTTGCAAATCTCCTTTTAGGATGGGGAATTAATTTTTCAGTTGTAGTTGACGATGACTCACGTGGTCGAGAGGTTATAAAAAAACTAAAAGATAACCACATCCGACCTGAACATAAGTTGATTAAAGTAGAGAACTGTTCTGGAATTGAAGATATTTTTTCGAATGAAGAGTTTACAAAACTAGTGTTAAATAAAGCAGAAACACAAATACCCGCAGGAAAAAAAGTATCAGAGTATGTAAAAAAAAGTAAAAAAATATCAAAACCACTTATTGCACGGGACTTCTTGTTAAAAGTTGAAAATGGAGAAATCACAAAGGCAGAATTATCTCCTGAAACCGAGATAAAAATTGACGAGCTACTAACTAAAATTGTGCAGAGCCTCCGTTAGTCCAAGTCTTCTCAATAACACAAGAAAATATCGCCCCCTGTCAGATAAAATTTCAAAGCATTCCGTTTGAGATCAGTCACTACCCCCAATCGAACCTATTATTAGTCTCAATACTACTCACCTAAAGGGGAGTTTTGTATTTATTACAACTAAACTCTTTAAAAAAATACAAACATACAGGATAATTAAAAGCACTAATAAGCCTAAATTATATTTGAGAAACTTCATGACTCATAAAAAACTTCTACTCATCCTTTCAATCAACCTCCTTATCCTACTCCTCCCCATCAACCCAACCCAAGCCACCCCGAACGATTTCTTCGCCCCAACAGGCTATCAAGCTACATGGATCTCCCAAACCCAAGCAGGAACCGATGATAGCTATTTCAACGTAAAACCATGCGATGTCGTACTTTTCGAAGCCAAATTTCTCAACTCTGGAACAAAAACGTGGAAACAAGACGGCAATGAACAAGTCGCGTTCAACATATACAAAGATCCCAAAATAAAATCCTATCCACTTTGGTTCAACTACAAACTAGGCACAGCAGAAAGCTACTTCCAACATAACTCTTGGTTAACACCTTTCCGCATCAGCAACATCAAAGAACAAACAGTAAATCCAGGAGAAACAGGTAGTATTTCAACATATTTTCAAATTCCCTGCGATGCTGTTGGAACATACAGAGAAGATATCTCACTAGCAGTAGGCAACAAATGGATGAAATCCCCAAAAGAAACCGCTGATCCCCTCGGAGTTGCTCATCTTTGGATAGGATTTCATATTCAAGGAGACGATGTAGTAAAAGAATGCACAGGAAAATACACAAACACCAAATTTAGCTTCCGTGCAAACTGCCCAACAGGTTGGAAAGTCACAGAAGCCGCAAAAACCTTTGAGTATGCAAACAACTACATAGCTTTAACCTCACCATTACAAAATAAAAACGATAAAGACTCAACAGGTATTATTGGAATTTATATTGATGAATCAGTAGACGTAACCGTAGATTACATGGAAGAACAATACCGAAAAATGTTTTTAGAAGAATATATGAAATCTAAAATCGATTCAGTACGATTTGAAAAATCAACATTCAAACTTGAAAAAGCTGTAATAATATCCTACACAACAGCAGAAGGAAATAGGGAAATCGCAACAACTCCTGCTTACTATATTGATAATGTGTACCAAATAATGTTTATAAAAAATCACAACTTATATAGAATTCATTACGTGTCTAAGCAGCAATACTATGAATCCCTCTTTAATGAAGCCCTCAAAATAATCAACTCGATAGATTTCACATAAATCGAACAATTTCAAACACTTAAATTCCCCCGTTAGGTCTTGTCTTCTCGAATTAACCATCAAAAAACAGTAGTCTTCGCAACAACACACTAAGGAACCCTCATGTCAATCATCATCCTGATCATAGCACTATATTTTGCCTACAGCCTCGTAAAACGTTTCCGCGAAATCAAAAAGAACAACCCAAAAGAAGAAAAAATAGCATTTGCACTAGTAGTCATTTTCTTCCTTACCTTCATCTGTTTCTTTTTCATAGTCCAAGACATAATTGTCGCTATTATTGGCATTTCTGCATTACTCTCCTCAATCACCATAAGCCATATCCACAATAAAAACAACCAACAAACAGAACCAAACGAGCAAAACACTTAATCCCAAACCTCCCCAACTCCCACCCATTATCGAAACAAAAAAAGCATTCTCTTCCCCCCTCTTTCATAAAGAGGGGAAGGGGGAGTTTTGCATTTCACCCACAGACAACACTATTGCAAAAAAACACATCCATACAGGATAATTAATTCAACTTAAAATCCATAGATAGTAGTAACCACAACTATGAACCCAGAAACAACCCAAACCTACAAAATCGCCCCCGTAAAAAAAAGAATCATCGCCGCCCTCATCGACAAAAACCTCTATCTTGCTGTACTAGTTATCGCCCCAATACTCTCCGGCACAAAATACGACAACACTGCCATCATACTGTCATTCTTCTTTTACCTCGTCTACCACATAATCGCAGAAACAACAGCCGAATGTTCAGTAGGAAAGAAAATAATGAAACTAAAAGTAATAAGCGCAGACGGAACAAAAACAACCCCAGAACAATCCCTAATCAGAAATCCGCTAAGAATACTAGACGAAGCCAAACTTTGGGGAATCATTGGTTTAATAATGATATGGGCAAGTGAAAAGAAACAACGTTTCGGTGATTATGACGCAAAAACCATCGTTGTTACAAACATGCCGATACAACTCTCACCAGAATCCTCGTAGGGAACGGTTTCAAACCGTTCCGCAGGGAGAATGGTCACAAGACCCAAACTGAACACGACGGTATCTCACAGGAATGGTTACAAACCATTCCCTACAAATTGCAAATTCCCCGTAGGGAACGGTTTCAAACCGTTCCGCAGGGAGAATGGTAACAAAACCCCAAACCGAACACGACGCTATCTCACCGGAATGGTTTCAAACCATTCCCTACCAGCATTCAACAAATGAAACACTACCCCCAACGAAAAAATACACGTCTCAAACACTACGACTACTCCCAAAATGGTTGGTACTTTGTTACTATCTGTGCAAGATCACGAGAACATATATTGGGAGAAATAAAAAATGAGGAAATGATCCTAAACGAGAACGGCAAGATCATTCAAACCTGTTGGCAACAGTTACCCCAACACTATGAAAACTGCATACTGGACACCTTTATTACCATGCCCAATCACGTTCATGGGATTATACAAATTGACAACAATCTCTCTACCACATCTGAAAAAAGAAAACACGGACTATCGGAAATTATCCGTGGATTCAAAACTTTCTCATCTAGAAAAATAAACGATCGAGAAAAATTTACCCACTTTCAATGGCAAAAATCATTTCACGACCATATCATAAAAGACGAAACCAGACTAATCACCATACGCGAATACATAAATAACAACCCATTAAAATGGCACATCGAAAAAGCCCCTTACCATTCCCTCCAATAACAACAAAACGGTTTTTTTCCCCCGTAGGGAACGGTTTCAAACCGTTCCGCAGGGAGAATGGTAACAAAACCCCAAACCGAACACGACGGTATCTCACCAGAATGGTTACAAACCATTCCCTACAAATTGCAAATTCACCGTAGGGAACGGTTTCAAACCGTTCCGCAGGGAGATCGGGCACAAAAAACCAAATCAAATGATACGATATCTCCCTAAATCCCCCTTGCAACAAACACAAACATACAGAATAATCAACTCAAGCAAAAAACTATGGAGCAAAGCCCTCATGAACCCCAAACACATCATCACCCTTATCCTCCTATCGCTCCTCCCCACATCCACCCTCGCCAACACCGCAGACAAAACAACCCCCGACAACCGAAAAACCCCAAAAAACTTCTTCGCCCAAGGCTACCAAGCGCAATGGGTAAGCCAGACCCAACCCAAAGACTACGAAACATACCGCGATGACGGTGACGAATACTTTGACGTAGCCCCAAACGACACCATCACCATCTCCGTCCGCCTCAAAAACACCGGCGCAAACACGTGGTACAGCAACCAAAATCCCCAAGCCACCACCGACAACGAAATCTCCTTTGCAACGTTCAAAGACCCCTACACAACATCCGCCCCATTCGGACTAGGCTATGACGACATCTACTCAACAGACTTCGGCAAAAGCTATTTCAAAAACCAATACTGGCTCTCCGACTACCGTATCGGATCACTAGTAGAACAAAGCGTCGCCCCAGGTGAAACCGGCACACTGCAAATGAACTTCACAATCCCCGCTGACTGTCCGTCCGGACGCTACCGCGAAGACATCTCCAGTGCCTCAGGCCCCTACTGGATACACAACCCCACCAACGGCGACCCAAACAAAGTCATGCACATCTGGGTTGGATTCGACGTCTATCGAACAACAACAAGCTCTTTCATGGATAACAAAGGATACGTCAAACCAAAAAACTTTATCTACGACGACAAAAAACGAGATATCTATATAGACGGTCAACAAAAATACCAAAACCTTGGAAACGAATCTTATGCTTTATCCCTCAGCATACCTGCAGGAAAACACTGGTTCGTCACCGACCCATTAAGATCAAAACAAGTAGATTTCACTGTAGAACAAGATACATTCCAGTATCTAATTCTATACGGAACCGATACTGACCCCCAACTAAAACTTTTCAGTACCGACATTATACCTCCAAACGATGAAACAAAAGCCAATTTAGATATCTTTCTATTTATGCCAGAAGACGGCATCATTACTACCCTAAGTAACAATAATAACAATGAAAAATACACACTAATAAATAACCAACTCAACAAACTACGAAACATAGCACCATCTGACAAATTCACCTTAATCTACTCATACAACGGAGAAAACTTTGGTGAAAATAAACTAACTAAATTTTCAACCTCAAAAAACACCTTCACCACCCTAAGCATCTTTGGAAACGATAAAAAGTTTTTGACAAGCTGGGTGATTAACAGAAACTTTGACGAATCAGAATCAGCATCCCTCGGCCCTATCGTTCCTATCTTTGACAAAGCAACAGACCTCTACACCAACGGACAACTCAGAAAAATAAGCTACGCCTCCGGAGATCAATACTACTTCTTCCAACCCTGGTACTTCGAAGCCAAACTCTTCGACACCGGCTGCAACCCCACCAGCTGCCCCGCCCTAAAAATCTACCGCCCAAACTCCTTCCCAAAAAAGACCTCCCCAAAAGCAATAACCTCATTACCTCAAGCAATCAACTACAAAAAACCTGCCCCTGCAGGAAACGATTTATAACAGTTCAGATGGAAACTTCGTTCGGTCAAGTCTTTTCGACTTAGCATCCAAAAAACAGTAGTCTTTTCGACTACACCTCTACCGTGTCATCCTGAGCGAAGTCCTCAAAGTCAAAGGATCTCTTCGAACATCTTTGAAGCAACAGACACCTCATACTTTCGAAATCCCGTAGATTTATATAAAATAAAAAAACAAATCAGGAGTCTCCCTCATGAATCACAAAATACTCACAGC
>Ga0194060_10003726_pt1 | contig 10728 bp, 9 predicted proteins | sample SepL225m_MetaG_FD_163427 | JGI IMG/M metagenome (GOLD analysis project Ga0194060, IMG submission 163427) | Anoxic zone freshwater microbial communities from boreal shield lake in IISD Experimental Lakes Area, Ontario, Canada - Sep2016-L222-5m | ecosystem: Environmental > Aquatic > Freshwater >... | reverse complement strand
TAAAGGAGAATGAACTGAGTTACAGACAAATTGTCCCGGACTGCTTTGGAGGGCGTTTTAACAGTGACTCTGACGGAACGCGGGACAAACGGACTTGATCTTCATGGAAGAGGTAAGGACGTTACACCAAGTACGCGCTTGTCTTGGCATTAGAGAGAGAATAGCAGAAGAAGCATAAAGCAATAAAGCAGCTACGTCCCCTTACGACCTTACGACCACCTGACTCCAGGCACTTATGCTAAATAGACAACCCCCCAAATTAATACAAACCAGGTCTTTAAGAGTGAGCAGGAGCAGGAATCACCATGAGACCTGCGGTGGGGTGAATGAGAACACGTTCCTACGATGGAGCGTGGGAATGATAAAGAAGTTTTTCCGGCGCAATCGGCCAGCCGATTTCCCTGACCGCATTCATCATCGCTTCGATATTGGCAAAAGGTGTCTCGGTCGGGAGGCTGCAGCCGGAAGCGACGATATACCCTTTCGGACTTCTACCCGCCTGGGCAACGCAATCAAAAACTGCCCGCTGCACATCATCCGGCCCACCCTGCAGCATGATATCAGAAGGGTGAACATTGCCCATGATACGCACCCTGCCACCTACATCTTCTACCGCCCCGCTGAGACTGGCATCATTGTCGATACTTACGCAGTCTGCGCCGGCATCGGCCATATCCTGCCAGATCTTCTCTGTCTTGCCGCAGATATGCAGGGTGACCGGCTTTCCGTGACTGTGAATAAAATCGATCAGGCGTTTTAAATAGGGATAGGAAAATTCCTTGAACTGGCGCGGGCCGATTACCGTGCTGGATGACATGGGATCTGTCAGGCTGGGTGTGCAGCCTGAGGCAATAATGGCAGCCGAATAGCGAATAGCAGATTCCAGCGCCACTTCGCAAAGTTGATGCACCGCCGCCCGGTTCTTGATAGTGAGACGCACCAGGCTTTCAGCTCCAATCAGAAAAGAGGCGGTAGTAAAAGGGCAGGTGACGGCTCCGGTTACCGGCACTTCCGCACCAACCTCATCAACCACCCGCTTCATCGCCTCCAGATGGCTCGGCAGATTACCATCTAAAAGCGGTTTTACCGGCTGTAATTGCGAAATACTATCGATAGATGAAATGGCCGGCTCGGCAAGATAGGCCGTTTCATCTTCCGGATAGTGAACTCTGGCTCCCATAGCTTCTGCCAGAGTATAGAGATCGGTAAAAACTCTTATGACGTCGTAACCAAAACGCCGGTAGGAGGCGATTTGGGCATCAGCAATCAATCGACCGTCGCCTCGGAATTGCGAAATTTTGACACCAGTTACCCTGGCCGCTGTGTTGCCGACTATCGGCACACAGGGAAGACGATCAATAGAGTCACCTTCGGCATACCGGGCAAAGCGCTCCAGCGGCGTCATACTGTCTGATCTTACACTTTTTCTTGACATGGATTACTCCCCCTTTTCCTCCTAATTCCTCCACCGCAGCAGATGTTTCTCCAGTCGTTCCGTCCCCCAGGTGATCGCCGTCACCACAATGCTGATAAAGATTATCCCGACGATGACACGCTGATAGTCTGCAAAATCGGCAAAGTTTTTGATGTACCAGCCGACGCCGGAGTTTGCCCCGATCAGCTCGGCAGCGGCAAGAAGAACAAATGCGAAGACCAGCGCAAGCGTCGCCCCGGTACAGATTGATGGCATGGCGCCCGGCAGGATAATGCGGAGCAATAGGGTACGCTCTTTTAAATTGAGAACTCGCGCCGAATCCAGCAGCCCTTTGGGGATATTGAAGACGCCGTTGACCGTATTGATGAAGATCGGCCAGAAGGCTCCTATGAAAATCACAAAGATCGATGCTGCCCTGAAGGAGGGGAGCAATGCTATTGCATATGGAATATATACGATGGGTGGAATCGGCCCAAGCACTTTGGTAATCGGATTAACGGCATGAAACAGACGTGCCCTCCAGCCGACCAGCAGACCGAGCGGCAGGGCTGTCGCCAGTGCCAGAGAATAACCGCTTACCAGCAGGATCAAGGAGTTGACCAGCCCTTTAAGCATGTCCGGCAACTCCTCCACAAATAGTTTCAGCACCGCTTCCGGCTGCGGGAATAGCATTTTATCCAGCAGAATGTAGCGGGTTGTGAAAAGATACCACGCCAGCAGAACGGTAAAGATGATGGCGCTCACATCGCCGGCACCCCGTCGGGATTCATCGCTTCTGGCGGTAAACAACCGGAGCAGACTGATAACCTGGATGGCAGCAGCCAGAATCAGGACGTGCCAGGGGAGTTTGTCCGCCGAGGGGTAGAGAATAGCCGACAGCAGGATAATAAAGAGAATATTTGAAATGCTGAACAGGTTTTTCAATGTAATTTCCGTTGTGGTCGGGTTGATTTATGGTTCGATAGAGGCACTTACAAAAAGATTGTCTTCTCCCCCCTCCTTAAAAACAGGAGGGGAGCTAAACGCAAAAACCGGACAATGCTCCTTGGTATTAATTGTTCTTTTTGTAGAAAGCCAGCATCTCCTGATAGATCTTCTCCTTCGGATTTTTCTTGATGACCGAATCGAGCGCATCTTTGTAGATTTGAGTGTTGATGTGTTTATCAACCGGGTAATCCTGCGGGACATACCCGGCGGCGAGGATGTGCTGCCAGAAATCGAGAATCCCTTTTCGGAGCGGATCCGGGTTCGAATCGGCTACTTTTTTGACATATGTCTCGTTGCGAACGATGTCTTCATCGATCTTCAGCGCTTTGGTATAGACCTGCACGGTCTCTTCCTGGTTGGTCTTGTAGAACTTGTAGGCACGGATCAGAGCCGTCAGAAATTTGCGGTAGGTGTCCGGATCGGCATTTACCTTGTCCGTGTGGGCAAAGATGCGGCAGCAGGTATAATCCGGGTAGAACTCTTCGATGTAGTGGGCAACCTTGAGACCATGATGCTTTTCAGCCAGCGAGAAATGCGGCGGCCAGACGAGACCGGCGTCAACAGCCCCCTTCTTTACCGCTTCGACCACCGCCGCAGCAGAGCCGAATTCGACGAAGGTCATATCCTTCTTCACATCGATACCAGCCTTCTTCAGCGCTCCCCTGAAGACCACGTCACCGGTGGAGAGCTTCACCAGCCCGATTTTCTTCCCCTTGTAGACTTTAAGATCCTTGCCGGAAAGTTCAGCCAGACGTTCAGGCCTGGTGATGATCGCCTGTCCGCCGATCATCATGCCGCCGATGAAAGTGAACTCGCTCCCTTTGCTGATGAAGAGGAGGGGGGCGGTTGTGCCGAAGGTGCCGACATCCAGTTTACCGGCTTTGACCGCCGCCACTCCTTCAGCCGCGCTGCCGAACTGAAACAGCTCGACATCAACACCTTCTTCCTTGAAATACCCTTTCTCTTTTGCCAGGAAATAGAGACCGTGAGCCGGTTCGGGGACATAACCGACCCGAAGTTTCGGCAGATCGGCGGCCATGATGCCTGACGCAGTCAGTGCGAAAACCAGTGTTAATGCGATGATTCTTTTCATTTGTTCTTTCCTCCCCCTTTGAGATTAGTTTTTGGCGGCATTAGCCGGACAACAGTTGGGTGTACAGATCGCTTTACTGAAAAGCTGCTGCAGAATCGGGTCGATCTGCCCCAGCAGCAGGCGATCCAGGGCATCACAGTAGATTTCTTCATAGACATGGCTGGCAAGGTAATCGCGCTTCATTTCTGGATGCTGCAGCGCGAGAGTGCGCCAGATACGTTCGAGTCGCCAGTAATCGGGGTTTGGATCAAAGTGAACCTGGTTGACAGAACGGCCGGACGAGGTGGAGAGGCGCTGCTGATTGGTACGATAGGCTCTGATCCATGCCGCTGTCAGTTGTATGATGGTTCCCTTTTCAGAATTCGGCCACTCTGGTGGTATCAGTAGCAGAATCCCCTGACTCTCGTTTTCGCTCTGGAGGTCGCCATCAAGTTCAGCCAGAGGTGAGTTCTTAATCGGGGTTCCGCCACCTGCGATAATCCGAAAGTTTTTCCCCGCTGCAATGGCTCGCAGACTCTCTCTGACAGCAAAAGCGCCGACATCAATCGCCCCCTTTTCAAGAGCTTCAAGACCTTTTACTGAATCCGGATACCTGACGAGTTCTACCTGCACCCCCTCCTCTCGAAAATGCCCTTTTTCTGCTGCAATCCGGCAGAGTGCGCTGCCGGGGGTGTCGAGATACCCTAGTCTGATTGTTCGGGCGGTTGTTGCCGCGACGGACGTTGCAACCGTACCTGACAAAACGGAAACAACTAATATTGCTATGAAATTTAAATAGTGCAACGCTCTTCCCCCCACCATGCCTCTCCCCGCCAGGGGGACTTATTGGCATTTTTGCATAGCCTTTAACCTTAAAACGGCAATTTATCTCACGCGAAGGCGCGAAGACGCAAAGAAATCAAGGGATTGTCAAACAATTTATGTTTCACCAAACATGTGATTTAAGTATTTCACTTAACCATCTGTTTTTCTTCGCGAACTTCGCGAACTTCGCGTGAGCAACTGCTTTTTATAGGTTCAATCGTCAACTTCATATCCCCTCTCCTGCGGTGCGTACCGTCTGTCCGCCATCCAGTTCGGAAAGGATGTTTTCGTGGAGCACGGTAACCAGCTTATCCCGCAGTATGAGGAAAGGCTCTTTATGGTAGAGTTCCTGGCGGATGCGCGGGCGTGGCAGTTCAACCTCGAAGACCCCTTTGACACTGCCTGGATTAAGCCCCAGCACAACGATTCGGTTGGCCAGCAGGATCGCCTCCTCAACGTCGCGGGTGACGAAAAAGACAGTTTTCCGCTCCCCCTCTTTCTGCTGCCAGAGTTGAAGAAGTAAATCCTGAAGTCGGGCGCGGGTGATCGCATCGAGCGCCCCGAACGGCTCATCCATCAGAAGCACCGGAGCATTGATGGCAAAAGCCCGGGCAATGGCTCCCCGCTGCCTCATCCCGCCGGACATCTGACCGGGGAGTTTATTGAATGAATCCCCCAGACCAACCATTTCGAGATATCCCAGGGCGGCTTCCTGATATTCAACCTTTTTCTTGTCCGGAAAAGCCTGCTCCAGCGCCAGGATGATATTTTGTCCGGCGGTCATCCAAGGGAAGAGTGAGTAATCCTGAAAGACGACTCCTCTGTTGAGGCCTGGCCCTTTGATCTCTTCTCCATCAAGAGTTATGCTTCCTGATGTCGGCATGGCAAGCCCCGCCAGCAGGCGCAGCAGCGTGCTTTTTCCACAACCGGACGGCCCCAGCAGACAGACAAAATCACCCGCCTCGGCAGTAAGCGTTATATCCCGCAGCACCTGGTTGCTGCCGTAGGAGTAGTTGACGTTATCAAGCGCTACTTCATACATCGCTTCTACCTCCCGGCAACAATAGCGCCCAGCAGATCCTCTATCAGCCGCAATCCGCCACGAAAACCGGTGTAGCCGCGATCAAGAACGGCTCTGTTTGTAACAGGGAAACTGACCGACAGGTGCGCCGCCCCGATTTCCAGAGCCAGCTCGCGGTCAAGAGAGCTGCCGACAACAAAGGCCGGGGCAAAGGTTTTCTGATATTTGCCAGTAGTGACCGGCCATTTATTCCGTAAATGCCCGATAACCTGACCGCCGTCGGTTTCGAAGATAAGATTTGTGTCGTACTCTGATTCGAGCGAGAGGAGCTGAGCGGCAATGGTCTCCTCCGTTTCATCGTCAAGCGGGTCGGTACAGACGGTCAATTCGGGGAGCCAGCCCAGATCATCTGCCAGAGATTTGGTCAAGGCCGGCGCATAACTGGCATCACCAACCACGATGGCGTAGCGTTGCAGATCAAGATCGTTGAAGCAGTCGGTCAACGGTTCGAGATAATGGTAATAGCGCTTTTTCTCAAAGCTTATAACCGCTTCCGTCGTTTTGGCACTGACTTTGGCCGCTTTGCCGACCGACCGGAGGAATGATTCAGTAGCGCTTGCCCCCACCGGTAGTGGCAGGCTGATGTAGGGGGTATCGTGCAGCTCCTCAAACAATTTAGCCGCATCAAGACCGTAGGCTTGGGAGATGACAATGTTGAGGGACGCTGACCCCGCCTTTCGGATACCCTCTACAGTGTCGTCGTTCAGGAAAAATGAATTGACCTCCAGCCCAAGCTCTTCCAGCAGGCGGCGCACCTCCTCAAGATTGCCGCGCCAGAATGGGTCGTATGTTGGAATAATCCCCCACAGGTTGACTCTTTTTTTCTTTTTGATCACTCCGCGTTCCAGAAAGTCCTTGAAGAGCGACTGCAGCACCAGGTCGTAACCGCGATAAGAATTCCCCTTAAAGCCGCCGGTTTCAGCACCGATGATCGGTACCCCCTGTTTTTTGAAATCAGCCACGACAGACTTGATATCGTCCCCGATAATTTCGGTGACACAACTGGTTAAAACGGCATAAATGCTGCCATCCATGATTTTAATGCTGTTTGCAACCTGTTCACGCAGACGGCTGTCTCCGCCAAAGACCACTTCCCGCTCCTGAACACTTGAACTCGGTATCGCCAGGGTTCCGCAGTAGCCGCCTACCTGAAGCCCCGCCCCCCCATTCTGCGTCCAGGCGAAGTTTCCTGAACAGCCGGATGGTGAATGCAGAATCGGAATCCCCCCCGGCAGAGCCGTTACGGTCGCGGCGGCTCCCCCCTGGGCACAGGTATAACGGGGTCGTTCGATAAAATTGTCACTCATGCTGAAGCGCCTCCTTTGGTGATATAGGTGAACGGACTGGCGCCATACCAGTCATCACGGTAGGGGAGTCTGACGTTTTCCGCCAGCTTGCGGTTGTATGCCGGATTTTTCAACTGACGGTAGAGTCGGCGGGCAAGCTCGTACACCCCTTTGTAGCCGATGTAGGCCAGAGCCGTATGGTAGATGACATGGGTTGGGATACCCAGCTTGGAGGCTGTGCCGTTGCCGTTGGCGTGACCGAGGAAGAGATCTGGTTTCAGACGCCGGAGCAGATTGGCCTCCTCGAAAGGCTGAACATTAGCAATATCAACCACATAGTCCTCACTGCTTGATTTTGCCAGTTTTTCATATTCCACTTCGGCAAACCTGTCATGGTGGAAGGAGCGGATGCCGACTACCGTGAAGCCGAGCTCTTCCAGCAGGCGGGCGGTCGCCAGGGCGCGGAACTCTCCGGCACTGATGAACACCCGTTTCCCCTCGAACAGCGGCCTGAATTCGGCCAGGGCGGCTTTCAGTTCCCTCTCCTCCTCTGCAATAATCTGTTCCGAAAGCCCCTTTGTGCCAAAACGTGCCGCCACATCCCGCAGCCATAGACCGGTGTTCTCAATCCCGATCGGCATATGTTGTATCAATGCGGGCACGCCGAAACGCTCTTCAAGGTAGGAGAGAAAATAGTCGTCGTGCGTCGGACAGGTACTGATCGAAAGCCCCGCCTGAGTGGCTTTAACCATGCTCTCCGGGTGGCTGAACACCGGGAAGACGTTTACATCGAGACCAAGAGCTTTAAGAAGGCGTTCCAGTTCCAGTTCATCTATGCGCCCCATTGAAGAGACATTCATCAGGTTGACAGTGTTGGAGAGCCGCTCCAATCCTTTGAACGGGGAAAGACCATCTGCCGTTGCGGACTGCTCTCCGCAGCGCAGAAGCGTTCTACCGATGCCGTGATAAACTGCGTCGTAAGCGGTTGCCCAGATTTTTGTCTTGAACCCCTCGCAATGTATCGGTAGCAGCTTTGCGTTAACCTCCGGCTGAATCCGCTGTACGACGCCGTCGATGTCATCGCCGATGATCCCCGGCACGCAGCCCGATACGACGGAAATACTGAACGGCTTATAGCGCCGATCCGCCTCAATAATGGCCTGCTCAAGTTTTTCCTCTCCGCCGGTTATGACGTCGGTTTCATTCATGGCGGTGTTCAGCCAGACCGCGTCTTTCGGTTTTCCCTGACGCACATTGCTGCCAAAGCGGACATTGGCGTTCTGCGAATGGGTGCAACTGCCGCAGCCGATGGCGCTGTGCTGGAGTACCACGTTGTCAGGCAGGGTGTTAAGCATGGCCAGGGCGGGGAGCAGCAGACAGATATTCCCCTGGGTGAAGGAGCGGTCACCATCATTTTGCAGACACGATTTTTTCCCTTTGCCGGCCGCCATTTCGCAGATGGTGCCGCCGTGGGCAATACAGGCACCCAGGCGATCCTCACGTTTCGGTGGTGTTTTTTGATCGATGTGACTCATGGTTCTCCTTTTTACGGCCACACCGGAAACAAAAAAAGAGGTCAAGGATAGGGGCGCATGCCCTGCCTTGACCTCCAGTTTTTCTGGTCAGCCTTTGGTTTTATTGATCTGTTACGCTGTACTTCGTTTGTCTGACAAGAGGAGTATCAAATTGCAATCGAATCGTCAATATAAAAAATACAATGTCTACTGGTTTTGTATAGTAGGATATTTACCATCATTCCTAGTCAGGTAATATACCGACTTTCCTGCGAAGTCCTTGTTGTTCCTAAAAACCATCCGCCATATGCTACTTATAGTCTGTAGACATATAGAGTGCATCTGTGGTTTGTTGTGCCATGACAATAACGCAATCTTTTGGTCAAAAAGTTAGGTATTTTCGAAGCTTGAAAAGTCTCTCACAAGAGGAGCTTTCTGCTCTGTCTGGCTTGCACAGAACATACATAGGGTCTGTTGAGCGTGGAGAGAGAAACATAACTCTTGTAAATGCTGAAAAAATTGCAAACGCATTAGAACAGCCATTAGCTTTGTTTTTTCAGGAGAAACTTGATGTCGATTAGACATAATTTAGACGCTGTACTTGAACGGTATAAAACATCATTTATCAAAAAAGTGTATTCAGGCGAGAATGATGATCATGATCTTTTGATGGATGCCTTCGGAATTTCTCCAGTCCTCAAACGCGAAAATCGTCAGTATTGGGGGCGAGAACTAGGGAAGTGCTGGGAATCTCTAGTCATTGAAGCCTGTAAAAAATTGCCAACTTTTCAGCCAGCCTTGCGCATCGGCACTGATGAACCATGTGATCTTATCGTGGGAAAATATGCAATTGACACTAAATATCGACTCGGGTCTGGTGATTCTGGAACCTTGAAAAAATTCAAATCATATGGCCCCTTATTAAGGGGGCAAGGATATGAACCTGTTTTTTTATTCCTTCGAGAAGATAACTTACCTGCCGCAATGACTGCCTGCGAAATTGGAACTTGGAAAATATACATAGGCAAACAGTCATTTGATTTTATTAAAGAGATTTCTGGATTTAACATGGAGGACTATCTTAAGAAAAAAGCGGGAGCATTTCTTGTTGTACGCTAAAATTTAGCAGTCTTTTTTCAATTATCTCAACATAGGAAGGTTCAACTTCTATTCCAATATAAGCAATCCCAGCTTGTTTGGCTGCAACCAAAGTCGTACCTGATCCTGCAAACGGATCAATAACAATTGAGCCTTCTACTCTTGGGACAAATATATCGACTAATTTTCTCATAAGTTCTAACGGCTTAACCGTGCAATGCACATTGTAATCTGCTGTTTTATCTCGTTTAATGTTTTCCAATATATTTGATTGAAATCCCCCATCTTCTTGTTTGGCGTAAAACAGTCCTGTTCCATACTCAAGAAGAGTTTGAGTGTAGTTATTTATAAGTGGTTTTTGTACAACGCAAATTGCCTCCCATTCACTTCTTAGGCAGCTGTGCCATCCTTCCCAACTTTCAGGATTTGCATATCCTTTCTGCTCAAGGTTTTTTTCCATATTAATACCCTTGGGGATTCCACTTGAACGTCTATACACGATTATGTCTCTGGCATAAAACCCAGCTTTTTCTAAAACAACTTGAACGTGAGCAATAGTTCTGGTGCTATTAAAAACCAAAACGGAAGCACCAGGCTTACAGACTCGAAACAATTCTGTAACCCATTCCAAACACCACTCCTCATACTCAAGAATGTTGTCGCGATTTTTCTTATACCAACGCTCGTTTCTCACACCACCCGCTAAACCGCTTCCATATGGAATGTTTTTTACTAGCGTTTTACTCTCTTTGACGCGATCTTTTCTGCGCTGAATTTCAGAGTCATCCCATTTGTGACCAATAAATTCATAGTTGTATGGCGGGTCTGTAATACACGCAGAAACAGAATTTTTTGGCAGATCTTTAAGGACTTTTCTGCAATCCCCCGAGAGAACTTTATTCTTAATACTTTCCATAATTACCTCACAAAATGATACTTATAGTATTCACTTTGACGTAAAGAGTCAACTAGTTATCGTTCCGTAACGGTTTCCGACTCTTCCTGCAAGATCGTGGCGCATGGCTGCTACCGCTTCGTGTCTTTTATGGTTTTCACTATCTCTTCCATGTCTGGAAGATTCTGGCTTCAGCAAATCGGCTCTCAATTCAAATACGAATTCAAGAAACTCTAAAACCTCGCCATCGCTCGTGGCTCCAATCTGGTCGTATTCAACCGTATTACGTTTGGCTCTGCATATGTGGCATGGCTCCGCAACCAGCCATATTCAGCCCATTTCTGCAAGCTCATATTCAGTGCCTTTCACGAACATCTTGGGCGACAAGAGTATGCTGGAGATGAAGTGCTCTCCAGAGTTTTTTCGTGTCAAAAACTCTTCCCTGCTGAGACAATGAGGATTAATCTCGCGACCAACCGATTTTTTGAAATCAGCCAGGACCCCTGACAATGTACGCAGTCCGATATTACCCACA
>Ga0194060_10003725_pt1 | contig 10731 bp, 5 predicted proteins | sample SepL225m_MetaG_FD_163427 | JGI IMG/M metagenome (GOLD analysis project Ga0194060, IMG submission 163427) | Anoxic zone freshwater microbial communities from boreal shield lake in IISD Experimental Lakes Area, Ontario, Canada - Sep2016-L222-5m | ecosystem: Environmental > Aquatic > Freshwater >... | reverse complement strand
GACAAACATATCATTTATACGAAAAAGAAGATCATTATACCCTTTCATTGGTTGGGCCGGATGAATGGGGACAATCAAAAAATACCAGAAAATACGTGGCATCAGTAAAGCTACTTGGCGATCATAGTTGGGATATGATTAAGCAAGCCAAAAATTAATGGAAAGCCCGTCAATTAAGATATTTTTAAGAAATTTGGATACGATTGCAACCTCGAGTAACTTTTTTCCATCTAAACAATTAATACCAACAATAAAGTGAACAACCAAATTGAGCAGGAACTTATAAAATCTTGTATAGAAGGAGAGGCAAAAGCTCAAAAAAAATTGTACGAAAAATATTCAAAAACCATGTTTGGAATGTGTTTACGATACAGCAATTCATTCGATGATGCAAAAGATATTTTGCAGGAAGGTTTTGTTAAAGTATTCACAAAATTGAATCAATTTAATTCGTCAGGTTCATTTGAAGGTTGGATGAAACGCATTTTTATAAATCAGTCACTTGAACATTACAGGGTTAATAAAAATCACCAAAATCACATGGATGTTGAATTTGCCAATGAGCATCCTCACGATGATTTTACAATTGAAAGAATATCGCGTGAAGAAATATTATCAATACTCAATAAAATGTCGCCCGGTTATCGCACGGTTTTAAATCTTTTTATTATTGAAGGTTATAGCCATGCCGAAATAGGCGAAATGTTAGCAATAAGTGAAGGCACTTCAAAATCACAACTATCAAGAGCGCGGGTTATTTTGCAGAATGAAATATTAAAGATTCAAAAAATCAAACAATGAACGATATCAATAACATAGATGAATTGCTAAAAAACAACTTCAATCAATTTGAAGCCACACCTCCGGCTGATGCTTGGAGCAATGTGCAGCAAGGCATGCAAAACGCAGGTTCTCATTTGGCAAAAAGTTCAAGTGTAAAAACGGCTGCAACTGCAATTAAATCAACAGCCTTGTTTACCAAAATAGCTTTGGTATCATCGGTATCGGCAGTATTAATTGGTGGAGGGATTATCGCATATAACACATTGATTAAAAACAACGAAACTGTAAAATCTGCTCAACAAATTGAAGTTACAATACCTCAAACTAAAACCGAAACAAATACAATTGTAGAGGAACAAAAAAATCTACAGGTACCTATTGAAAACAAGTTAGAAAAGAACAATAAGGTAACACCTAAGCAGTCAAAATCAGCAGTAAATAATGCTTCCGAAATAAAGATTGAAAACAATTCGGCACAACAAAAAACCGAACCTGTTATAACCGAAAAGCAACCCCAACACGACATAGAAAATAAGCCGTTGGTTAAAACTCAAAATCCTCCGGCACCTATTCAAAATAATATCAAACCAAAACCCAAACATCAGTTTTCGAATGACGAAAAAACGTCATCAGTTTCATCTCAATCATCTGCTGAAAGTGCTGTCGAAAAACCATTCATTCCCAATGCGTTTACACCAAACAATGATGGCAATAACGACCGTTTTAAAGTAAAAATTGAAAACGAAACTTTCTACGAAATGAAAATTATGGACAGAAATGGCAATACGGTTTTCGAAAGTAACAATAAAGATTTTACATGGGATGGTACGAAGCTGAATAGCGGAGAGGCTTGTACAGAAGGCGATTACATCTATATTCTAAAATATCAATTTAAGAATATAGAGAAAATATTTACAGTAAAAGATCACGTTAGTTTGATACGATAAAAATTAGTTGAAAATATTAAATATTAAATTTATGTTAGCGAATTCATTATTTCGAAAAAAGTGTACATCAAATGGCGCTTTTTTTAGGTTAGACAACAATTTAAAAATAAATAATATGAAAATGTTGCGTTACTTATTATTCACGCTTTCATTAACCCTAGCTTCCTCGCAAATTTTTGCACAATACATATCGGTAAAACCCGATACAATTTGTTTTGGATCACAAGTAACGGTTACCATCACTCCACCCGTTCCGGCAGGTAAAACAGTGGTGTATTATAAGTTCTTTTTTGGGAATTATCAGGCAATGAAAATTTCAGCAACTGATAACCAATTTACATTCCCTATATCTGTTTGTCAGCCGGGAACATGGACGCTACATGGTTATGCGCGAACTGCTGATAGTGCTACTTTTCCTGCAATACCTACAGGTAATATAACCATTACCATATACAATTTACCAATTGCCGATTTTGCGCTTTCGCCTACTACTAAAGATACGCAGTGTTTGAATGGAAACTCATATGTTTTTGTAAATAAATCAACTACAGGGCCTTCGCCAAGTAATTCATTAAAATCATTTTTCTGGGATTTTGGAGATTTGGGTTCTGTATCTACAACAACTCCAATTGATGTTTCTCACCAGTATTTATTGTCGCGTCAATACAATGTTCGTTTGGTTGTAACCGATCAAATGGGTTGTAAAAATAGTGTACAAAATCCTCCTGGTTCATCTACACAAAATGGGGTTACCGTTGTAGGAAATTTGCCACCTAATTTTAAATGGGTTGGTACGCCAAATTGTTTTAAATCGTGTTATAAGTTTACCAATTTAAGTACAACAGCAGCCGGTAAAGTTCAATTTTATAAGTGGGATTTTGGAGATGGAACAGATAATCTTTGTCCATCGATAAACGAAGCCGACTCAAACTATTACACAGCAATCGGACCGCTTACTTCAAAGTATTTAACAACTACTGATAGTATAACCAACCGTTTCGATTCATTGCATTACGATACGATTACACACTGTTATTGTAAAGGCGGTCAATTTAAGCCGATGCTTGTTATCGGAAATGATTATGGCTGTATTGATAGTACACGTAAAACACCTCAAACTTCCGGAACATCAGGTTCGTTGCCTTTCAATACTAGTTTTAAGTTTGATGTTCAGGCAACTAAAGCGTTTCCAAAAGATACAATAGCCGGTGATTCGGTTTGTGCGCAAAGCGGAAGTGGTTCATCCATTTGTTATAAGCAAACACCTATTGATGGAATGCAACCAGGTTCGGGAGATTTTGTTTGGGATTTTGGTGATCCTGCCGATCCAACAAACAGAAACCTCGATAGCAATACCTGGAATCCTTGCCATGCCTATTCTTCAATGGGGTCATTCTTTCCATCTGTAAAAGTAAAATGTCCAAGTTTTGATACCACATTTTTCTATTACGCTGCCACGATGGTTGGTCCTTACAGAAGAATGATTGACACCATGTATGACGATCAACGAGATTTGATTGATGGAACAATTTCATACAGTAGACTTCCTGTTGATCAGATTGTAAATTATAAAGGAGCTCCCGCACCAGCACCAGCATTTGATGGTCAAGCATTATTAACAGACGTGCTTGATAGTGTACAAATGAAATATTTAAGAACAGAGGTAAGGAACGGAACGACTTATTACATTTATACCATGATTTTTAGAAATAAATATTTTGGTGATCCAATATATGTGCTCAGAGATATAAATGATATTTATGATTTTATGGATACGGTACCACCACCCAATATGTTTGCCGGTAAACCTTATCAAACCATCAGAGATTCTCTCACAAACAGAATAAGATATGTTTTCAGTGTGCTTGATAAAAATGGTAATCCAAAAGATACAATTTGGTATGCGTTTACACGTAGCTACCGCTATGGTGTGAGGGTATTAGGTCCGGCAGCTAAAATTGAAGATCCGCCTAAGAAAATTCTTATCGCAGCTTTACAAAAGAATCAGTGCGGGCCTCGTGATACCGTTGATTTTGTAAATGCATCGGCAACCGGATTTAAAGCAAGAAGCATTTGGAGGAGATGGGATTTTGGTGATGTGTATGCACCACAGTGTACCTCTTTTAGTAGGCCATTGCCAGGATTTGAGTTACTACCGACAACGATTGTAAAACGAACAATAAACGAATACAGATATTATCAACCATTGCCAAATCAAGACAATGCAACACTACCACCATCTGGTCAGCAGTTTAAAGACACGATGATTATATTAAGAGATACAGTGAGAATGTGGGTAGATGCACTTGGACAATGGAGAAATAGCGAACATTGGTTTATTAATAACGGACAAATTTATCCGGGTAAACGCAATTGTAATTTCTCACACGATACTTTACCTCGACATCATTATCCAAATTGGGATACAGTGTATTTGTGGTACAGATATGGTCATGACTTTATGCCTTGGAACCCTGCAGGTGGACCTGGTGGACCTCCTCAGTTTACACAAAACATTGCGCAAGTAAATCCTCCTCTTGGTGTTTCAATGGTTAAACAATGGGATAATCCTTTATGGGGTCAAGCAGTTTACTTAAATATTGGAACAGGAGAAGAATCGATTGCACAACTTCAAACAAAAATGTTTCACCATATTGTTTGGATACCAAAAATGGATTCGATTACGATGACTGTTAGAAGCGTACCTGTAATTGTTGACGATCCTAATGGTGTTATGGTTGATTGGCCACGTATTGATACCTTAAACTCAGGTTTGCCACATCCGGCACAATTACCACGAGATCTTCAACCGGGTAATGCACCATTGGGTTTATTGGCTTCACTTGTTCCCGATCCATTCCAAATGGCACTAGGCGGTTATTACTTGATCAATGGAGTTTTCATCGACACACTTCAACGTCCGGGAGCAGCACCGCAACTTTCCTATTCAGATAAAGGAAAAACATTCTTATTGCCTGGCGGAACAACCATGTTGCCAAGCAGTCAAGAAGATTTCTTCGAATATGTTTTCCGTAGAACCATTCAAAAATGTATCACTGTTAAATTACGTTTAACAGATAGTTTGAATAACGAAACTGCTGATCCAGGTTTTAAATATGATATTACACGCCTTGATATGTGGGATTGTACCAGTGAGGCAACAGTTCAACTTATTCTTGGTAAGCCCGATGCACGTGGTATGGGTAAAAAAGGTAAAGAATGTCCAGGATTAAATCCTCCAGGATACCCTGCACTTGTTCTAGATAATTCAGCACCAGGATTTCCGGGTACTGTTTTAAATTGTGGTGGACAAACAGCAATATGGGTTGACATGGATTCATTAGCTGATAGAATGGACGGAACGCCTTGCTACCTTGATGGATTTACAACATGGGGTGTTGGTACACCAGGAACTAAAATTAACCCTGGTCCAGGAACAAATACAACTCCGGGTGGATTGGTAAGAAATACTTTTTACACTGGAATGAACTGGAATCCAAATCCGCCTAGTCCTTGGACTGGCCCCGGAGGTACATTAATTCAATATCATATGGGAGGAAATGCAGGAACACCTCCTGCAGCAGATACCTTACAAGGTTTTGTAACCATTTGTTTGTATATAGGTAATGGACAAAAGGATACTACATTCTATGTTTATCAGTCGGATTATTATTTAAATCGCGATACGTTTGGCGGTCCGCTTAAAGATATTTATGGCAGATTTGGTTCTCCAACATATACTTATAAAACACTTCCTGTAATCAGACAAATTGTAAATAAAGCTACACCGCCACCAGTTCCAATTCCTAATGGATGGATTGACGATAGTTTATATATGAATTTTACATTCAGCAGTATTGTTCAACGTACTCCAAAATTACGTTTGAAATTTGGTGTTTGGGTTCAGGATACACTTTTGCAATTAGAATATTTAGACGCCAATTATCCTAATTGTTTATCAGATACGGTCTGCTATCATAACTTCTGGCACATTAAAGAACTCGATCCTACTTTTACAAAATCGCCTCTAGAACTTGCACAGCTCAGAGAAAGATTAGATACCATGTGGGTGATTTACAGAGATAGTGTTCAAGATAGTGTATTAAATACAGTTTGGACATGGGGTGATGGTACAGCAACAATTGATTCATTTTATTATTCAGGAAAAGATACAAGTGATGGATATTACACACATGGTGTAAGACGTGTTCGTTATAATATCGATTTCACTTATGGATATCCTGGACAATTATTAGATTCTACAGTTTGGCCATGCGGTGTTTATGGAAAAAGGCAATTTAGCGAACCAGTGAGGTTTTATAAACGAGGTTTTGACTCTATAGGATTTATTGGACCTGATATCCTTGTCTTGCGAGACAAGTGTCCGGTGCCTGCTCATAATGGATATGGAATTTATCCGGATACCATTAAACTCAGGGCAAAAGATACCACCAATATTTTCTTCCAGCCGAGCTATCGAAGGGTGTTTAACAAAATTGCAACCATTGCACCCGACACTTTTGTGTTAGTAAATAAATGTCCTAATCCATCACATTACGACCCTAAATGGTTCCCGTATACGAATTATTTTGACACGTTGTTCTTGAGGATAAAAGACACCATGCAGTTTACTCAATTTAGAACAATTGATACTTCATTGATGATATTACCAATTTTCCATGTGTATCAAAAAACCAGTTGGGAAATGGCCGGAAGAAGCCCGGGTTCTATTATTACGCAAATTTCGAGTTTCATTCAAAACACTCAAAATTGTCAATATACTTTAGGCGACCTTGTTACTGTTGGTGTAGCTGACACATTACATATATACGATCAGAATGGACTTGAAGATACTGTTTTCTGTAAAAACGAACCTATTTTCTTTGTTGATTCAGTGCGTTATTACAGATACGATAATCAACTTACAAATGTTCCACTTGGAATTTTTGGTACTAGTCGTCCAACAGGATACCATGGTTTCGGTAGCAGTTATGGTAATACACCACCGTGGTGTTCGCTTACTTACGATACCGTTGATTTCTGGGCACGTGATGCAAAAAATCCTGCCGATACAGTCATAAACAATACGAGTATTCTGTCGGCAAGTATGATTGAATTTAAATACTTCCCTGGCGAATGGACCAATTATGATTTCAATATGGCAACAGGTGCTATAACGTATACTCCAGGATTAGTTCCTCCAGCTCCGCTTACAGGTCATTGGGCTCCGGTTCTTAGAGGAGGAAAAGTTCAAGTTGTATTACCAACGGGCGTATACGATCCTGCAGATGTGAATCCTTATCCAGGTATGGTTATATTCTCACCAACTACGGGGCCTTTGGGTTTTCCGGGAATTTATGTCTGGGGTGCATTTGGTGGATGGCAACCATCGTTTAGTCCAATTGTAACTGTAGATTCATTGCGCTCATATACTGATTTAACTGCAGTTCCTATTCCTACGATTGGAAAAACATTAATTTTCAACAACGGAAAAGGAGCAATTAAGCAAGTAGGTATGTATTATTGGAGTGGCAGTCAATGGGTGTTTATTTGTAACAGTCCTTACAGCACATTCCCTTATTACACACACAGATTGTATTGGGATTTCGGAGACGGTTCGCCAATATACGTTGGTGTTCGTCCGGTTCATCGCTATAATGGTTATGGTAGATATACTGTTACGATGGCAAGCAGGGATAGTACAGGTAATTTTGATACTTGTATTTCACATGTTGAAGTTATGAAACCAGTTGCAAAACCTTGGCTTTCAAAACATGTAATTGGATGTAACGACACAGCATTCTTCTGGGATTCGTCATACGTACTTTGCGGTGTTGATACCAACTCAATGGATCAGGAAGTTGCTCGCTACTGGTGGTTGAATCTTAAGTTTAAATATCCATTTGGTTTACAAGGACAAGATACTTTAACGCCTCAATCAGCTTTACCTGGCGGGGTATGGTTCTATAGTTCGAAGGGTATTTATAAGATTAAACTTGCAATAGAAACAGTTCAAGGTTGTAGAGATACAGCGGTCGACTCCATTTCGGTGGCGGGACCACGACCGGCATTTAAGCTCATAACGGATACGATAGGATGTAATCCATATTATCAAGTTTGTATTAAAAACATGGCCGACTCTTTTGATATGCGAAATAGTGCAGATACTCCTACACGTTCAACTATATTCTATTGGGGTGATGGACAGCAGACAGCTGTAACAGGTAGAAGAGACATCATTTGTCATCATTATGCTGCTTCGGGTATGTATTCAATATTTGCATCGGGAAGTGATGCCTTGCCAAATCAGCCAAATGCTTGCCCAATTGTCAATACACCTGATACTGCAAATGGTTTCCAAAAACCAATTAACATTTATGTAAAAGATCCATATCGTGTTAAGATTACAGCATCCAGCGATACGCTTTGTGTTAATCAACAGGTAACGATAACCAATACTTCCGATTCACTTAACTATAAAACATATAAGTGGATTAGAACATACGGAGATTCGTTATATACACAAATAGATACACGATCAATGGCAGATACTGGTGTAGGTAGTGGCAACAATACTGGCCCTTATTTGAACACCTTTGATTCGGTTGGTAATTATAGAATTATTTTGATACCAACTGGATATCAGAATACAGTATCACTTCAGGCTAGATGTCCACTTGCTGACACGGTTAAGGTTGTGGTATTTAAACCTAAATCATTGTTTAGTATACTAGATTTAGCACCAACGTATAATTTTACAAATACATCAACTGGGTCAGATTATTACGACTGGGTTGTGTATGATAAAAACGATACAACTAAGGTTAGAGCTACTACCTATCCTGGTCACGTATTTGAATTCAATAAACATTATACGTACAACTTAGGTGATGATACAGGCAGGTTTAAAGTTTGTTTATATGCGTATAAATACATTCCTAAAGGACAACTTGAATGGTGTCAGGATAAGTATTGTGATTACATTACAAATAACTTCCTAACCAGAATAAAAATTTATAATGTGTTCACACCAGGCAGAGACGGATACAATGATGTGTTCAAGATTGATATTGAAGGGGAGCAAAAATATGAACTCACAATCTTTAACCGTTGGGGAACTAAGGTGTTCTATAGTACTGATAAAAACAATATGTGGAATGGTAAGGATAATAATGATGGAGCGGAATGTGCAAATGGAACTTACTTCTATGTATTTAACTACAGGCTAAGAGGACAAAACGATGCTACACAGCATGGAACGGTTACGCTAATTAGAGAACAATAATTAACGCTAACACAAATAAAAAATCCACCGAGTTTACGCGGTGGATTTTTTTTTATAGTTGGCAGGCAGATAAAACCGTCTGACGCTTTTAATGCTTCTGACGGTTTTACCTAAATCTTTTTTGAATTAGCTGTTCAAGCTCAAGCACCAATTCGTGATCATTATTCCATGAGTATTGTTGCTTTAATTCATTAAAAAAAAGCAGTGCTTCATTTAAATCAGTTGCCGAATTGAGTTTATCAATTGATTTTGCGTAATCAACCGTATTTTCTTTGAATAGCTCATTTACGAAAGCAATTTTTTTGTTAAGTGTTATTGCAGTTTTTAAACTCTCCACTTTTGCATCGTTAATTATTTCTTTTAGTCCGGTTTGTTTTGTGCCCGATATTTTTTCGTGTATGGTGGTTTCAGGTTGTGCAATATTTAAGTGTGGAGTAATCTCTGGAATAACGATGTTGGGTTGAGGAATAGAAGGAACCACCTGTTCAATTTCAACTGCTACTTTAGGAATAATTTGTTCTTCATTTTTTGGTGTGTCGAATATTGTTTCTTGTGTTACAACAGGAATAGTTTCGGTAACAATCGTTGCAACTTTTGCCTCAAATGTTTCGGCACTAATAGGTTTTACAGATTCAACAATAGAATCATTTTTTGTTTCAAGTTGTAAAATTGATTCGTAAAGCAACAAACATTTTTGCTTCAGTAAATCTTTTTCAATGGCATTAGGAATGTTGTTTTTTACAATCAGCTCTTTGCCCAGGCTGTTCAGTTCTTCAATCTGTAATTTTAGTTTATGAAGCAATTGTATGGAATTCATATTTCAGTTTTCTAAGAACACAAATTTCTAAAAGAAACACCCACTGTCAAATAAAAAGAAAACACAAGGTGTGAGTTACTTAAAAAAAGACAATAAGAATTTTAAAATTCTTGTATTTTTACCGATTCAAAAGCTATGTTTTTAGAGCCAAGGTTACGTTCGGTACAACACAAAAAAGGATGGATTGAAGTGATTTGTGGGTCAATGTTTTCGGGTAAAACCGAAGAATTGATACGCAGACTTAACCGTGCGCGGATAGCTAATTTAAAAGTTGAGATTTATAAATCAGCAGTTGATACGCGCTATCACGATACCGAAATTGTTTCTCATAATTCAAATGCCATTGATTCGATTCCGGTTACCTCATCATTAAACATATTGCTGATGACACAAGATGCTGATGTGATAGGAATAGATGAAGCTCAGTTTTTCGATGCAGAGATCGTTTATGTGTGTGAAACACTTGCTCAAAAAGGTGTTAGAATCATTGTTGCCGGATTAGATATGGATTACTTGGGTAAGCCATTTGGGCCAATGCCTCAGCTTATGGCCATATCCGAATTTGTAACAAAAATTAATGCCATTTGTATGGTGTGCGGAGATATTGCGACACATACATTTAGGAAGTCGCACGAAAACTCATCACTCGTAATGCTTGGCGAAAAGGATACTTACGAAGCGCGATGCAGAAAGTGCTTTACTGAAGGAATGAAGAAAGAGGTTTAGAAATCGGTACTTAATGAGAAATAATACACAGGAGTTTTAATCAACTCACTGTCTTGTATTCCCCAGGCAACATCTCCACGAATAAAATAGCCAAGCAATTTAGTTCTCAAACCACCACCCAAACCAGCAACAATCGGATCTCTTACATTAATAACAGTTGCCTTGACATTAGC
>Ga0194060_10003724_pt1 | contig 10731 bp, 7 predicted proteins | sample SepL225m_MetaG_FD_163427 | JGI IMG/M metagenome (GOLD analysis project Ga0194060, IMG submission 163427) | Anoxic zone freshwater microbial communities from boreal shield lake in IISD Experimental Lakes Area, Ontario, Canada - Sep2016-L222-5m | ecosystem: Environmental > Aquatic > Freshwater >... | reverse complement strand
TGGGCTCAATCTGGGCCAATCTTCATGGGCCTTCGAACCGGCAAAAGGTGTCCGCGTCATCGGGTTCGATGTGACGGCAAATGGCAAAGCCCACGGAGTTGCGAGCCCCAAAGAGCTTAAGTGGCTGGAGAACGAGTTGGAGGAGAATTCAGGGAAAAAACTTATCATCCTTTTTACGCATCAATTGCTCAGACCGGCCACGCCGCGGGACAAGACTGCCGAATGGTCGGTTTGGATGGTCAGGAACCACCAGAAGGTGACCGGGCTTCTGGAGCGCTACCCGAATGTGCGGCTCGTGGTTTCCGGGCATCATCATGTTTCCAGGGTTGAGACCGTCGGGAGGATTACCTACGTTTCCGATCCCGCGATCGTTACCTATCCGTGCGCATTCCGCACCTTCACCGTAAGCAAAGAGGGGATAACAATACAGACCGTCGGACTCGATGACACCGTTATGGTGAACCGTGCGAAGGAACTTCTGGTCTCCGATCCCTTTGCCCGGATGTACGATGCCGCTGATCCGCAGAAAGCGGCACTGTTCACCAGCGGGCTGAACCCGGAGGACCGTGAAGCGACGATAAAGTTGTAAATGCGCAGAGTGCAGCGCTGATGGTGAGGCCCTTCGTAGCAGTATTACGAAGGGCTTTTTTGCATCTGATTCTGGCGTTGGCAATCTTGCGGGAATGTTATAGCTGCTCGCTCAGGGAGAAATCGATCTTCTTCCGCACCGTATCCACGCGATCGACGCGCACGCGCAGGCTGTCGCCGATGCGGTAGACGCGTTTGAGGCGCTCGCCGCGCAGGCAATGCAGTTTTTCGATGTAGTGGTAGTAGTCGTCGGTCAGCGCAGAGATATGGATCAGGCCTTCGACGAACAGGTTGTTTAGCTGCACAAAGATCCCGAACTGCGCCACGCCGGTGATGATCCCGTCGAAGGCATCGCCGAGTTTGTCCTGCATGAACTGAAGTTTGAGCATGGTGATCACATCGCGCTCCGCCTCCATGGCAATCCGTTCCCGCGCGGAACAGTGGGTTGCAGCTTCGGGCAGTGTGTTCGCGAGCTGCTCGGTGTATGCTTCCTTTTTGAGCTTGCCGCGCATTGCCGCTTTCAGTATCCGGTGGACGATCAGGTCGGGATAGCGCCTGATAGGCGAAGTGAAGTGGGTATAACTTTCGGCCGCGAGACCGAAGTGGCCGATGTTCTCGGTCGAATATTTGGCCTGTTTCATGGTGCGGAGCAGCACGGTGTTGATCAGCATTTCCTCGGGCGTTCCCTTGGCCTTGGCAACTGCTTTCTGAAGGTGCACGGGCTTGATCTTTTTCGCCGCAGGCAGCATGATGCCGAGAGTTGCGAGGAATTCCGCAAGGTCCTGCACTTTATCCTCGGCCGGCTCCTCATGAACGCGGTAGATGAACGGTGCCTTCATCTGCTCCACATGATTGGCAACCGTCTCGTTCGCGGCAAGCATAAACTCCTCAACGATCTGATGCGCCCGGTTCCGCTCGGCCCTGATGATCTCGGTCATGCGCCCCTGAAGGTCGAGCACGATCTCGGGTTCGGGCAGATCAAAATCGATGCTGCCGCGTTTGCGCCGCTTTGCACGAAGGATCTCCATCAGCTCCTCCATAAGCGCAAACTCCTTAAGCAGCGAGGCATAGCGTTCACGCTGGCCGGGGTCTTGGTCGGTCAGGATCTCCCGCACGGCGGTGTAGGTCATGCGTTCGTTACTGCTGATCACGCTGTCGTAGATGTTGTATTTGAGGATCTCTCCGGCGGGATCGATGTCCATTTCACAGGTGAGCGTCAGGCGGTCCACCTGCGGGTTAAGGCTGCAGATGCCGTTCGAAAGCGCTGTCGGGAGCATGGGGATGGCGCGGTCGGGCAGATAGACGCTGGTGCCGCGCAGATATGCTTCCTGGTCGAGGAGCGAGCCTTCTTTTACATAGTGCGCCACATCGGCGATATGCACCCAGAGGCGATATCCCGCCTTGATCTTTTTGATCGAGATCGCATCATCGAAGTCCCGCGCTTTCTCGCCGTCGATTGTGACGGTCACCAGTTCCCGGAGGTCCTGCCGGTCCTTGCGCATTGCAGCGGTGACCTGCTGCGTAATATCCTCGGCCTCCAGAAGGATGGCTGTAGAGAATTCCACCGGCAGCTCGTATTGTTCGATGATAAGTTCAGAGTCGATGCCAGGCGAACCCGGTTTGCCGATGACCCTGACTATCTTGCCCTCTGCCGGCCTGCCGCGCAAAGGATAGGTGATGATCTGTGCCGAGACGATATCGCCGGGTTTGGCCCCTCCGGTATTCTCGCGGCTGATCATGATGTCCTGGGTGATCCTGGCGTTGGAAGATTCCACATAGCCGAAATCGCCGGACCCATTCTCGGGAAGCACATAAGCGCCTACGATCTTCGTGTGTGCGCGCTCCAGGATGCGGATGATCGCTCCTTCGCGTTTGCCCGTGTCTTTTCGGTTCCCCGCAGGCGGTGCCACGCGCGCCACGACTTTGTCGCCGTCCATGGCATCGAGCCGGTTCTGGACGGGGATAAAGATATCCGGGCTGCCCTTCTTCTCGGGGATGACGAAACCGTAGCCGGAAGGGTGCGCCTGCAGCGTCCCGGTCACGAGGTCCATCTTCTCCGGCAGGCCGTAACGGTTCCCGCGAGTTTTGATGACTTCGCCTTTGAGCATGAGGCCGGTCAAGGCCTGCTTGAACGCATGGCGGTCCTCCGCCTTCAGCCGCAGCAGCCGCATGAGCTCGCGGACGAGCAGGGGTTTGCCACCTTTGGTTTGCATAACTTCAACGATCTGTTTGCTGGTGTAGTTCATAGTTTTTAGTGTCCTGTGCATCGTGTGGAGGATGAGTACTGCAATTTGCAATTACTTTACTTTCATCAGCTTCCCCGTGGCTTCAGCCACGATAACTGGCCCGCGTTCGATCCTTGCTTCAGCTATCAACAAACGGTTCGTTTCCTCACCCAGCCTGCCGGTGATCAGGAGTTCCTCGCCGGGCGCGGTGGGAGCTTTGAACTTAACCGTCATTTCAGCGGTCACTGACGGGATGCCAAGGCTGAATGCGAGCTTCGCCATTGCCTCGTCAAGCAGGGCGGAAAGGATGCCGCCGTGAACGAGCCCCACGAATCCCTGGTGGATTTCCTGTGGCGTGAACCGCGCACTGATCGATTTTGTTTCACTGTTGATATCGAAACTGACACAAAGGCCGGCGGGGTTGTGCATGCCGCAGACATAGCAGTGTTGGTTATCCTTCAGCTGTTTCATAGGTTGGTAAACAACTCGCGTCTCAAGGAGCGGATATTTCTTGTGCTTGTAACTCAGAATACTTGTAAGTATAATACAAAAAATGGTAATTGACAATTATATTACGCTTTTGCCCGACCAGGCAAGGCGTTTCGGCATTCTGGCCCCGGAGCAGGCAGGGAAAAACCTGCAACTTCTGCGTACCCGCATGGGTCAGGACTTCTATACTCCTCTCGCTCCGCGTTTGCTTGCTGCGCTGTCTCTGACCGCGGACCCGGACATGGCGCTTAATAATTTTGAACGCTTTGTCAGTACGCTTGGCGATACCGCTGGCTTTGCCATGCTCCTTCAGCAACATCCCGATCTTCTGGTATCGCTCGTTACCGTCTTTGGTGCGAGCAGCTTTCTTTCCACCTTTGTCATTTCCTCGCCGGAAACAGCCATCGCACTCCTTAATGATCCGGCATTCCTCTCGCCGTCAGCAGAAGCGGCGGTCCGAGCAGAGCTTTTGGAGGCATGGTGCAGGGACGCCCGGGTGGACAAGGATCTATTTCGGCTCCTGCGCCAGTACCGCAAGCAGGAGATGCTTCGCATTGGTTTGCGCGACCTGCTGGGCAAGGCCGACCTCCAGGAAACAGTGACGGACCTTTCGCTTCTTGCCGGGATATGCCTGCGAAAGGCCTATGCATGGGTGGATGCGGAGCTGCAGGCCCGCTATGGCCGCCCCTGCATCGCGCGGGAAGGAGAACCCTCGCGAACAGCGGGTTTTACGGTTATTGCAATGGGCAAGCTTGGAGGCCGCGAACTGAACTTCAGTTCTGACGTGGATCTGATGTATGTATACCGGGCCGATGGCGAGACCACCGGGCGTCCTGCCGACGACGGTACGCTGACCAATCGCGTAACAAACCACCAGTACTTTATCAAGCTCTCTGAAAAATTGAGCGCGGCCATCGGCGAGAAAACAGACGACGGTTTCGTGTTCCGCGTGGACCTCAGGCTCCGGCCGGAAGGACAGCGCGGGCCCCTGGCGCAGAGCCTCGGCGGATATGAGATCTATTACGAGTCCTGGGGCCAGACCTGGGAGCGATCGGCCCTGATCAAGGCGCGGCCCGTGGCGGGCGATGAAAGCGTGGGCAGAGAGTTCCTCGAACGCATCACGCCTTTCGTGTATCGCAAGTATCTTGACTACGGCGCCATAGCAGAGATCCGCGAGATGAAGCAGAAGATCAATAAGGACGTGGAGCAGAAGGGCAGGACGCACCGCGATGTGAAGCTGGGCTACGGCGGCATTCGCGAGATCGAGTTCGTGATCCAGGCACTGCAGCTCATCTATGCGGGAAGAGACAAGGCCCTTCGCGAGAAGAATGCGCTCAAGGCTCTGCATATGCTGGCTCAGAAGGGCCTGATCACGTACCAGGAGCGCGCCGATCTGTCCAAGGCCTATGTATTCCTCCGGATCATTGAGCACCGCATCCAGATCCTCGATGACCGTCAGACGCAGACCATGCCTGTTGACGAGTTGGAGCTTCGCGCGCTTGCGCGGCGCGCGGGTTATCTCGAACCGGGCCGGGAGGCGGAGATGCTCCTCCGGGATTACGCGGACCATACGCGGAAGGTCAGGAGCATGTACGATGATCTTTTCGCTTTTACCGGCGACGACAGCGCGCCGGAGGCAACCTCGAATGAGTATGATCTCCTGCTCGATCCAACGGTTTCAGAGCAGGAGTCAACCGCCGCCCTTGAACGATTCGGGTTCCGCGATCCGGAAAAAGCGTACCGCAATCTGCTGCTGCTGCGCGAAGGACAGGCCTTTGTCCATCAAACACCGCGGAGCCGTAAACTATTTAACGATGTTTTTCCGGCGCTCTTCCACGAAATCGTATCTTCGCCAGACCCGGACATGGCGTTAAACCATCTCGAATCATTTCTCGCGGCGCAGGGTTCGTGGGAGTCTTTCCAATCCCTGGTGAAGCTAAATACCGCGGTGGTGCGGACGCTGGTTGCGATATTCGCGAACAGCGAATATCTGTCACGGATGCTGATCAGCCGGCCCATTCTTATCGAGAACCTGCTCGAGTCCCGAGATGCCTTTGGCATTGGCACCGCCAGAGTGTTTGCGAGGGAGCTTGGCGCGGCACTGGAAAAGGCGCAAGGCCTGTCCGAGAAGCTCGATGTTCTGCGGCGGTTCAAACATCAGGAGGAGATCAGGCTGGGCATGGCCGATCTGCTCACGGGTGCGCCCCAGGCCATGATCTCGCGCGATCTGTCCAAGCTTGCCGAGGTCTGCCTCGACGCGGCGCTATCGCTCGCCGGCATCGAGATAGGCAAGCGGTACGGCCAGGGTGGTTCGATCACCGGCCTTGCCGTGATCGGAGCGGGTAAACTGGGCGGCAGAGAACTTACGTACGGCTCGGACCTCGATATCCTGTTCGTTTATTCTGAAAAGCGTGCGGGTCCGGTGCCAGCGGGCCTGACCGTGTTCGAGTATTTCATCAAAGTGGCTGAAAAAACGATTTCCTATCTCTCGACGCTTACCCGTGAAGGTTTTGTGTTCCGGATCGATACGCGCCTCCGTCCCACCGGGTCCAAGGGCACGCTTGCGCAGAGTTTTGATGCTTTCAAGAATCACTATGCGTCGCAGGCCGGGACCTGGGAGCGTCAGGCCTTGCTTCGAGCGCATACTGCGGCAGGGGACCGTGAGGTCGGGCGGGAGTTCTGCCAAATGATCCACGAACAGATCTATCGCGAGACGGACCGGGAAGCGCTGGTTTTCGATATCCGTTCCATGCGCAAGCGGATGGAAGATGAGGTCGGCAGGGAAAGTGCGGAATATTATAATATCAAGCAAGGCGTCGGCGGCCTCGTGGACATCGAGTTCCTTGTTCAATATTTGCAGCTTCTGCACGGGAAGGAGCGTTGCCGGATACGGGTCCCGGGCACCGGAAATGTCCTGCGGGCGCTTAAAAGGGAACGGCTCGTTTCAGTAAGCGACCTTGCCTCGCTGGAAGAAGCTTACCGCTTCCTCCGGCTTCTTGAGGGAAGGATACGGATCGTGGCCAATCAAGCGTCAAGCGAGCTCAGCCGTGATCCCGAGAAGCTCCGTTCTCTCGCTCGAAGAATGGGATATCTCGAAGACGGCAGTCAGTGCGGGCAAAAACTTCTCGACGACTACGAACGGATCAGCGGGGAAGTGCGCGGTCTTTTTGAGCGGGTGGTGCGGTGACACGGTGCGGTGAATATTTTTCTTGACAACTTCTCTATCATTATAATAACATGACGAACTTTTCAAGGTAATATTGCCATATTCAGAACGCAATAGTATCTCTCAAGTAGGGATGAACTCGCAAAATTGATTTAAATAGCTAAAGGGAGGAAATGAGAAGAAATGCTACATCGCTATTTTAGAGTCACTATCATGATAATGCTTTTCGCCATCACGCTTGGTACGGCTACTGCGGCATTCGCAGCGCATGACGCCGCGCCCGGCCTGGCGGCTGCTCCAACCGCGACAACGCCTGGGCATGGAGGCCATGCTGCTGCGCCAATGGCATCCGCAGTGCCTGAATCGACCGCACCCTGGTGGATCTGGCCGCTGGCATTGTTCATCGTTACGTTCATCCTCGGCATCCTGGCGGTGCTCGGCGGCGTGGGAGGCGGAGTTTTGTTTGTGCCGATCGTGGGCGGGTTCTTCCCGTTCCATATCGATTTTGTGAGGGGCGCGGGTTTACTGGTTGCTCTTGCCGGTGCACTGGCAGCCGGGCCGGGCCTTCTCAAACGGAACCTTGCGAGCCTCCGGCTGGCGATCCCCGTTGCGCTCATCGCCTCGTCAGCCGCGATCGGCGGCGCGATGATCGGCCTTGCGCTCTCCGCTAATGTGATCAACACCCTTCTTGGCGCCACGATCCTTTTCATTGTGGTCATCATGGCAACGGCTAAGAAATCGGATTTTCCGGTGGTGCCTAAGCCCGATGCGCTATCTCAGAGCCTCGGGATCATGGGCATATACCGGGAAGAGTCTCTTGGCAAGGATGTGGAGTGGACGGTCCACAAAACGCCCATGGGCCTTGCGTTGTTCGTCGTGATCGGTATCATGGCGGGCATGTTCGGACTCGGGGCGGGCTGGGCGAATGTGCCGGTGCTGAACCTGCTGATGGGCGCGCCGCTCAAGATATCAGTGGCAACGAGCAAGTTTCTGCTTTCTATCACCGATACATCGGCCGCCTGGGTGTACTTGAATCAGGGCGCGGTGCTTCCCATGATCGTGGTTCCGTCACTGGTCGGTATCATGCTCGGCTCGATGATCGGCGTGAAGATCCTTGCCAAGTCTAAACCAAAGGCCATCAAATGGATGGTGATCGGCCTGCTGCTCTTCGCAGGGCTCAGATCCCTGCTCAAGGGGCTCGAAATCTGGAAATAGCTGAAATAGCCGAAAATTGGAGGACGTATAATGTCAAACATAAAAACTCAAGCATCTGAAGAACAATTGGCATACGCAGGTGTGTTGAATATCGGGATGTGGCTGGGGCTCGCGATCATGGTGATAACGTTTTTTATTTACGTATCAGGAGTACTCCCGAGCTTTGTGCCAATAAGTGATCTGCCGAAATACTGGGGCTTGCGGGTGCATGATTTTAATGTGAAGCTTCACGCGCCAACGGGATGGGGCTGGGCGCCGCTGGTCGGCATGGGTGATTATCTGAACTTCATCGGGATTGCGATGCTGTCGGGCTTGACCATTCTGTGCTACATGGTTATTCTGCCGATCCTGGTCAGGAAGAAAGATACTGCCTATGTTGTTATTGCCATTGCGGAGATCCTGGTGCTTTCGCTTGCGGCGAGCGGTTTATTGAAGGTAGGCGGCCACTAAATCGTTTGTTTGCGTTCGTTGAATATATGATTTCCAGAGGGCGGCTGAAAAGCCGCCCTTTCTGTTTCACGTTCCTCCGGCATCAGCCGATTCGAGCGATAGCGCCACGTTGATATCCCGCACGACCTCATCGTGAATGAACTTTCTGATGAATTCCTTGTCCTCGGGTTGCATGGTTACGAATTTGAGCGCCATACCGGGAGAGGCCGAATTCCCAGCATTTCCGGGATTGCAATAGAGGACTGATCCCTCAGCCGTGATCGTTCTGTCTTTCATCTGGAGCCGCACGGCAACGCGTTTGTTTCTGGGATAGAGCTTGTCTATTGGCACGCGCATACCGTGTTCGGACAGGTCTATGCTGAACTCGCTTGAGCCGCCGTCAAGTGACTGGTCATCGACCGATACCGGCATTCGGGCGCCGATCCGCATGCAGGAGCGCGGTTTTGGTTCGATGATCTGTTGGACGATCCAAAAGAGCTCTTCGGCCAGTACCGGCTTTGTGATGCAGCCCGCCGCACCGTAGCCAAGGCATCGGTTCTCTGCTGCCGCGTCACCCGAAGGGACCATAAAGACCATTGGAACGGGTTTTACGTTTTGGGTTTTCCGAAGTTTCTGAAGGAGATCAGTGCCGCTCATGTCCGGCAGAGTAAGGTCGGCGATGATGAGGGCAGGCTGGTTCGCGGAAATACGTTCAATGACCAGCGCAGCCGTGGTTGCTGCAAAAACCTCGTAGCCAAAGCGTTGGAGCAGCAGCGAGAGGGTGAGCATATTCCGCGAGGTGCTGCCCGCGGCTACGATGGACCGGCGCCCATGTTTATTGGCGGGTTGCGGCATGGTATTCATGGTATCTCCTTATGTTCATCGAACAGGTGCATAACTGTTTCTATTATAACACTGTTCTTAAAACAATACGCAGTAAAAAGCGTTTATGAACGCCTATTATTTTAACGGGCGAACACGTTTTTCTTTATTTTGGATTGCCGGGTTGACAGGACTGCCGGTAATATTGACTCTTGATGTTTTTCCCGATATTCTGAACTTAAGAGATGAGTTTATTCCGCTGGTGTCTCAACATGGCGCTCTTCCCGGCTATCGTGATAATTTGGTTCCGGCCTTATCCGGCGTGATATTTAAGGGGGTCACATGAAAAAGAAGATTGGAAATCAGAATGTTCTGTATCCCATGCCTGTAACGATCGTGGGCGCGCTGGTGAACGGGAAGATCAATTTTATTAATGTCGCCCATGTGGGGATCCTGAACGCGGCTGCGCCGCATCTCATTTCTCTCGGCATGGGGAAAGTGCACCATACCAACATCGGCATCCGTGAAAACAAGGCTTTCAGCGTCAATATCCTCTCGCAAGGCCAACTCGTGGAGGCTGATTATGTAGGCCTCGTCACCGGCGGCAAGATGGACAAGTCCGGGGTATTCGAGACCTTTTTCGGAGAGCTCAAGAGTGCGCCGCTGATACAGAATTGCCCATTGTCTATGGAATGCAGGTTGTACGACACCTATGAGCTCAAAACGCATGATGTGTTTATCGGCGAGGTCGTGGCAACCTATGCTGACGAGTCCGTGCTTACCGATAACAAAGTGGATATCGCCAAGGTCCAGCCTTTGCTGTTCGATATGAGCAGCATGAAATACTGGTCACTGGGCCAGCCGGTCGGCGGTTGCTGGAATGCTGGTAAGCAGTACGGAAAGCCCTAACGCGGTTATTGAGCGCAATCAATGCAAAATACAAAGTGTAAAATGCAAAGTGTAGATTTGCGATTATGATGAACAGGCATGAGGATAAAATAGATTGCCGTAAATGCAAGTTTCTGTATGTGACCTGGGATAAAGACTTCCCTTATGGTTGCAGGGCGATAGGTTTTAAGTCAAAGCTGACGCCTTCTGTTGTCGTGTATCAATCCTCGATGATGGTTTGTCAGAAGTTTGAACCGCGGCGTTGAGGCGGGATAACGCGTTTTCGGGAGTATTGATTTAGAGCTTTTTGATCGCATGTTTCACGAAATTCCTTTTAATCGAAATTGCCGGGGCCTTAAAGTCAAACCAGTTGGCAACCGAATGGTCCATGCCAATGCCATGCATGAAGTTATAGACCGCTTTGTTCAGGCCTTTCGCAAAGGTATGGTGGTCGCACCCGCCGGAATCTTGATGCCGGAGGTCATTTTTCGCAAACCCGCCTGCCGGAGGATCAATGATCCTGCAATGATATTTCTCCGGATGTAATCCCACGTCGCTATGAATGGTCGCCGTGAACTGATGCCAGAAAGCAGATTGTATGAGCCCCTGTTCAAACAACTGACGCACGATCTCAAGGGAATCAATGGTCTCTTGCTCGGTTTGCGTCGGAAAACCGTACATCAGGTAGGCATGCACCATAATGCCTGCGCTGCTTAAATGACCGCATACCTGTGCTGCCTGGCGAACGGTCACGCCTTTGTTCATGAGTTTCAGCAGCCGGTCAGAAGCGGTTTCGAGCCCGCCCGTGACGGCAATGCAGCCTGATGTTGCAAGCAGTTGGCAAAGGCCCTTGGTAAACGCATTTTCAAAACGGATATTTGTCCACCAGGAAATATTGATCTTTCTGTT
>Ga0194060_10003723_pt1 | contig 10733 bp, 10 predicted proteins | sample SepL225m_MetaG_FD_163427 | JGI IMG/M metagenome (GOLD analysis project Ga0194060, IMG submission 163427) | Anoxic zone freshwater microbial communities from boreal shield lake in IISD Experimental Lakes Area, Ontario, Canada - Sep2016-L222-5m | ecosystem: Environmental > Aquatic > Freshwater >... | reverse complement strand
TGTTGTAGATGGTCATCTATCACCACGTGATCAAATTCAAATGTATTCAACTGGGGTACGCCATGAGATGTTAGAGGTTGGTGTTATTTCACCAGAACCTATAGCAAGTAAAGGATTAGGTGTTGGCGAGGTAGGTTATTTGATCACTGGCGTAAAAGATGTACGCCAATCTCGAGTTGGTGACACAGTAACTACCTATAACAATCCAGCTACCGTGGCACTTGCTGGCTATAAAGATCCTAAGCCGATGGTTTTTTCTGGTCTGTTTCCGTTAGATGGCGCCGAGTACCCAATGTTGCGTGAAGCGCTAGATAAATTACAACTAAATGATGCCGCCCTAGTTTTCGAACCAGAGTCCTCCGCAGCGCTTGGTTTTGGATTTAGATGTGGATTTCTTGGTCTACTGCATATGGAAATTGTGAGAGAGCGACTTGAGCGCGAGGCTGGTTTAACATTAATTTCAACGGCACCAAGCGTGGTTTATAACGTAACACTTGATGATGGCAAAAAAATAGTTGTGACAAATCCATCTGAGTATCCAGATGGAAAAATTGCCGAAGTGCAAGAGCCAATTGTGAAGGCAACAATATTGGCCCCAAGTGAGTTTATTGGAACAATTATGGAGTTATGTCAGCAACGTAGAGGCGTGCAAAAAGGAATGGATTATCTGTCAGAAGATCGAATCGAAATTCGCTATACGTTACCACTGGCTGAGATTGTCTTTGATTTTTTTGACCAACTTAAATCTCGTACGCGCGGCTATGCCTCATTAGATTATGAACCAATTGGCGAAGAAGCAGGTGATTTAGTCAAGGTTGATATTTTGTTACAAGGTGAAAAAGTAGATGCATTTAGTCAAATTGTTCATCGCGATAAAGCTTATGCCTACGGTGTTTCCATGACTGGAAAATTACATGAATTAATTCCTCGGCAACAGTTCGAAGTTCCAATTCAAGCTGCAATTGGCGCAAAGATTATTGCCCGCGAAAACATAAGAGCTATACGCAAGGATGTATTAGCAAAGTGTTATGGTGGTGATATTACCCGTAAGCGCAAACTACTCGAGAAACAAAAAGAGGGTAAGAAGCGTATGAAGATGGTAGGGCGAGTAGAGGTACCGCAGGAGGCATTTATTGCTGCGCTAACAACCGACTCAGATAAAGCGAGTGAAAAGAAGAAGTAAGTGAATCTTGCATTCTATATTCATATTCCTTACTGCGTTAAACGCTGTGGCTATTGCGACTTCAATACTTACACTCCAGCTGAATTGCAATTAACCGAAGGGTTAAAAGAGATATCAAACTCTTACATTGATTTAGCTATTAAAGAAATCAAATTTACCCGAAACCAAATTGAAGGTGATGTGCTTGTTCCCTCAATATTTTTTGGCGGAGGAACACCATCACTCATGGAGCCATCTGATATAGGTCGTGCTATTGCTACAGTAAAAGAAAACTATGAACTAGAAAAGGATGCTGAAATAACTCTAGAAGTTAACCCAGATTCAGTTACTAAAGATAAGCTAGATCAATTCCTGAAAGTTGGCGTGAATCGAATTTCATTTGGAATGCAATCTGCAGTTCCCCATGTATTAGAGACATTGGATCGAACCCACAATCCAGCGAACTTAATTCAAGTATGTAATTGGGCTAGCCAGGTTGGATTTGAAGAGATCTCAGTTGATCTTATTTATGGAACTCCCGGCGAGAGTAAAACTGATTGGCAATACTCAATTGAGTCCGCGTTATCATTACCAATTTCCCATATATCTGCCTACGCTTTAATTGTTGAAGAAGGTACGAAACTTGCTTCTCAAATAAAGCGTGGTGAAGTCAATAAACCAGATGATGATTTATCAGCCGAAAAGTACATAATGGCTGATAAAGCATTTTCAAAAGCAGGATTTAATTGGTATGAACTTAGTAATTGGGCAAAAGTTAATTCTCAAAGCAAACATAATTTTGCTTATTGGCATGGGAATAACTGGTGGGGTATAGGACCAGGGGCCCATTCTCATTTAAATGGCAAAAGGTTTTGGAATGTTAAGCACCCAAATTTATATAGACAAAAAATTGAATCAGGTTTAACTGCAGTTTTGGATTCAGAGGTGCTAGATCTTTCACAGAGAGAAAGTGAGCGATTAATGCTCTCATTTAGGTTACCAAGTGGAGTAGCAAAGAACTCTCTAAATGAGCAACAAATCTCAGAGCTTTCCGGATATGTAGGCAGCGGACATCTTGACCAAGAAAACTGGAATCAAGGTAGAGCAACCCTAACTTTAAATGGGCGCCTTATTGCAGACCGAATCGTCCGCGAAATAATGGTGTAGTAGCGTTGGCATATGAGTAGCACAATGGCAGGTAGGCAACTTGAGATTTTAAAAGCAATAGTTGATGAGTATGTTGCCACGGAAGAGCCGGTTGGCTCAAAGACAATTGCCTCTCGTACTGGACTTGGAATCTCTCCTGCAACTATTCGTAATGAGATGTCTGTATTAGAAGATGCAGGGTTGATTAAGCAACCTCATACAAGTGCAGGTCGTATACCTACTAATAAAGGTTATAGAGTATTTGTTGATCAACTTGCAAAGATCAAACCTCTTTCAAACTCTGAGCGAAAAGCAATTGAAAATTTTCTTGAAGGCGCAACAGATTTAGATGATGTTATTTCTCGCACTGTACGTTTATTGGCACAGGTAACAAAGCAAGTCGCAGTTGTTCAGTACCCATCATTAATAAAAGCTAAAGTTAGGCACATAGAATTAGTCCTGCTAAATCCATCCCGTGTAATGATTGTGCTTATTACAGATACTGGTCGAGTCGAACAAAGAATGGTTGAGTTACCATTTGATATTACAGAATCTTCACTATCTGATTTACACAAAAAGCTTAACTCAGCAATAGCGACTCAATCTTTGTCTAATGTTGCTTCAAAGTTAGATGCACTTGCTAGCGCCCATCGCGGCAATGACAAGTCAAGTGTTATGGTAGTTATTGCAACTTTAATTGAGATGACCATTGAGCATCCAGAAGAAAAGGTAGTACTAGCAGGCACATCAAATCTAGCAAGAGCAAATCAAGAGCTATCGAATAGTATCCATCCAATTTTAGAGGCTCTTGAAGAGCAGGTCGTACTACTTAGATTGCTTTCTGGGACAGATTCATCAGTCAGAGTACAGATAGGTGATGAACAAAGTGAAAAGAGTTTGCAAAAAACAAGTTTAGTCTCAGTTGGTTATGCGGATTTTGGTGCACTTGGAATTTTAGGGCCCACGCGAATGGATTACGCGGCTTCTATTTCAGCAGTAAATGCAGTTGCAAATTATGTTGGTAGATTTTTGACGGAGAATAAATAGAAGATGGCTGATTTATACGAAACACTTGGCGTTGATAGAGATGCAAGTTTTGATGATATTAAAAAGGCATATCGAAAATTAGCTAGAAGTTACCACCCAGATGTTAATCCGGATCCAAAGATGTCTGAAAAGTTTAAAGAGATTACTGCAGCGTATGAAGTATTAAGCGATCCAGACAAACGGCAAAACTATGATGTTGGCGGAAGCAGCTTTGGTGGTGGCTTTGGCAACGCCAGTTTTGGCTTCGGTGACATTATGGATGCCTTCTTTGGTGGTGGCCAACAGCGAGGTCCGCGGCCAAGAACTAGGCCTGGTCAAGATGCATTGATAAGAGTTGAAGTAGATCTTAAAGAAGCAGCATTTGGTTGCGATCGTGAATTAAATGTTGAAACAGCAATTGCATGTACTAAATGCTCTGGTACTGGCTGTGCTAATAATTCAAAACCAAGAACTTGTGATATTTGTAAGGGTAGAGGCGAGACTCAACAAGTTGCAAGGTCAATATTAGGTCAGGTTATGACCAGTAGGCCATGTGCAAGTTGCCAAGGTTTTGGTTCAGTAATTTCTGATCCCTGTGGTGAGTGTGCTGGCGATGGGCGAGTTCGATCTCGAAAAAGTATTCCAATAAAGATTCCGGCAGGTGTAGAGACTGGTAATCGAATTCAACTTAGTGGTCAAGGTGAGATTGGCCCAGGTGGTGGCCCAGCTGGTGACTTGTATGTCGAGATAGTTGAAACTCCCCATGACTTTCTTATCCGCGAAAACAATGACCTACATATATCAATTGCAATTCCTATGGCGTCTGCCGCACTCGGAACTTCAATTGAAATTGATACTTTGGATGGCAAGCAAAAGGTTGAAATTAAAGAGGGAACTCAAAGTGGCTCTACAGTTTTAATGCGTGGCCTTGGCGTGACTAAATTACGTGGTTCTGGCAGAGGAGATTTAATCGTGCATATCGAGGTAACGATCCCAAATAAATTGAATAAGGAGCAAAGCGATTTACTTTATAAATTTGCGCAGCTACGTAATGAAGAATCAGGAAAAGTTGCAATTCATAAAACCCATGATGAAGGATTTTTTGGCAAAGTAAGAAATGCATTTCGCTAGTGTTATCTTTATTTTTTGTAGATAATTTAGACGGTAAAGATTCACAGGTTTTATTAGGAGATGAAGCCAATCATGCGATAAAAGTATTGAGACTTGAAATTGGTGAAGAAATTAAAATCTCCGATGGGACTGGAACTTGGGTATCTGGTCCAATTATCGAAAAAAATAAAAAAACTTTAGGTATTCAAATAACTTCTCGTGGCGTAGAAAGTGAACAAAAACCAGAGATTGTCCTAGTACAGGCAGTAACAAAATCCGACAGAAATAAAGAAATGCTCGAGCTAATTACAGTGGCTGGTGTTGATCGAATTATTCCCTGGCAGTCAGACCGCTCTATTAGTAAATGGCAAATAGATTCAGATAAAAAGTGGAGAATTACAATTAAAGAAGCTTGTAAACAATCTAGAAGAGTTCGGATACCTAAGCTAGATGGAGTTGTTAGTGCTAAACAATTCGTTACTCAGGTGAACAGTGATGATTTGATTTTAGTTCTTCACGAAGAGGCTAAGATTAAGTTCTCAAATATATCTATTCCTTCAGCAGTATCAGTTGTTTATTTGATCATAGGACCAGAGGGTGGTATTTCTAGTGAGGAATTGAATATTTTTAAATCAGCAAATGCAAATATAGTTAAGTTAGGTGAACCAGTACTACGATCAGCCCATGCTGGTATTGCTGCACTTGCTGCAATTCAAACTAAGTTAGGGCGGTGGTAATGTGGATTGTTTGTTCTGTAAAATTGTTGCTGGCCAAATACCCGCCAATATAGTTAAGAGAACTGAATTAACAACCGCTTTTAATGATATTACACCGCAAGCTCCCACTCACATATTAATAATTCCAAATCAGCATTATGAGAATATGGCAGAGGTTGCGAGTAATGATTTAAGTTTAGTTGGGGAAATTTTTAAGGCTGCAGGAGAAATTGCCTTGGAATCTGGCTTAGGTAGTTATCGGTTAAATGTGAACACTGGAGCTGCTGCGGGGCAATCTGTATTTCACGCTCACCTTCACCTCCTTGGGGGTAGACCATTCGCTTGGCCACCCGGTTAAATATAGAATCAGATTAATGGAGCCAATCGTAATTAAAGTTCCGACCGTATTTCCTATGGTCGCACTTGTTGGGCCTGGTGATTCTTACTTAAGGATTTTAGAAAATCAATTTCCTCAACTTGCTATTACGGTGCGCGGAAATGAAATTTACGTTAAAGGCGAGATTGAAGTTTCTAAGCAGTTTGAAGGTTTAGTTGAAGAATTAATTACTATTTTACGAAGTGGTCAAAATTTAAACAGCGATATGGTTAGCAGATCGATCGGTATGATAAAACAGGATCCAACTGAACACCCAGCTGAGGTTTTATCTTTGAATATATTAAGTAATCGAGGCAAGACAATTCGCCCGAAAACTGCGAACCAAAAGAAGTATGTTGATGCAATTGATAGCAATACTATTACTTTTGGAATTGGCCCTGCTGGTTCTGGTAAAACGTATTTAGCCATGGCAAAAGCGATTCAGTCTCTACAATCTAAGCAAGTTAACAGAATAATTTTGACAAGACCAGCAGTTGAAGCAGGTGAAAGATTGGGATTTCTTCCTGGAACACTTCATGAAAAAATTGATCCTTATCTTCGCCCACTCTTTGATGCCCTGCATGACATGATTGATCAAGATGCAATTCCTCGTTTGATGAACTCGGGAGTTATAGAGGTTGCCCCACTTGCGTACATGAGAGGCAGAACTCTAAACGATGCATTCATTATTTTAGATGAAGCCCAAAATACAACGGCAGAGCAAATGAAGATGTTTCTTACCAGACTTGGTTTTGGATCAAAGATGGTAGTTACTGGCGATGTTACTCAAATTGATTTGCCTAATAATTCTCAATCTGGCTTAAAGATTGTCCAGGATATTCTTAACGAGGTAGATGATATTTCCTTCATGCATTTAACCGCCGAGGATGTAGTAAGAAATCGATTAGTCGGAGATATTGTTACGGCATATGGAAATTGGGATCAGAATATTACAAAATCTACTTTTCCAATTCGAAGCGGAAAAGGTGATCGTTAATTAGCTCAGAACTGAGCCGACACTTATGAAAATAGATTTAGAGAATAATTCTAATTACAATTGCGATGAAATTGGTATTCAATCAATTGCTGAATTTGCCCTTACTAAGCTTGGGATTCACTCAGAATCTGAGTTAGCAATTCGGTTAGTAACAGAAGAAGAAATGGCTCAACTACATTTAAAATGGATGGATTTACCTGGCCCAACCGATGTTTTATCATTCCCAATGGATGAATTGAAACCAAATTCTGCAAAAAATGGCCCTGGAGTAGTTGGGGATATCGTCCTCTGCCCAGAGTTTGCTAGCAAGAATGGTAAGCAATCCTTGGAGATGGAACTTGAATTACTTACAGTCCATGGCGTGCTACATCTTCTCGGATTTGATCATGAAGAACTTTCAGAAGAAAAAGTAATGTTTGCTCTTCAAGAGGACTTCTTAATGCAATGGCGAACAAATTCATGAGCATATTCACATTAATTTCAGTTTTCTTTCTATTAGTTTTCGCTGGATTTTTAGCAGGTAGTGAGTCTGCACTTACCTCTATATCCAGGTTATTAATTGAAGAAATTGTTGAAAAGAAACCTAAATTATCAAAGCGTTTTGCTAGATTTACCGAAAATCCTGCTAGATATTTAAATGTTTTACTATTAGTTCGTAAGAGCTGTGAATTAACTGCAACTGTACTTGTGGCATCACTATTCATTGAGGCAAATAAAAATGAAACCCTAGCTTTAGCGCAAACAATCATTTTAATGGTTGCTATCTCATATATATTTGTTGGTGTTGGACCAAGAACTCTCGGAAAGCAAAATGCAGTTTCCTGGTCTACCCCAGCGGTAATAGCAGCTGATGTACTTTCAAAACTACTTGGTCCATTAACTAGTTTGTTAATCAAAATTGGCAATGCAATAACGCCTGGTAAGGGATTTAAAACAGGACCATTTTCAAATGAGGCTGAGTTTCGTGATTTGGTTGACCAAGCACGTGAGAGCGGGTTCGTCGAAGAATCTGAGCGAGAAATGATTCACTCAGTTTTCGATCTTGGCGAAACAATGGTCAGAGAGTTAATGGTGCCAAGAACTGAGATGGTTTGGATTGAATCTGGAAAAAATCTTCGTCAGGGTTTGTCGCTTGCCCTTCGCTCAGGTTTTACGCGAATACCCGTAATTTCAGATAATTTAGATAATGTTGTTGGTATTGCCTACGTAAAGGATTTAGCAAAGAGAGTTCATGAAAATCGCGATGCAGAACAAAATGAAAATGTTAAAGATCACTTGCGTAATGCCACATTTGTTCCAGAAACAAAAACAGCAGATGAGCTACTAAAGCAAATGCAACGCGACCAAATTCATATGGCAATTGTTGTCGATGAGTATGGTGGAACTGCCGGGCTTATTACCATTGAAGATATTTTGGAGGAGATCGTAGGAGAAATTGCAGATGAATACGACGATAATGAAACTGAAGAAATTGAATGGTTAAATAAAGAAAAGGCCCGAATCTCAGCCAGACTTCACGTTGAAGATTTTGCTGAAAAATTTGGGACTGAATTTACTCAAGAGGAAATTGAAGATGTAGACACAATTGGGGGATTAATCGCTAAACATCTAGGTCGTGTTCCCATTCCGGGGAGCACAATATCTGTTCCTGGTTGGAAACTAACTGCAGAACGACCGGTAGGTCGACGCCACCGAATCGCTACAGTGTTAGTTGAAAAAATAGCTGAAACTAATAAGACAACAGATCAGTTGTAAGATGCTCTAATGCGCATAGTAAGGTTTTCAGCTCCGGTCGAGCTAGGAGTTGGAACTGATCCATTATTTGGGGTGCTTAATGATAAAGATTCAATATTAGTTTTACGCGGTGATCCAATTTATTCTGGAATAGTTCCACAGGAGAAAAGCTTAAAACTGAGTGAAGTTAAATTACTTGCACCTGTAATACCTCGCAGCAAAGTCGTTTGTATCGGTAAAAATTATGCTGATCATGCTGCAGAAATGGACTCAGCTGTTCCAAGTGAACCAATCATTTTTATTAAACCAAATACAACAGTAATTGGGCCCAATGAAACAATTGTGTGGCCAAGAATGAGCGAGCGAGTCGATCATGAAGCAGAGCTAGCAGTTGTGATTGGTCGAATTTGCAAGGAGGTTCCGGCTGCAAAAGCTAAGGATGTTATCTATGGATACACACTAGCCAACGATGTCACTGCTCGAGATCTTCAAAAGAAAGATGGGCAGTGGAGTCGCGCGAAAGGCTTTGACACATTTTGCCCACTTGGACCTTGGATTGAAACCGAGTTTGTTCCATCAGGTCAGAAAATTACAGCAACACTAAATGGTGAAGTTAAACAAGATTCAGTTCTTTCAGAGATGATATTTAAGGTTCCACAAATCATAGAGTTTGTTACAAATGTGATGACACTACTTCCCGGCGATGTTATTCTGACTGGCACACCCGCAGGTATTGGTCCCATGCCTGCCGGAGCAACCATTACTGTGGCGATTGATGGTTTAGGTTCACTAACCAATAAGATTTCTTCTCGTGTCCAACAATAAATTAGTCAGAGTGCGTTTTGCACCATCCCCAACCGGTGATCTGCATGTTGGAAATATAAGAACTGCATTGTTTGACTGGGCTTATGCAAGACATACCGGCGGCAAGTTAGTTTTTAGAATTGAGGACACGGATAAAGATCGTGTAACAGATGAGTATATTCAAGCTGCAATCGAAACTTTGAAGTGGTTGGGTCTAAATTGGGATGAAGGACCAGAGGTGGGTGGAGAGTTCGGACCTTACTTACAATCACAGCGGTTAGATATTTACTCTACTTGGGCACAAAATTTTTTAGATCAAGGCGATGCTTATCACTGCTACTGCAGCTCTGAGGAATTAGAAGAGCGCAGGCAATTACAAATGAAGAACAACAAAGCTCCTGGCTATGATGGAAAGTGTCGAGATCTTTCTAATACACAGATTGATCAATATAAAGATGGTGGTCGAAAACCAGTAGTTAGAATGAGAATGCCACAAGGTGAAACGGTTTTTAATGATCTAATTCGAGGCGAAGTTAAGTTTGATCATGAATTTGTTCCAGACTTTGTTCTAGCACGAGCAGATGGTTCTCCTCTTTATACACTTGCTGTTGCAGTTGATGATGTCCTTATGAAAATCACACATGTTTTACGAGGAGAAGATCTACTTTCGTCGACCCCAAGACAAATTAGGGTTTATCAGGCAATGGGAGTAAATCCAGAAGAGTATCCATTATTTGCTCATCTACCATTTGTAATGGGACAAGATAATACAAAATTATCAAAGCGAAATGGTGAGGTTTCAATTGCTTGGTACCGTGAGCAAGGATATTTGCCAGAGGCAATGTGTAATTATTTAGCCCTACTCGGTTGGTCACCTGGAGATGACAAAGAAAACATTACAATGGAGGAGCTTGTTCAACTGTTTACAGTTGAAAGAGTAAACAGTAGCCCCGCTAGGTTTGATATGAAAAAACTTGAAGCGATTAATGGTGACAAGATCAGAGCCCTTACGCTTGAAAAATTCTTAGAATGGTCTTTGCCATTTTTGCTTAAGTCCGGCGTAATATCCGGTACATCAGATGAGATTTCCGTAGTTAAATCAGCGCTTCCAATAATTCAAGAGCGTATAGTTACCTTAGCTGAGATTCCAGCAATGCTTAACTTCCTATTTATGAAGAATTTTATCGTTGCCCCAGATGAGCTATCTAAGATAAAGGATGATAGTTCTCAGCAAGTACTAAAAGTTGCGTTAGCAAAAGTTGCCCCACTTGATTCTTGGAATCATGCCAATATTGAGTCAACACTTAGAGTTGCATTGATTGAAGAGCTAGGACTCAAGCCGAGAATTGCTTTTAGTGCATTACGGATTGCAGTAACTGGATCTCATATATCACCACCATTATTTGAGTCACTAGAGTTATTAGGTAAAGAGCGCTCGATAGAGCGAATCAACGCGGTGATTTCCAAATAAATTGTTACACAGGGTATTCTTATCCCTGCTTTAAAATTAAATATTGGGGTATGGGGTAATTGGCAGCCCAGCTGATTCTGGTTCAGCTTGTCTAGGTTCGAGTCCTGGTACCCCAGCGATGTATTTATGATTTACCGTACGGCTCCGTCGTCTAGTGGCCTAGGACTCTGGCTTCTCAAGCCAGCTACGGG
>Ga0194060_10003722_pt1 | contig 10733 bp, 8 predicted proteins | sample SepL225m_MetaG_FD_163427 | JGI IMG/M metagenome (GOLD analysis project Ga0194060, IMG submission 163427) | Anoxic zone freshwater microbial communities from boreal shield lake in IISD Experimental Lakes Area, Ontario, Canada - Sep2016-L222-5m | ecosystem: Environmental > Aquatic > Freshwater >... | reverse complement strand
CTGTAGAGCCCTAGCAGCTTGTGAGCGGAGTGTTTTCGCAGAATGGCCGCGCCGGTGACCCGGCCCAGGAGGAAAAAGATGAAGCCAACCGACGCCAGCGTAGCGGCGAACTGGTTGCTCACGCCCAGAATGCCGTCCTCGAAACCGAGTTCTTGCGGATAAGCCTCGGCGAGCAGCCGCCGGTTGAGCCGCGCCATGCTATGCGGCGGGGCGCCGGGCGAGAGCAATTGCTTGGTCGCGTCCTGCAACGTGACGCCGCTGAAGCGGTCAGGCATATAAATGTTAGTCTTGAGGACGAGGCTATTGAGATCCTGCGCCAGGGCGACGCGGACCGCGGTGGCGCCGCCGCCGGCTTCCTTCAAGTGGGTCAGGGCTAGCCGAGTCGAATCGGAGAGATTCGACGCGAGGAAAGACGACAAGGGGTCGGCTTTCGCAGTCAGCTTTGCAGCCAGCGCTGGCACGTCCTTAAAGTCAGTGCTCGTGAAGGCCGTTCGGACCTCAATCCATTTGCTGGTGCGCTCCGTCAACCAGGAGGATGGCAGGGAGGGCGGCTCGGAAGTCATGTAGTTGATCAGGAAGCTGAAAATGCCGCACTGGGCCGCGACATAGAGAAACTGGGCCAGTGTGGCGCCGGAGAAATGCTCGTGTGCCCAGACGCTCTGGTGGGAAAGGCGTTTGGTCACTCCGACCAGCCAGATCGCCGCGGCCACCAAGGCCAGACAGGCGGCCGCCGCCAGCACCATCAACACGGAGTTTTCAGCGCTCACGATCAGGCTCGACGGGTGGGGAATGGCGGACGCCAGCCCCACCAGGCGCGGACCAAATTGGAGGCCATCGAAAGTCAGCCAGAAGATAAAGATGAAAACACCGATAAGCGCGGCCACGTTGCCCAGCAGCAAGGCATACGACAATCCCCGGTTCACCTCTCGGATAGCCGGGGCCGCAGCCTTGGTGGAGCCGTTGTCTTTGTCGTCCAAATGGTAATCATCCTCCGCTTTGATGTCGGGGACCGGTGAGAAGAAGAAGATAACCGCCAGGATGAGGACCACTACCGCCACGCCCGCGTAGGGAATCCAGAGGGTCTGGGCACCTGTGCTAATGCCCGAGGTATCCTTGGCGTAAAAGAACATGCTGCCGGCAATGGGGCCAAACACCCAGCCCACGCCGTTGCAGGATTGGGCCAGATTGATGCGGGTGGCGGCATAGCGCGGCGGCCCGAGCACCGTGGTGTAGGGGTTGGCGACCGTCTCGAGGAATGTCAGGCCGGAGGCCACCACACACACGCCGAGGAGAAAGGCCCAAAAGGCCGCGATCTTGGTGGCCGGAATGAACCAAAAGCCGCCCACGGCGACCAGCAGCAGCCCGGCGATAATACCGCCCTTGTAGCCGAGCCGCGTCGCCAGCCAACCCGCCGGCAAGGACATGAGGAAGTAGCCCATCCAGTGCGCGAACTGCACCCAGGCCGATTGGGACAAGCTCAGGTGGAGTTCCTCCTGAAAGTGCTTGTCCATCACGTCAATCATCCCGTTGCAGAATCCCCAGAGGAGAAACAGCGAGCTGACGATGGTGAAGGTGAACAGCACGTTCTTCCCGTCCGCGGTGACGAACATGCTTTGCTTATTGGTTTTCATAGGTGGAGCCGTTAGTTGGGAGGCGAGATTGCGAAGATTAGTTAGAGATCAAGGTTGCGAAGGTTTCCCCCCTCTCTCTTCTTCTTCATTCTTCATTTTTCGATCGCTGCCCTCATTTCACTGGTTCTTCAGCCCAGCCTTGATGTCAGCAATGGAAACGCCCAGCGTTGCCCGGGCGACCCCATCCAGCGCCGCTTCCGATCCGCTCAGGTGGACGGTGCGATGGATGTGCGAAAGGCTCTTGCCCGGCGCCAGCGCGGCAGCCGGCGAAGAGGATTCCAGCTCGTAAAACGGGCCCAGCGGTTTGGCGCCGGGGGAAGGTGGGCCGTCGTTGTAGCAGTTGGCCGCATCGCCACCGTAGGGGTTGTCCTGGATCTTCCAGAGAGAGTTGACATAGTCGGTGATGCCAGCCGGTTGATTGAACTGCACCACGGTCAGGACCTTGTTGTCAGCATCGTAACTGCCCAGCACGGCTTTGCTGCGTTTGGGGTTAATCCCGATCTTGCTGCGGAACTTCCCGTCGGCGCTAGAATAGATCACATCCTCCTTCACTACCAACCGGTCCGGCGGAATAGCGCCGAAGTAATCCGATGTCACCTTCACCCCCAGCGCCGATTCGGGGCCGGCCTTGATCGGGACGACGATGGTCGCCGACGGTGACGGAGTAAACATGCCGAGAATCCAGATCGAAACCAGGCCCGTCTCCTTCTTCCACGCGTTCTTGCCGGCGTTGGTGATCTTGTTATCCGTCTCGTAAGCGACCAGGCTTACGTCTGCGGCGGGTTTCACCCCCAGCTTCTTCCACGCCGCTCGCGTGCCGAGCAGGCGCACCTCGCGGTTCACCGCCACCTCGAAGCGTGTTCCCGAATAATTGGTCAGGGCGAATCTAGAGGCAAACATAGCCTGGTCCCTTGATTGGCGGACCACCTTGAACGGCAACGTGTCGTAGGCGGCAGGCGTGAGCCAGTCCGCCAATTCGAACTTCGCCCCTTTGGCAAAGAAGACCGAGAACTGCCCGCCCTCCGGTCCCATCCAAAAGCGATCCTCGCCGCCGAACGCATTTATGTGCGGCAGCAGCTTGCCAGACGCAATCAGCTCCCGGTTGATCCAGCCGAAGCTCGGGCCGACATCCGCGCCCGCCGTGCTCGTCATGACGCGCCCCTGCCAGGCGGGCGCGATGGCCACTCGGGCCAGGCCCTTCTCATCGCCCAGGACAATGAGTTCCGTGTGGCTCTTCAGAAATGCGGCGTCGTCGCCAAAGCTGGTGGCCCAGGCCCGATGAATCGGAGATGCGGCGGTGGTCATAATAAGAATCGGAAGAACAATAGGATTCCATTTCATGCCCCTGAGACTAGGGATTGACGCCGGGCGCTGTCAAGGATTCGACGAAATGCCTTGGCCAACCATAGCCATAGGGATGGCTGGGTGCGCTGCCCCAGCGCTCCCTACCCCCTGGCGATAGGCGGGAGAAAAGAAGCCAGAACTAGAGGAACAATCGAGACCCACGCAGGAGTATCCCCCCGGTGCCTGGCTTGCGCTTGCGCATCTGAGCGATGTTTCGCTCTACTTCACCAACCCCAGGCAGAAGCGCTCGATGCGCTCCAGGCCCTTCTCGATGTTCGCCATGCTGGTGGCGTAGCTGAGGCGGATGTAATCGTCGGCGCCGAAGGCCACGCCGGGGACGGCGGCGACTTTCTCGACTTCGAGCAGCTTGGCGCAGAAATCGGCGGACTTGAGGCCCGTCTTCGCGATGTTAGGGAAGAGGTAGAAGGCGCCTTTGGCATTCACGCAGCTCAGGCCGGGGATGCTGTTGAGCTTGTTCCAGGCAAAGGTGCGGCGCTTGTTGAATTCGGCGAGCCAGAGCGGCAGATGATCCTGCGGCCCGGTCAGCGCGGCGACGGCTCCCTTCTGCGCGAAGGATGTCGGGTTGCTGGTGCTGTGGCTTTGGACGGCGTCAATGGCCTTGGCGATCGGCTCGGGCGCGGCGCACCAGCCCAGTCGCCATCCGGTCATGCTCCAGGCTTTGGCGAAGCCGTGGACGATGATCGTGTGCTCGAAGTGCGCCGGGGAGAAGCTGGCGACGCTCCGGGTGGTCGCGCCGTCGTAGAGCAGGTGCTCATAGATTTCGTCGCTCATGATGAGGACGTTCTTCTCGATGCAGATGTCGCCCAGGGCTTTGAGTTCGTCGGGCGTATAGACGGAGCCGGTGGGGTTGCTGGGCGAGTTGAGCACGAACAGCCGTGTGCGCGGGGTGATGGCCTGACGCAAAGCGTCCGGGGTGAGCTTAAACTCGGTCTTGTCGGTGGTCTCCACAATGACGGGCTTGGCACCGGCCATCTTCACCATCTCGGGGTAGCTCAGCCAGTAAGGGGCGGGGATAATGACTTCGTCGCCTTCCTCGCAGGTGGCGAAGATGACGTTGAAGCAGGAATGCTTGCCGCCGCAGGAGACGATGACTTGCGATGGGTTGTAGGTGAGGCCGTTTTCGCGCTTGTGCTTGTCGGCGATGGCGGCGCGCAGTTCGGGTATGCCGGCGGCGGGGGTGTATTTGGTGAAGCCGACGGCCAACGCCTTGGCGCAGGCGTCTTTGATGTGCTGCGGAGTGTCGAAGTCCGGCTCGCCGGCGCCGAAGCCGACTACGTCCAGGCCGTCGGCCTTCATTTGCTTGGCCTTCGAGTCAATGGCCAGGGTGAGCGAGGGTGAAAGCGAAGCTGCCCGTCTTGAGATTTTGTAGTTCATATCCGCCGAGACAAATACCACTTAGAGAAAGGTGTGCAAGTGGGAAAAAAGGCCGTGGGAAAAAAGGCCAGGAAAACCAGGGGCGTATTTTTGCGGTACCACCGGGGTGCGCCCGGCCTCGGGCGCAGCAGGCTTCGACCCGCCTATTACGTGCGTAAATTCCAAAACGGCATTGCTTCCGGACCATGCTGCGCCCGAGGACGGGCGTAGTCCGGTTCAAGCAGGCCTCGATGCTGGTTGTGCGCGGAAGATGCGCCCGTAATCCAGCCTCCGGGCTGGTCAGGGCCACTGCTGCAAGTAGCCATCCTGCATCCGCCGGTAGTCGGGGAGTTCTTCGTCCGGGACTGCCTGGGGCAGGCTGCCCTGGTAGGTCTTGGGCACGCGCCACCTCCAACGTTCGACGTGGCCGTCGGCGAAGGAGAGATTGCAGCCCTGGGAATGGCGGCTGGCGGGGATGTCCCACCAAACTTGCGACCCCGGGAAATACTGGCTGTTTGGCATGCCGAAGGTGGCGTCCCAGATCTCATCTTCTTGCACGTCGAGGAAGACAAAGAGCCTGGCGGGAGCTGGATTTTGAATTTGCGTGAACTTCTTGAAGCTCGGCGTGTACCAGGAATTGGGGTCAAGTTCGGCGGCGCCGTTGATGCACAGGCTCATATTGTAACTGCGCCAGCGGAGCTGGGGGAGCTGGACACCGCTCAGCGTGGTGATGGTGGAGCGGTCAGCCGGGCAATGATAGATGGGCACCGATGTATTGTAAGGGAAAAGGAGGCAGTTGATGATGCCTGCCGGGTCAACGTCGTAGACATAGTTACTGCACCAGGTCGCGGCGCTTACAGCCGTGCCGCCCCCAATGACGGCGATAGAGTTGTTTGGGGGCACGATATCATTGTAGTCCAGAGCATACAGGTGCCAGCAAGCTTGCAGTTGCTTCAGGCTGTTGAGGCAGCCGATGCTCAAGGCCTTTTCCTTGGCTCTGGCCAGTGCTGGCAATAGCAGCGCCGCCAGGATGGCGATAATGGCAATGACGACCAACAACTCGATCAGCGTGAACGCGAAACGTTTGACGCCGCGGGTTGTGCAGGACCAAGGAATGGAACCCACCTCACAACCTGCGTCTAAATGGGCGAGACGTTTCATGCCATACAGGCCATTGCGTGAACAGATTAACCTTAGCAGAAGTACTCAATTCCTGCCAGCAGGAATAGACAGCGGGCTCGGGCGATTAGTCGCTCGCAAGCCAGACGGACCAGTTGTCGGTCCAATAATTTCCGGCAGCTAGCAGCCTGTCGGACTTAGGCCTCCAATTATGTGTAACTCATTGATTATCAGCCATTTAAGTCCGTCTAATGGTAGTATTAGGGAAATGCTTAGTTATTGGTGTAACGTGACTTACAAAGATCCAGTGCCCCTAAGTCCGACAGGCTGCTAGTAGGTCAGCAGCTCCAGCAGGTTCAAGCCGTGGCTGGTAAGTTCCCAGCGAGCGCCCTTCTTGGCCACCAGGCGACGCCCGGGGTTCTTGTGGTATTCTGGCTCATTGACTGAAAGGAGCTGAAACTTGCCCTTGCCCTTGATCTCCGCGGCGGCGCGAGGGATGAGCTCGAAAGCGACGCCGTTGAAGTTGAGCGCGATCTCGTACCCGGCCACGCCTTCCTTCTCCGCTTGCGGGTTCGGGCGAACCAGGGCGGCGTAGCGCTTTAGCCAGGGAAAGTAGGTCTTGCGCACCAGCACACGGCAAAGCTCCGTCTGGCCCTGCAGGAAACCGAGCAGACTGGATTTCGCACCGGCCTGCTCGCGCTGCCCCAGGAGGATGGCCCTGGAGTCGATGCCGAGCAGATTCTGTCCATTCCAGTCGCCGTGATCGTTCCGCTGGTCGGGAAACGTCTTCTTATACCAACCCGTGAACCGGTCGTTGACCAGCAGGTTGAGCTCGAAGTGTAAATGGGCGCGGTCTTTGGATATGCTTTGGTGCGTGTTAGCTGTGCGACCCATGACAGCTACAGCCTCACCGGCCCTGACGGGCTGGCCCACCTTCAGGCCGTGCCGTATTTCACGCAGGTGCGCGTAGAGGGAGTAAACCTCCAAGCCTTCGACCAGATGCCGCAGGATCAGGTAATTGCCATAGTTCGACAGCGACGGTCGCGTGCTGATGTACGCGACCGTGCCATCGGCGGTGGCCAGCACGGGGTCCACGGGCTCGCCGGAATGGTCGCGCTGGAGGCAGCGTATATCCAGCCCCTCGTGCATCTGCCAGCCGCCGCTCCGGACACAGCCAAAGGTAGCCGTCATCCACTGCTTGCCGGCCGTGCCGACGAAGTATCTTTCCTCGCCCCCTTTCTCAAAGAGGGCTTGGTTGGCAGTGGGAAGCTGAAAGGTCTGTGCCTGGGAGGCAGACGCAATCAGAAGCGCCCCGCAGACTATTTTTCGCCCCAGGGTTTGTCGATCCATGTGTGCGTCTTCTTGCCAACGTTGTTCAGGCCATCCGCGATTTCTTGCGCCTCCTCACGAGTCGCATCCGGAGTGAAAACCAGCACGCCGTCGCTAATGCGATGGTTGATGACAGGTGCCGCCAGCCATCGGTATTCCTTCATCTGCGGGGCGAACTGACTGAAGATGGCGATTCTCCGGCCACGATTCCGCGTGGTGCATTCTTCCAGTAGAACTTTGCTGTCATCATCGAACTGGATGCGGAGGGAATAACCTCCCACCTCATCCACCACGCTCGCCGTAGTTACATTCGCTTCGCTGAGAAATGGCGTCTTTTGCACGTTGACCCACATGGGCTTCTCGCGATAGATGGGGATGGATTCCGTGGTCTTGGTCCGATCGTTGCCGCTTTCCAGATGCAGGTGCAAGGTGCTGACCGCCTTCTTGGCCTGCCTCTCGGCGGTGCTCTGGCAGCCGCAGGCCAGCACGGCCGCCAGCGTCACCAGCAAATAGATATTGAATCTCTTGCCAATTATCATCATAGTGGCACAAACAATCGGAATGCGTTAGGAATGTAAAGAGTTTATGAGTAAGCAATACAACAAAGCTGAGAAGCGGAAACGACGGAATGCCTATCTGAAGCGCAAGAAGGCGGGCCCCAAAGCCAAAGCCCAGGCCAAAAGCGCGCCGAAAAGCGAAGCCGCCGCCTGAAAGATCCTTTTCACGCGCACAGACCACCCATGCCGGGTGGTCTTTTAATTTATCTTTCTCCGGGGCCTGCCCGGCTGTTTTTCCACTTGCCCTCGGCGGCCATTCGGTGAACATTCTGTCACAGACAATTCTGAGCGGAATGTTCACCAATACATATTAAGGCTTTATGGGTCGTATCTATAACAACATCGTAGAAACAATCGGCCACACCCCGCTGGTTCGCCTGAACAAGGTGACGGACGGAGCGCCGGCTACCATCCTGCTGAAGTGCGAGTTCTTCAACCCGCTGGGAAGCGTAAAAGACCGCATCGGCATGGCGATGATCGAGGATGCGGAGAAACGCGGGATACTCAAGAAGGACACCGTGATCATTGAGCCGACGAGCGGGAATACCGGCATCGCGCTGGCGTTTGTCGCGGCGGCCAAGGGCTACCAGATCATCCTCACCATGCCCGAGACGATGTCGCTGGAGCGGCGCACCCTCCTCGCGATGCTAGGGGCTAAGCTGGTGCTGACGCCTGGCACCGAAGGCATGAAAGGGGCCATCGCCAAGGCCGAGCAATTGGCCAAAGATACGCCGCATTCCTGGATTCCGCAGCAATTCGACAACCCAGCCAATCCCGAGGTCCATCGCCAGACCACCGCCGAGGAAATCTGGAAGGACACAGATGGCAAGGTTGATATTCTCGTCGCAGCCGTGGGTACCGGCGGCACAATTACCGGCTGCTGCGAAGTCATCAAGCAGCGAAAGCCCTCCTTCCAGGCCATCGCGGTCGAGCCTAAGGATTCTCCAGTCATTTCCCAGTGCCTCGCCGGCCAGCCGTTGAAGCCGGGTCCCCACAAGATCCAAGGCACGGGCGCCGGCTTCATCCCTAAGAACCTCCACATCAAAGACGAAAAGGGCAACCCGCAGATCATCGAGTGTATCCAGGTCACTAATGACGACTCGTTTGCCATGGCCCGGCGCCTGGCCAAGGAGGAAGGAATTCTGGCGGGCATTTCCTCGGGGGCTAACGTTTGGGCCGCCGTCCAGGTCGCCAAGCGGCCCGAGAACAAGGGTAAGGTCATTGTTACCTTCGCCTGCTCTACGGGCGAGCGCTACCTCAGCACCCCACTGGCAGCGGAGGCCAGGGCCCAGGTGGGCGGTTGATAATATTTGAAAAAACTTGTTGCGGGCCTAGGGGATTATCGCTAACTATAGCGCTATCGAAGGTCTGTTAACTGCGAAAGCGGGCATTTTGATGGCAAGCTACCGCAGCAGCTTCCCAAAAATTCAAAGTTCATAAGTGGTTTTCGGGGATACATTCTGGAAAACCTTCGATGACACACAGATAGCATGAGCATAGCAACCAACAGCGACAACAAGAATACAGCAACTGCCGATTACGGGGGCGGTTACCTCGAGATCTCCGAGAAGGGCTTCGGTTTCCTTCGGACCGCCGAAAACCATTTTCATCCCAAGCCGGCGGATGTTTTTGTCACGCCCGACACGATTAAGCGGAGCTTCTTGCGTGAAGGTAGCCTGGTAATGGGCCCCACGCAGCCGCCGCACCGCGGCAACAGCCCCCAGCTCAAGTCGGTGGACAAGGTCAATGACATGACTTTCGAGAACTACACCAAGTCGGTGCGCTTCGAGAATCTCACCACCATTGACCCGATCGAGAAGTTCAAGCTCGAAACCACCCCCGACCTCATTGAAACGCGGGTCATTGACATGGTGGCGCCGCTGGGCAAAGGCACGCGCGGACTGATCGTCGCCTCGCCGCGCACCGGCAAGACCACCATTCTTAAGCACCTTGCCAACGCTGTTAGCACCAATCATCCCGAAGTCTATGTCATGGTTCTGCTCATTGACGAGCGTCCGGAGGAAGTCACCGACTTCCAGCGGTCGGTAAAGGCTGAAGTGGTGGCCTCCTCCAACGACCAGGATTTGGAAACCCACGTCCGCCTCTCTCGCTTCATGATCGAGCGCTGTCGGCGGATGGTGGAAGCGGGCAAGGACGTATTCGTCCTGCTCGACTCGATTACTCGCGTGGCGCGCGCCTACAACAGCGCCCACGGCGGCAGCGGCCGCACGATGACGGGCGGCGTGGATGCCCGCGCGCTGGAAATTCCCCGCAAGATGTTCGCCTCCGCCCGCAAGATTGAAGAGGGCGGATCGCTCACCATCATCGCCACCGCGCTGGTGGATACCGGCTCTCGCATGGACGAACTGATCTTCCAGGAGTTCAAGGGCACCGGCAACATGGAGTTGATTCTGGACCGCAAGCTCTCGGATCGCCGTCTGTTCCCGGCCATTGACATCCCCAAGAGCGGCACGCGCAAAGAGGAGAAACTCTTCCCGAAGCACCAAATCGAAGCGATACGCAAACTACGCCGAACGATGGTGGACCTCAATCCGGTTGAAGCGATGGAAACGCTCGTCGCCGCTCTTAGGAAGCATAAGACGAACGACGAGTTGCTGGCCAAACTGCTCTGATGCGTTAGAGCATTAGAAACGTTGGCTCCACACTCGAGTCCCAAGGGCGACCGGCGCGCGCGCCCACCATTGGCGCGGATGCTGCAAATCCATCAGGCCATCCAGGCCGGCGGATATCCGAACGCTTCCACCCTCGCCAGCCAGTTGGAGGTCTGCACCAAGTCCATCAACCGGGACCTGGAGTTTATGCGCGACCGGCTGGACTTGCCGATTCAATACGACGGCAGTCGGTTTGGGTACTTCTACAGCGAACCTGTAAGCGCCTTCCCGACGCTCCACATCACGGAGGGCGAACTCTTCGCGCTGGTGGTCGCCGAGCGGGCGCTCCAGCAATACCGCGGCACCAACTTTGAGAAGCCACTCCTGAGCGCGCTTCGAAAGATGGAGCAGGCTCTACCCGACACGATCTCACTCAGCTTGAGTGACGTCGAGCAGACCATCTCCTTCCGCACCAGTTCCGAGCCGATCCTGGACCTGCAGATCTTCGACACGCTGGCCAAAGCGACCACGGCGCGGCGGCAACTCGAGATCACCTACCGCAAGCCCGGCCACCAGCAGGCCGAACAACGCGTGGTCGATCCCTATCACCTTGCCAACATCAACGGCGAGTGGTTCCTCTTCGCTTACGACCACCTGCGCGACGACCTCCGCACCTTTGTCCCCGCCCGCATCAAAACCATCCGGCCCACCGGCAAGACCTTCGAGCGCCGCAAGAAGTTCTCCCTAGCGGAGCGCCTGCCCGGCAG
>Ga0194060_10003720_pt1 | contig 10734 bp, 10 predicted proteins | sample SepL225m_MetaG_FD_163427 | JGI IMG/M metagenome (GOLD analysis project Ga0194060, IMG submission 163427) | Anoxic zone freshwater microbial communities from boreal shield lake in IISD Experimental Lakes Area, Ontario, Canada - Sep2016-L222-5m | ecosystem: Environmental > Aquatic > Freshwater >... | reverse complement strand
GCCTGCGGCACTGGCGCAGACGGTGATGACGATATCCGGGGTTGCGGGCAGATGGTCCCAGGACTTGCTGTGCAGTCCCGTCGTCGAAATACCCTCGCGCGCAAGCAAGGCCAGCGAGCGGGGATGGACTTGGCCCGCAGGGTGGCTACCGGCGCTCACGGCGCTCCAGCCTGCGGGGGCAAGATGATTGAATACTGCTTCGCCCAGGATCGAACGGCAGGAATTTCCGGTGCACAGAAACAGGACGTTCATGTCTTCTTTGTTTTTCGGGGCTTAGCCTTGCCGGGTGCGGCGGCGCCCTTCGGACGCGGCGAGGGCATGACCACATCCACGCACTGCTCCGGATGCCCGGCGCAGCACTCCGCGGTGAGATATCCGATCAAGTCCTGCATCAGCGGCATATTGGCCCGGTAGCGCTGGAATCGCCCTTCCTGCTCCACTGTCGCCAGGCGCGCTTGGGTAAGCGCCTTGAGGTGGAAGGACAGGTTGGTCGACGGAATGTCCAGCGCGCTGGCGATTTCTCCGGCAACCATTCCTTCCTTGCCTGTTCGCATCAGCAGGCGGTACACATCCAGGCGGATGCCGGAAGCCAGCGACTCGAACACGGCGGTGGCGGTTGATTTTTCCATTAGTTGATTATACAAGAAATATTGAAATATAGGCGCAAGCGGCCTGTCCCGGCTTGCACGGCGCCTCCGCGTCGAAGCTCCGCGATGCCAGTGCAATACATTGACGGCAATCAAAGTCCTTATGTGCGCTGGCGCTCAGACTTGGATCGAGCTAGCTGACATTCTTAGAGTTGCAAATTCATCTCCTTACTTCGAACCCGCCCATGACGACAAGTGAGGCCCCGACCGGCCTGTCGCAGAAGGAGGTCGCAGACCGTCTGGCGCAGGATGGTCACAACGAATTGCCCTCGGCCAAGCCGCGCAGTGTGTTTGCTATCGCGGGCAAGGTCGTGCGCGAACCGATGTTCCTGCTGCTGATCGCCTGCGGTGCCATCTACCTGCTGCTCGGCGACAGAACCGAGGCCCTGATGCTCCTCGGCTTCGTCTTGGTGGTGGTGAGCATCAGCTTCTTTCAGGAACGCAAGACCGAGCGCGCGCTGGAGGCATTGCGCGATTTGTCCAGCCCGAGGGCGCTGGTCCTGCGCGATGGCGAACAGCGGCGCATTCCCGGGCGCGAGGTGGTGCGCGGCGATTTGCTGGTGCTCGCCGAGGGCGATCGGGTTCCGGCTGACGCGGTGCTGCTCTCCGGCACCAACGTATGCGCGGACGAATCGCTGCTTACCGGAGAATCGGTCCCGGTGCGCAAAGCGCCTGCCGCAAACGTTCCTGACGCGATGTGCAAGCCGGGCGGAGACGATTTGCCTTTTCTTTATTCGGGGACTCTGGTGGTACAGGGCAAGGGCCTGGCGCAGACACTGGCCACGGGGCAGCGCACCTCGATCGGCGGCATCGGCAAGGCGCTTGCCGCAGTGGAGCAGGAACCGACGCGGATCCAGCTCGAGACTGCCAGGATCGTAAAGCGCCTGGCGTGGATGGGTTTCGCCCTGAGCCTCGCGGTGGCGATCGCGTACTCGCTGTTGCGCGGCGACTGGCTCAACGGATTCCTGGTCGGAATCACACTGGCGATGGCGATTCTGCCGGAAGAGTTGCCGGTGGTGATGACCATATTCCTCGGCCTCGGTGCCTGGCGCATCGCGCAGAAGCGCGTGTTGACGCGGCACATTCCCGCGGTGGAGATGCTGGGTTCCGCCACCGTTCTGTGCGTGGACAAGACCGGGACGCTGACGCAGAACAGCATGGCTCTGGCGCAGCTGCAGGCGCAGGACCGCGTTCTCGATCTCGCAAACCTGAAGGGGACCGAACTGCCGGAGCAATTCCACGAACTGCTGGAATTCAGCATGCTCGCAAGCCATCGCGACCCCTTCGACCCGATGGAAAAAGCCATCCGCGAGTCGGCGCAAAAGACGCTTACTGGAACCGAACACCTACACGGCGACTGGGAACTGATTGAAGAATACGCGCTGTCGAGGGAACTGCTTGCGGTGTCGCGCGTGTGGCAGTCGCCGGACCGCGAGCACTATGTGATCGCGGCCAAGGGTGCGCCCGAAGCCATTGCCGATTTGTGCCACCTCGGCCAGGCAGAAGCAGGAGCGCTCGACCGGGCGGTGACGGAGATGGCCGCGCAGGGCCTGCGGGTGCTTGGTGTGGCGAAAGCGTCCTTCAGAAGGGCCGATCTGCCCGAAATCCAGCACGCTTTCAACTTCGAGCTTCTCGGGTTGATCGGACTTGCCGATCCGGTGCGCGCGTCGGTGCCCGCTGCGATCAGGGAAAGCCACGCGGCCGGCATGCGCGTCGTCATGATCACCGGCGATTATCCGGCGACGGCCGTCAGCATCGCCCGGCAGATCGGGCTCGAATCGCCCGAGTGCGCCATCACCGGGGCGGAACTGGACGCGATGGGGGACGCCGAACTCGCGCGAAAGGCAGGCGATGTCAACGTGTTCTGCCGCGCTGCGCCCGAGCACAAGCTCCGGCTGGTGAACGCGCTCAAGGCAAACGGTGCGATCGTCGCCATGACGGGCGACGGGGTGAACGACGCGCCGGCGCTGAAGGCGGCGCATATCGGCATCGCCATGGGCGCGCGCGGCACCGACGTGGCGCGCGAGTCCGCCACCCTGGTGCTGCTTGACGACGATTTCACTTCCATCGTGGCGGCGGTGAGGCTGGGCCGGCGCATATTCGACAACCTGAGAAAGGCCATTGCCTTCGTCATGGCGGCGCATGTGCCCATCGTCGGCATGTCTTTGATCCCGGTGGCGATGGGCTGGCCGTTGGTGCTGCTGCCGGTCCATATCCTGTTCCTGCAGCTGATCATCGATCCGGCGTGCTCGGTCGTGTTCGAGGCGGAGCCGGAAGAGGCCGACGTAATGCGCCGGCCGCCACGGCCGCCGGATGCCGCGCTGTTCGACCGTGGCACCGTTGTCTTCGGCCTGCTGCAGGGCTGCGGCATACTCGCGATCGTGCTGGCCGTGTTCGCCATCGCCTACTACCGCGGACAAGCCGCCGAGGTGGCGCGCACGCTTACCTTCACCGCCATGGTGATCGCCGACCTCGGATTGATCATCAGCAACCGCTCGCGCTCGCGCAGCTTTCTTGACGCCTTGGGTACGCGCAACCGGGCCCTATGGTGGGTGACGGGGGGTGCGGTTTCGTTTCTGGGCCTGGTGCTCTACGTGCCGGCGCTGCGCGAACTATTTCATTTCGGGGTGCTGCACGCGGACGATATCCTGATAGCGATCGCGGCCGGGGTGGTGTGCATCATCGGAGTCGAAGCGGCAAAGCGTCCGGGCAGGCCTTGATCCGGGGGGAATATGCAAAGGGCAAGGATGCGGCGGTGCGTTCGGCAGTAAAATCTAGCGCGGGTGACGTGCAATCATCGAATGCAACCGGGGAAGTTGAACCGCAATGAAAGCTACCAAGAAGATGGCCCTGCTTTCGATCGCGACGTCGATCGCGACGCTGGTGCTGAAATTCGGCGCGTATTTTCTGACCGATTCGGTCAGCCTGCTGTCGGATGCGCTGGAGGCCCTGGTCAACCTGGCGGCGGGCCTGGTCGCCCTGACGGCGCTCACCATCGCCGAGCAGCCGGCCGACGATCGCCATACCTACGGCCACGACAAGGCCGAATATTTCTCGACCGGCGTGGAGGGAACGCTGATCCTGTTCGCGGCCGGGTCCATCATCTACGCCGGATGGAGCCGCTTTGCCCACCCGGCACCGCTCGAGAATCTGGGCTGGGGCATCGCCGTCGGGCTGGTCGCGGCGGCGATGAACTACACCACCGCGCGCCTGATGCTCAAGGTCGCGGCGAAGCACGACAGCGTCACCATCGAAGCGGACGCCAAGCACCTGCTGACCGACGTGTGGACTTCGGCCGGCGTGCTGGGCGGCCTGCTGGTCATCGTTTTTTTGCCGGGGTGGCAGATACTCGATCCCTTGATCGCGATCGTGGTGGGCCTGCACATCGTGATCACCGGCGTCGATCTGCTGCGCAGGTCGATCGACGGCCTGATGGATGCGGCCCTGACCCCGCACGAAATTAAGAAGACCGAGGACCTGATCCAGGCGGGACTGCCGGCGGGCACGAGCTACCATGCGCTGCGCACGCGCAAGGCGGGTGCGATGCGCTTCGTCGAATTTCATCTGACCGTGCCGGGGAAGACCAGCGTGCGCGAATCCCATGACCTGTGCGACCGGCTGGAAGAATCCATCTCCGCCCATCTGGCAAAAGCATCGGTCACGATACATGTCGAACCGAAGGAAGCGCACGAGCCGCCTGCGCCGGCACCGTGATGCGGACGTCGCGCCTGCGGATCGAGCAGTGATCGAGTAGCCTTCAGGGGCGTTCCATGGCAAAGCGCATAACCGGCATCGTCGATCGCATCGTCGCATTCAATGCCGGGCGCGATCCGGAGCGGCTGGCGCTGAAGTACCGGGCGATGCGCGCCAGCCCTTTTGCTTTTCTGCGCGGCACCTGCCACCTGTTCTCCGGCGTGCTGGCGCAGTCCCAGCTACCGGCCGACGCGCCGCTGGTCTGGGCCTGTGGCGACCTGCACCTGGAAAATTTCGGCAGCTACAAGGGCGACAACCGTCTCGTCTACTTCGATCTCAACGATTTCGACGAGGCGGCGCTTGCGCCCTGCACCTGGGATTTGGCGCGCCTGCTCGCGAGCGTGCTGGTGGCGGCCGGGGCGCTGGGTGTCGACGAACAGTCGGCCCTGCGCCTGTGCCGGGCGTTCGTCGACGCCTATGCCGGCGCGCTCCTGACGGGCAAGGCGCGCTGGGTCGAGCGCGAGACCGCCCAGGGCATGGTAAGGGACCTCCTGGACAGCACGCGCAACCGCAGCCGCGCGCAATTCCTGGACCGGCGCACCGTGCGCAGCGGAAAGACCCGAAGCATCAGGATAGACGGCAAGAAAGCGCTTGCCGCAGACCCGACGCAGCGCAAGCGCATCGAAACCTTCATCCGCGGCTTTGCCTCCACCCAGGCGAAACCCGGCTTTTATCGCTTGCTCGACGTTGCGCGGCGCATTGCCGGAACCGGCAGCCTGGGGGTCGAGCGCTTCGTCCTTCTGATCGAAGGCAAAGGCTCTCCCGATGCCAATTACCTGCTCGACCTGAAGCAGGGGATGCCATCGACTCTGGCGCCGCATTTCGCAGCGGGCCAGCCGCGCTGGGGAAACGAGGCTGAGCGCGTCGTCTGTCTGCAGGAGCGGGTGCAGGCCATATCGCCGGCGTTCCTGCGCCCGGTGACCATCGACGGCGTAGCCTACATCCTGAAGGGGCTGCAACCGGCGGAGGACCGGGTGGCCCTCGACCTGTGGCACGGTCACATCGACCGCCTGCTGGGCTTGATGACCACGCTGGGGGAAGTCGTTGCCTGGTCGGAGTTGCGCAGCGCAGGACGCCAGGGGTCGGCCGGCGCAGACGAACTGATCGATTTTGGCGGCCGCAAGAAATGGCGGACGGAGATTCTCGCTGTGGCGCGAGCTTGCCGGAAGCAGGTCGATCGCGACTGGCGCGAATTCTGTTCCGCCTTTGACGACCACGCATTCCCGATCGCATGAGCGCATGCTTGCTGCGCCAAGGGGCGAATGATGAAATATAAAGACTACTATCAGGTTCTCGGACTGGAGCGCGACGCGGACATCGACGCGATCAAGAAGGCCTACCGCAAGCTCGCGCACAAATATCATCCGGACGTCTCCAAGGATCCCGCCGGCGAGGAGAAATTCAAGGAGATTGCCGATGCCTACCAGACGCTCAAGGACCCGGAGAAGCGCGCAGCCTACGACCAGTTGGGCCGGCATCAGGCCGGACAGGAGTTTCAACCGCCCCCGGACTGGGGCCGGCAATTCGGCCAGCAAGGAGATGGGCCGTTCTCGGCCGAGGACCTCGACTTGTCCGAATTGTTCGCCGGACTGGCCGGCGGCAGGCAGCGCGCGGGGGCGCATGGTGGCTCATTCAAAATGCCCGGACAGGATTACGAGGTGACCGCGCATATCACGCTGGAGGATGCTTCCGCCGGCACCACGGTGGACCTGAATCTCACCGTGCCCGAATACGACGAGCACGGCCGCCCGCATCGGGTCGAACGATCGTTCAAGGCGCGCATACCCAAGGGGGCTGCGGATGGACAAAGGCTGCGCCTGCGCGGAAAAGGCGGCAAGGGGTTCAACGGCGGGCCCGACGGGGACTTGTATCTGAATATTGCGCTGCACCCGCATGCGCTGTACCGCGTCAGCGAGCACGACATGTACCTGGACCTGCCGTTGACGCCGTGGGAGGCCGCGCTCGGCGCCGTGGTCGAAGTTCCCACCCTGGGCGGATCGGTGCACCTCACGGTGCCGCCGGGAACGCACGCCGGGCAGAAGCTGCGGCTCGCCCGGCGCGGATTGCCGAAGCCGCACGAGGGCGCAGGCGATCTGTTTGCGATCGTTCAGATCGTGGTGCCCACGGTGCTGAGCGAGCGCGAGCGCGCCTTGTTCAAGGAGCTGGCGGACGGCTCGACCTTCAATCCGCGCGGACATTTCGAACAGGAGACGAAACATGCAAACCGAGCAAACTGACGCGGTATGGATGGACGCGCAACACCAGTTCTCGATCGCCGAGCTGGTGCAATGCTCCGGGCTGTCGGAGGCCGAACTGCGCGAACTCGTGGACTATGGCGCCCTGGCGCCGAAAGATCCGCTCGGCGCGGAGTGGACCTTCAGCGGCGATATCGTGGTTACGGTGCAGGCCGCCGGCCGCTTGCGCGCCGATCTCGAACTCGATCCGCAGGCGCTGGCGCTGGCCCTCACCCTGATCAGGCGCATTCGCGAGCTCGAGGCGCAGCTGGGCGATTTGCGCGCGCAGTTGCCGCGCCGGGTTCCATGAGTCCTATTGTTAAACATTGTCAAACGCGGTTTCACGCATTGAATATGGTTCGCATTTGAGCACATGATGAAGTAACAGATATTTCTGCGAGGCCAGCATGATCAGCCTGTTCGGAAGCAAGAAGCCGGATCACCCCATGGCCGACCTCAAGGAGGCGAAGAAGCTCCTCGACGAGTTGCCGACCGGCGACGCCTTCAAGTGCGCGGACGAACTGGCCCACTGGCTGGAGTCGGTCGCGACCGCGGAAGGGTTCAAACCCGAATATCGCGCGCAGCTGATACAACTTCTGGACGAGACGGCGCAGACGCACCTGCGCAAGCTGGCGCGCGACTATTTCGCCTCGCCGCGGCTGGCGAAGTTCCAGGAAGCCCGCCTGTGGAAGGCGATATACGACTACTGGCGCCAGGCTGCGCTTGCCTACGTCGGTTGCATCGATCTCTACGCCGCGGGCGCCAAGGGGGCGGAAGCGCTGAAGGGCAGCATGCCGTTGCTGTTCGTGCGCGCGCTGCGCGCGCTTGCGGCCCAGATGAAGTGGATGTACATGCGCTACGGTCCGATGGACCAGTCGGTCTGGGGCGTCATCGCCAGGGTCTATGCTCAGGCGGAAACACGCAAGCTCGCACAATCTCCGGTGGCGATTTATCCCGGCATCCCGGGAACGTGCACGCCGGAGCAGGAGTTCTTGAAGGCGGTGATGCTGTCCGCGTCCTCGCCCGACAGCCTGTTGCCGCTGGAGATGGAATTGTGCGAGCGCCTGATCGCGCACTTCTGCTCCTCGTTCACGCTGCGTCTGGATCTGCGGCCCGACATCGCCTACTGGATCGATCTGGCCGGCACCCAGGCGCCGCTGCGCCTGGCGCGCCCGCCGCAGCATGCGCCTTCGCTGCGTTACTTTGCCGCGGGCAAGGCGCTGGAGGATCTGGAAAGCCTCACGCGCAAGGTCAAGACAACGGGCGTGGTTCCATCGCAGGTGAATCTGGGCGGAACCTATCCGGTGGAGACCGTGCTGGACGTGCTCAATCACCTTGCTCTGTACTGGTCGCCCAAGCCGCCGGAGCGCAAGCACCCGCGCCATCAGGTCAAGTCGCGCCTCGACATCACCTACGGCTATGACGGCGTGCTGGCGCTGGTCGGCGACGCCGGAGCCGGCGCGGCCGCCGAAACCTGGATCGTGGAGAATGTCAGCGCCGGCGGTTTCGGCGCCGGCATGCCCGAGATCAAGGGGGACTGGCTGAAAATCGGCTGTCTGCTCGGAATGCGGCCGGAGGGCGGCGACAACTGGGTGATCGGCGTTATCCGGCGCCTGCGGCGCGACGTTACGCAGAAGTGTTCGGTCGGCATCCAGACCATCGCCCGGTCCGCGCGCCTGGTGCGCTTGACCTTGAGCGGCAGCGCCGTCGGCGAAACCGGCATGCTCCTCAACGACGGCAGCGAGCCTGCGGGCGAGGCGCGGGTGCTGCTGCCCGCCGACGCGTACGCTCCCGGGCGGAACATGGAATACCAGAAAGGCGAGACGACCTGCCTGCTCATGCCCCAGGGCGTGGTCGCGAGCGGCGACGATTTCGAAGTGGTCAGGTTCCGCGAGATGATACGCGACACCGGCGGCGACGCGAGCGAATAGGCGCCGCTTTCAGGCGAGCACTCGCCGCAGCCACCCGGCGATGTCTGCGATTTCCTGCGGGCACACCGAGTGCGGCATCCGGTACTCGTTCCATTCGGGCGCATAACCCTGCTGCAGCAGCAGGTCGCGCGAGGCCAGGGCGCGGGCGATGGGTATCATCGGATCCCCTGTTCCATGCGCCATGAAAATCGGCACCCCGCGATTGGCGGGGCTCGCCTCGGCCGCCAGCCTGTCGGCGAGCGGCACATAGGTCGAGAGCGCCATGACGCCCGCCAGCCGCTCGCCATGGCGTAGGCCTGTGTGCAGCGCAATGGCGCCGCCCTGGGAAAACCCGGCGAGCACGATGCGGCCCGCGGCCGAGCCGCGGGACTTCTCGCGCGCGATCAAGGCTTCCACGCTGCGCTGCGAGGCGCGCACGCCATCTTCGTCCTCGCGCCGGATGGCGGCGTCGTTGATGTCGTACCAGGCGCGCATCACATAACCGCCGTTGATCGTCACCGGCATCATCGGCGCATGGGGAAAGACATAACGCACGCCGAGCGGCAGCGCGATTTCATCGGCGAGCGGCGCGAAGTCGTTGCCGTCGGCGCCGAGGCCGTGCATCCAGATGATGCTCGCCTGCGGATCAGGCGCAGTCTCGATCTCCAGGGTTTCCAGAAGTTCTGCGCTCAAAGTGGTTTGTCCAGTGGCTTGTCGTTTTTCGTCTGATCCTGTTTTGGCCGGATCGCGGATTTCGGCCGGAAAGCCTTGATCACGGCCTCGTTGGTCTCGATGTAAGGTCCGCCGATGAGGTCGATGCAGTAGGGCACCGCGGCGAATATCCCCGGGACCAGCTGCTTCCCGTCGCGGTCCTTGAGCCCTTCCAGCGTTTCCCGGATCGACTTCGGTTGGCCGGGAAGGTTGATGACGAGGCAGCCCGTCGCCGGCGCAGCGCCGGTTGCGCGATAGCGGATCACCGCGACCTGGCGCGAGAGGATGGCGGTGGGCACGAATTCCAGGCTGATGCGGCGCATCTGCTCGCCGAAACCGGGCATCACTTTGTGTGCGATCGCAAGCGTGGCCTCGGGGGTGACGTCGCGCATCGCCGGGCCGGTGCCGCCGGTGGTGAGTACGAGGTGGCAGCCGGCCTGGTCGACGAGTTCGATGATCGCTTGCTCGATCACCGGCTGTTCGTCCGGAATCAGGCGTTTTTCCACCTTGAGCGCCGGGCTCGCGATGGTTTTTTCCAACCAGTCCTCGAGCGCCGGAATGCCTTCGTCCTTGTATACGCCGGCCGAGGCGCGGTCGCTGATGGAAACCAGTCCGATCAACAATACTTCCGGCGTGCTTTGCATAGGTCCTTTCCAGCCACCGGCCTTAGGCGCCGGCTGCCGACTCCTTGGTTGTCATCTCGCGCAGCGCGCGGAACAGTTCGCGGTAGTTCTTGGGCGGCAGGGCCGCTGCCTGCTCGCGCCGCGCGTTGCGGATCAGGGCGCGCAGCACTTGGCTGTCCGCCTCCGGGTATTCTCGCAGAAATCGCTCCAGCGCCGGGTCGCCGGCCAGGAGTTCGTCGCGCCAGCGCTCCAGGGTGTGCAGTTGCGCTGTGTGTTCGCGTCCCTGCCCGCGCCACTCCTCCAGCCGGTCGCGTATCGGCGTGGCGTCGATGTCGCGCATCAGCCGGCCGATGAATTGCAGCTGCCGCCTTCGCGCCTCGCGCCGGTTGAGGCGCCTGGCCTCCAGCACCGCCTCGAGCAGTGCCTCGGGCAATTGCATGGAATCGAGCTGCTGCTCGTTCAAATCGACCAGCTGCGCCCCCAGCTCCTGCAAGGCGAGCATGTCCTTTTTTTTGCGCGTCTTGCTCGTCAGGTCGACTTGTTCGTCTGGCATGGGGCCGGGTGAGGATGGTTCGACCTGCTATGATAATGGTTTTTGCAGCCCGCACCTTATTCCTATGGCCATATTGCAATTGCGGCGGTTCAAATGAAGGCAGCACGTTTTACCTATCCGCTCGACACGCTCAGGCAAATCGCCGTGGATTTGCTGCGCCATGCCGCGGCCCAGGGCGCAAGCGCCTCCGATGTCTCAGTGTCCGAGGGCTACGGCCAGACCGCCGTGGTGCGCAAAGGCGAGGTCGAGACCATCGAGTACAACCGCGACAAGGCCATAGGCGTCACCGCCTACCTGGGCCAG
>Ga0194060_10003718_pt1 | contig 10738 bp, 8 predicted proteins | sample SepL225m_MetaG_FD_163427 | JGI IMG/M metagenome (GOLD analysis project Ga0194060, IMG submission 163427) | Anoxic zone freshwater microbial communities from boreal shield lake in IISD Experimental Lakes Area, Ontario, Canada - Sep2016-L222-5m | ecosystem: Environmental > Aquatic > Freshwater >... | reverse complement strand
CCGGTGACGTTGAAGAACTGCAGCCCGAGGTCGAGCTTGCGCGCGAAGACCTCGAACGTCTTGAACACGGTGACGTCGGCCGAGAAATACGCCGGGAAGCGCTCGCTGTTCGGGATGCTCGCGTAGTGCTGGTAGGTGTCGAGCGCCGAGTACGGGAAGCCGGTCCGCCATTCCACTGCCGGCGACACCACGACGCCCTCGAGCACCGAGAACGTCGCCCACCCGCGCAGGCGATGTGGCACGTCGGACGGCGCGGCCGCGCGCGCGCCGGGCTCGAGCAGCGGCGCGTCCAGATTGGTGAACATCGTGCCGAAGTCGTTGACGTCGCCAACCGAGGAGGACCGGACGTAGCTCAGGAACAGTTGGGACTCGTTCGGCCAGGTCTTGCGGACCGCCAGCTGGAGTTCGCGATAGCGGCCCTCGCCCGTGCCGAGGACCGGCGTGTCGCCGCCGTCCGGCGGCACCTCCACGGTCGGCAGGCGCGAGCTGTTGCGCTGGCGCACGGCCGCCTGCAGTTCGAATGACGGGCCGATGCGATGTTCGACCTCGAGCGCGAAGGCGTCTGCGCGCGGTAGCGGCAGCGCTGATACGACCGGCACGTAGAACCGCGTTCGCCGGACGGCTTGGGTCGCCGGGTCGAACATCGTATCGGTGCGCGACGGGAACTGGCCGAACGCGGCGGCGGCGAGCGGCACCCGGCCGACGTAGCGCCCGAGGCTGCCGCGCAGCGTTGTGCGCCCGGCGGGGCCCGCGATGTAGCGCAGGCCCGCACGCGGGCCAAGGGCCCCGGCGGCCGCCGCGCCGCCGTCGAATCGCAGACCGAGATCGATCTGCAGCCGGCTCGTCACATCCCACAGGTCGCGAACGCCACCACCGAGGTACATCTCGGACGGGTTGAGGACGCCCGCCGGCCCGAACTCAATGCGCCGCGCGAGTCGACCACCGGCGTCGAGAATCCGGATCTCCTGATCCTCCAGCGAGCCGCTCATCGAACGATGACGAACGGCGATGTTCGCGGACACGGCGTGACTGCCGCGCGCCACGAGGCCACCGCGCTCCCAGTTCACCGAGAACGAGTGGCGCACGCCCGACACATCCACCACCGAGAACCAGTTCTGCTGCCAGCCCTCTGGCGTCAGGAGCGCGGGGCCGCTGCCGCTGGCTGCGAGGGCGGTGCTGTGGGCCTCGACGCCGAATCGCAGGGTGAGCAGGTCGCGCGGCGTCAGGACGAGCCGGTCGGTGATGCCGCCAAAGGCGTCCCGCACCTTCACGTCCGGTACCGTCTCGGCGGGACGCAGCGTGCTCAGCGCCCCGGACGTCGTCGTGGTCGGCGCGAACAGACCTTCAAGCGTGATCGTGTGGCGGGTCGAAGGCTGGACGTCCAGCCGGAGAAAGGACGTCACGCCTGTGCTGCCGACGCTGGGACGCCCCGACGCCCCGGTCACGCCCGCCACCGGCACGCGCTCATAGTTGAACTCGGTCGACGCGAAATACCGGGCGATGCCCGATCGGCCGCCGACGTACGCGCGCGGAAAGAACGCCTCGATCTGTCCGAGTCCCAGCCTGCTGAGCCTGGGGCGCGGGATGAATCCCTGGACGCCCGCCTTGAGTTCGTCGCCGCCCGGCGTCGTCTCGATCGCGGCCGCCGAACCAATGACGTTGCCGAAGTCCGCGGACACCGGCTCGCGCAGCACGGCCATGCCGCGAACGCTCTCGATCGGCAGATCGATCGCGGTCGTGCCGCTGATCGGGTCGGTCACGTCGAACCCGTCAATCCACAGCGCCGACTCGTGAGGCCGCGTGCCGCCGATCCGCAGGAGGCCGTCGCGTCCGCGCACGACGGCCGGGAGCAGCGGCAGCGACTGCAGGATGCGGGGTCGCGCGGTGGGCAGGCGCTGAGCGAGGGCCGCCGTCATCGTGCTGCCGAGATGCTCCATCGAGGCGCCGGCGGAGGTCAGCGCCGAGGCGACCACTTCGGTCGTCTCCGTCGCGTGCGCAATCGGCAGGACGATGCGCTGAGCGTCGGAGGCAGCGACCCGCGCGGTCTCGAAGCCGTCGAGCGCAACCTCGATGACATCCGACGGCTGGCTCTCGGAGAGCTCGAACGATCCGTCGAGCCCGGCCGTCAGGCTCTTCACGACCGCATCCCCGCGGCAGATGTCCACGCGCGCGCCTGGCAGGGGAAGGCCGGTCTGGTCGACGACGACGCCGCGCTGCTGGGCGGTGAGCGTGACCGCCGCCAGCGCTGCCAGCAGCAGCGCCGGGAAACATCCGCGCACGCGGGGTTTCATATAAAGGAGGTGACTAGGATGAAGGATAGCCGATATGCTCCACCGGTTGACGATGAAACGACCGCGCCGAACGGCGTTCGTGCTGGGCCTTCTCGGGTGGCTGGTGCAGCCGGCCGCCGCCGGTCCTCCCGATGGCGCCGACCCCGCCGGTGAGACCGGCGAGGTCACGGCCACCTCCTACCTGCCCATCGACCGCGATGAGCGCGTGTGCTGGATTATCGGCGGCGCCGTCGGCGCCCGCAGCCTGCTGGCCGTGGGTCCGTTGGGGGCACTCTGGCAAACCGGCTTCAATCAGCCATCGGAATGGGGGCGCACCTGGCAGGGCATCGGGAAGCGGTACGCACAGCGGGAAGCCGACGTGGCCATCTCGAACACGATCGAGGCCGGCCTCGGAGCGCTGTGGGGGGAGGACCCCAGGTATATCCCGTCGGGACGCCCTGGCATCTGGCGCCGCGCGCGGTATGCCATCAAGACCGCGTTCCTCGCGCAGCGCCCGGACGGCCACCTGGCTCCGGCCTGGGGGCGACTTGCCGGCAACACGGTGAACAACGTGATTGAGAACACGTGGCTGCCAGCCAGCGCGACGACGCCGGGCCAAACCGCGGTCCGCAGCGCGCTCGGCTTCGCAAGCCGCCTTGGCGGCAACATCTGGGAAGAGTTCTGGCCCGACGTCCGGAAACGCTTCAGGAAATAGCCTACGGCGCAGGGCTAGCGGGTCAGCTTGCGGTACTTGATGCGGTGCGGCTGATCGGCCTCGGCGCCAAGCCGGCGATGGCGATCGGCCTCGTAGTCCTGATAGTTCCCTTCGAACCACACGACCTGACTGTCGCCCTCGAACGCCAGCATATGCGTCGCGATGCGGTCGAGGAACCAGCGGTCGTGGCTGATCACGACGGCGCAGCCGGCAAAGCCGAGCAGCGCCTCCTCGAGGGACCGCAGCGTGTCGACGTCCAGGTCATTGGTCGGTTCGTCGAGCAGCAGCAGGTTGCTCCCCTGCTTCAGCAGCTTCGCCAGGTGCACGCGATTGCGCTCGCCGCCCGACAGCGTCCCGACCTTGCGCTGCTGGGCGCCGCCCTTGAAGTTGAACCAGGACACGTAGGCACGTGACGCGACCTTCCGCTTGCCGAGTTCGATCTCGTCCTGACCGCCGGTAATCTCCTCGAACACGGTCTTGTTCGCGTCGAGCGCGTCGCGGCTCTGGTCGACGTGCCCCACGCGCACCGTCTCGCCAATCCGCAACGTCCCGGCATCGGGCTGCTCCACGCCCATGATCATCCGGAAGAGCGTGGTCTTGCCGGCCCCGTTCGGACCAATCACGCCGACGATGCCGCCGCGCGGCAGCGTGAAGTCGAGGTTGTCGATGAGGAGGTTGTCGCCGTAGCCCTTCCTGAGATGGCGCGCTTCTACGACGACGTCGCCGAGCCGTGGGCCCGGGGCGATGTAGATTTCCGCCGTCTCGACCTTCTGCGCCGACTCCTCGCGCAGCAGATCCTCGTACGCGTTCAGTCGTGCCTTGCCCTTCGCCTGCCGCGCGCGGGGGGACATGCGAATCCACTCGAGCTCGCGTTCGAGGGTGCGCTGCTTCCTTGTTTCAGCCTTCTCTTCCTGCTGCAGCCGGTTGCTCTTCTGCTCGAGCCACGACGAGTAGTTGCCTTCCCACGGAATCCCGCGCCCGCGGTCGAGTTCGAGAATCCAGCCGGCCACGTTGTCGAGAAAGTAGCGGTCGTGCGTCACGGCCACGACGGTGCCGGCGTAATCCTTGAGGAAACGTTCGAGCCAGGCCACCGACTCGGCGTCCAGGTGGTTCGTCGGCTCGTCGAGCAGCAGCAGGTCCGGCGACTGGAGCAGCAGCCGGCAGAGCGCGACGCGGCGGCGCTCGCCACCCGACAGCTTCGTCACGTCGGCGTCGGGCGGCGGCAGGCGCAGCGCGTCCATCGCCAGCTCGAGCTGCGAATCCAGATCCCAGGCGTTGCAGGCGTCGATCCGGTCCTGGATCTTCGACTGCTCGTCGAGCACCTTGTCCATCTCCTCGGGGGACAGATCCTCGCCGAGCTTCGCATTGACCTCGTCGTACCGCGCGAGCAGGGCCTTCGTGCTGGCGACACCTTCTTCCACGTTGCCCAGCACGGTCTTGGCGGGATCGAGCTTCGGCTCCTGATGCAGGAACCCGATCGAGATGCCCTCGCCGGGAAACGCCTCGCCGATGAAGCTCTGATCCTCGCCGGACATGATTTTCAGCAGAGAGCTCTTGCCGGCGCCGTTCAGGCCGAGCACGCCGATCTTGGCGCCAAAGTAGAACGACAGCCAGATGTCGTCGAGCACGCGGGCGTCGGGCGGGTGCACCTTCCCGAGACCCTTCATGGTGTAGATGAATTGAGGCATAGGATCTGTGTATTGTAACAGCGGTGCGTCGAATCCTTCACGTCGATATGGATGCGTTCTTTGCGTCGGTCGAGCAGCGCGACGACCCGTCGCTGCGCGGCAAGCCTCTCGTCGTGGGTGGCCGGCCCGAAGGTCGTGGCGTGGTGGCCGCGGCCAGCTACGAAGCGCGCGCGTTCGGCGTGCACTCGGCGATGCCGATGGCGACCGCCGTCCGACAGTGCCCGGCGCTCGTGATCGTGCCGCCGGACTTCGCGCGGTACCGGGCCGCGTCGAACGCCGTGTTCGCCATCTTCCGCGAGGTCACGCCGCTGGTCGAGCCGCTGTCGCTCGACGAGGCCTATCTCGACGTCACCGAGAACGCGTGGGGGGAAGCCTTCGGCACCGCGGTGGCCAGGCGCCTCAAGGAGCGCATCCGGGCCGACACCGGCCTGACCGCGTCGGCGGGCGTGGCACCCAACAAGTTCCTCGCGAAGATCGCCTCGGGCTGGAAGAAGCCCGACGGCTTGACCGTGATCAGTCCGGAGCGCGTCGAGCCGTTCCTCCAGCGGCTCCCGGTGAACGCGTTGTGGGGCGTCGGCCCGGTCACCGCCAGGAAGCTGCGGGCCCGCGGCATCGAGCGTCTCGTGGATGTCCGGACCGCTGACCCGCAGTTGCTGCGCGACGCCGTCGGGAGCCTCGCTGACTGGTTGCGGCAACTGGCCGACGGCATCGACGAACGGGCGGTCGTGCCCAACCGCGCGGCGAAGTCGTCGGGCTCGGAGAGCACCTACGCCGCCGACCTGACCGACCTCGACACGGTGCGAGCCGAGGTCGCCAGGATGGCGGGCCGAGCCGCGGTCTGGCTGTCCCGGAAGCGTCTGCTGGCGCGCACCGTGACCGTCAAGGTGCGATACGAGGATTTCACGACCGTCACGCGCAGTCACACCGCCGTACCGACGCGCGACGAGACCGACGTGCGCTCACGAGCCCTGCGACTGGTCGGAAAGACCGAGGCGGGACGCCGCCCGATTCGGCTGCTCGGCGTGACCGTGCACAACTTCTGCGACGACGGGGACGCGCTTCTGCCGGATGGCCTGCCGTTTCCTCATGAACCGTCGGACGGCCCGCATCGCACCTGACCCGGACAGGGGGCACGCGGTCCACACGGCCGCCCCTCGCACTCGATCGTGAAACGTGGCGCAGCCGGACTATGATGAAGCATGCTCAAGGGAACGCGGGAGGGCATCCTGAAGAAGGTGCAGCCGGTCAGCATTCACGGTCAGGTGTCGTGGGACGTCGCGTTCACTGACGTCGGCGACCCGGATGGCCAGACGCACGTGGCGCGGGTGGGCCCGGAGGCCGTGATGGGGCGCAATCTCGAACCCGGCGACCGCATCCAGGTGGACTATCTCGTCGGCGTCCCGGTGAAAGTGACGCGAGTACCCGGCTGACCGGTCTCTAGCCGCCCTTCTTTTCGACCCTCACGGTCTTGAGCTCGATCCGCGCGTCCGGCGCTTCCCCGGTGCGCGGCGCAGCCTCCATGGCCTCGACCGCCGCCATCCCGTCGACCACCCGGCCGAACGCGGTGTAGACGCCATCGAGCGCCGCGGACGTGCCGAGGCAGATGAAAAACGACGTCGAGGCGCTGTCGAGCGCCTCGCCGCGCGCCATGGACACGATGCCCCTCGAGTGCGTCGTGTCGTTGATCTCCGGCGCCAGGTTGTGGACCAGCGCCTGCTGCTTTGGGGCGAGCGGCGCCAGCCGGGTCGACAGCGCTCCGGTCTGGATGACGAATCCCGGCGCCACGCGATGGAACGCCACGCCATCGTAGACGCCGGCCGCGGCGAGCCTCATGAACTGCCGAACCGTGTTGGGCGCCTTGTCGAGGAAGAACTCCACCGTGATCGGACCGACGGCCGTGTCGAGCACGGCGCGGTACTGGCCCAGCTCGACCACCGTCTCGTTGACGAACGGCTCGGGAGGGGTGTCGCGCACGGTGATCCGGCGGATGTCGATCCGCTCTGTCACCACCCCCTTGTCGTCGGACGGCAACGCGGAGATCTTCCGCAGCACGTCGAAACCGTCGGCCACGTGTCCGAACACGGTGTATTGATTGTCGAGCGTCGGCTGATCCGCCAGGACGATGAAGAACTGCGAGCCCGCGCTGTCGGGCTTCCCTGGCACGAGCACGGCGGCCACCGACCCGCTCGTCATCTTCGACGCCCGTGCCTCGGCTTTCACGGCGTTCTGCCCGCCGGTGCCGTACAGCGCTCGTTTCCCCGGGTCTTTCGTCAGCGGGTCGCCGCCCTGCACCATCCCATTCTTCACGACGCGGTGAAAGATCGTGCCGTCGTAAGCGCCGGCCGCGGCCTGCTTCAGAAAGTACGCGGTCTGGTTCGGCGCCAGGTCCGGTGCGAGGTCGATGATGAACGTGCCCGCGCTGGTGTCGACGACGGCCTGCCTGGGCGGGGTCTGGGCGTGGAGCGTCCTGGTGAGCGCCATCCATGGAACCGGCATCCCCAACAGGCTCTCGGTTCCGGGCCGGGGCGCAGGAACGCCCCCCGCACTGACGATGGCGGCCGCCGCGACGAGACTCAGCCAGAGATGCTTCATTGGCGTTCAGGACCGGCCGTGCGGCGGGTCGATGATCGCCGCCGCGTGCCAGATGTAGTGGAAGCTCGAGATGAACGTGATGGCTGCAGACGCGTACACGAACACGTCCACGATCCGGGACCGCTGTTCGAGGTAGTTGAAGAGCATGACGACGACGGCCGTGACGATGTAGGTGGCCGTCGCGGTCTTGCCGTAGATCGACGGATGGAACGTGCGCGGACCGACCGCGAGGCTGATGACGGCGACGGTCAGCACGATCACGACGTCCCGGCTGATGATCAGCACGGTCAGCCAGACGGGCAGGCGGTTGGCCATGCCCAGGCCGGGCAACGTCAGCACGATGAAGGTCGTGACCAGCAGGAGCTTGTCCGCCATGGGATCGAGCCACGCGCCCAGCGTCGTCTTCTGCCCAGACCGCCTCGCGATCAGGCCGTCCAGTCCGTCGGTGATGCCGGCGGCGGCGAAGACCGTGAGCGCCCAGCCGGAATGTCCGTATACGGCCAGAATCACGAACGCCGGGATGAGCAACATCCGCAGCATCGTGAGCTGATTGGCGAGGGTCAGGACGCTCATGGTTTGGAGAGGACCTCGAGCCGGCCGATCGCCTCGATGGCTTCGGCGCCGCTCACGGGACGGGACGGCTGAAAACTGCCACCAGGCCCAGGCGTCATGACGCCGGACGCAATGGCGACCGAGGCTGCCGGATAGGCCAGATGCGTCGGGGACAGGTCAGTGAACTTCAGGCGCGCCGACGACCACGAGTCCCCCCGCACGCCCAGCCGCGTCACCAGGTGGGCGACCGCCTCCGCCAGATCCGTCCGGCGGACGACAGCGCGAGGCTGAAAGGCGTGGTTGGCGAACGGATCCATGACGCCGGCGCCGGCGACGGCCATGATCCAGGTGGCGGCCCAGTGCCCGCGCACGTCGGTGATGAGCGCCGCCTCCGACCTGCGCGCGCTCTTCAGCCACGAACCGAGGCGAACACCAATCAGGGCCGCGAGTTCGGCGCGCGTGAGCTGCGTCGACTGACCGATGGCGCGGTACTCCGCCGGAAGCCGCGACAGCGCCACGCGCGCCCGGACATCGCCGAGGTGCTTCTCGACCTCGGCGCTCGGTTCGATCGCGAGCGCGCTGACATACGCCTGCTCGGCGCCGTCGAAATCGAAGCGGCTCTCCAGAATCTCCCCTATCTGCTCGAGCGATATCGCGTCGCCCGGATCGAGCGCCGCGGCCCTGCGCAGGTGCTCGAGCGCCGCATCGGCTTCGCCCTGCTGCCGTTCGACTCCGGCCAGTTCCCGGTACAGGAACGGGCTGTCTGGCGAGGTGCCAATGGCCGACGTGTAGGCCGCGACCGCCTCATCGAGGCGCCCAGCGCTGGCCGCTGCGCGCCCACGCGCCAGCCCCTGCTCGACCGTTCGAAATCGCAGCACCTCGACGCGCCGACGAAGATCGGTTAACGACGGATCGGCGCCCAACGCTGAGTCGAACGCGGCGAGCGCGTCGCCCTGCCGGCCGAGCGCCGTAAGGGCTTCGCCGCGACCGACGAGCGCGGCGGCGTTCCCGGCCTCCTGTTCGAGCACGCGGTCGAAACGCGGCAGCGCGGCCCTGGCGTCCGGACGGGCCAGATCCACGTACCCCAGCGAGACCTGAGCAGGAAAAAACGCCGGCGCGAGCGCCAGCGCGGCGGAAAACTCCCGCTCGGCCGTCTTGAGGTCCCCGGACTGGAGAAACGCCCAGCCTCGGGCGTGGCGCGCGGCCGCCTGGCTGTTGGCGAACTCGGGCGGAACCGTCGGGCGCACAAAGTCCGGGAACTTCGGTGTGGTCACGACGGGCGCCACGGCCAGCTTCGGCGCGCAGGCACCGATCAGCACGATGGCGGCCACCGCACAGGCTGCCCGGACGAAAGTGCAGGTCCGCATCAGGGAAGTATTATCTCCCGCCTTTGCTCGCGCGCCAATCGACCGAGCTTCAACGGGCAGGCCCGGCGGCGTTCCACGACACCCGCGACCGTTCTCCGGCTCCATGCTCGATGCGTTCTGGCTCCGTGCTCGTCGTGGCGGGCCGACCGTCAGCACCACGGCTACTCCGGATCGAGGCGGCCCAGCAGCCGCCGCGGCACGTCGGCCACGATCGACACGCGGTCGCCGCGGACCTCGTGCACGGAGACGCGCCCGTGCCGGTAGACCCACGCGATGCGCTCGCGGTCGGCGGCGCTGTCGGGATCGAACGTGAGGGTCACGCGCTGCACGTCGAGGGCCAGCCGTGACGCGATGGTCTCGATGAGCTCCTCGATTCCCTGACGCTCGCGCGCCGAAATCAGCACGGCCGAAGCGTCCTGGTCCTGCAAGCGGCGCCGCTCATCCGGCGTGAGCGCGTCGCACTTGTTGTAGACGTCGAGCGTCGGGACGTCGGTCGCGCCCACCTCGTCGAGCACGCGGCGAACGGCAGCCATGCGCCTGTCGCGATCCGGGGTGGCGACGTCCACGACGTGGAGGACGAGGTCGGCGTCCGCGGTCTCTTCGAGCGTGGCGCGGAACGCCGCCACCAGCGCGTGCGGCAGCCGGTCGATGAAGCCCACCGTGTCGGACACGAGCAGCTCCCGGCTGTCGGGCAGCCGCACCTGGCGGATGAGCGGGTCGAGGGTGACAAACAGCGCGTCCGACACCTCGGCGTCCGCGCGCGTCAGGACGTTGAAGAGGGTCGTCTTGCCGGCGTTGGTGTAACCGACGAGCGCCACGGTCGGCACCAGCGCCTTGTGCCGTCGCTCGCGCAGCTGCGCGCGACGGCGCCGCACGTGCTCGATGTCCTCCGAGACGACATGGATCCGGGTGCGGATCCGGCGCCGGTCGACCTCGAGCTTGGTCTCACCGGGTCCCCTGGTGCCGATGCCACCGCCGAGGCGCGACAACGCCGCCCCGGCCCCAACCAGGCGCGGGAGGAGGTACTTGAGCTGTGCGAGTTCCACTTGCAGCTTGCCCTCGCGGGTGCGGGCGCGGCGGGCGAAGATGTCGAGGATGAGCTGCGTCCGATCGATGACCTTCCGGTCCACCTCGGCTTCAATGTGACGGAGCTGCGCCGGCGTGAGCTCGTGATCGAAGATGACCAGGTCGGCGTCGGTCTCGGCGCACGACGCCGCGAGCATGTGGATCTTTCCCGCGCCGAGGAACGTGGACGGGTCGGCCTTGGGTCTCTCCTGCAGCACGCGCAGAACGACCTCGGCGCCGGCCGCCTCGGCGAGCCCGGCCAGCTCGTCGAGCGACCGCTCGGCCTCGAGGCGGTTCGCTCGACCGGCGATCATGCCGACGAGGGCGGCGCGCTCGCGGCGACCTACGCCAGAACGGGTTGTGCGTCCAGCCATGTCTGTATGTCGTCCCAGGAAATCGCCCCGGCGCGCACGAGGCGCAGCGTGGACGCGGTGACGTCGACGATTGTCGACGCCGCGCCGCCGGGAGCGGGTCCGGCGTCGAGCAGGA
>Ga0194060_10003717_pt1 | contig 10738 bp, 12 predicted proteins | sample SepL225m_MetaG_FD_163427 | JGI IMG/M metagenome (GOLD analysis project Ga0194060, IMG submission 163427) | Anoxic zone freshwater microbial communities from boreal shield lake in IISD Experimental Lakes Area, Ontario, Canada - Sep2016-L222-5m | ecosystem: Environmental > Aquatic > Freshwater >... | reverse complement strand
GTAGCACATGCCAGGCAAACCCCTGCCAAACCGGTAGCGAGCATGAATAAGAGTAAAAGTGAAGAGAGAAAAGAATCTTTTCCTCTTCCTGAAAGCAGGTTGTTGGCGCGGGTGGCCATTCCCGCCATGCCTGACAAGCTTTCTGATGAAGATCCTCGTTTCTCATTTTCCGGGCAGTTTCGAGAGACGGTTTGGGCTCAATGGCTTGATGGCCGAAACGTGAAATATTCCACTACCCATGAGGAGAACAAGGCTTATCGGGAGTTGCTGGTGATGACGCAAGGCAATGAGCGCGATGCTGAACGTCTGGTGACCATAGCGATGGCAACCGGTTATCTGCATCTTGCCGATGTTTATCATGCGGTGTTCGAGAAGAGCAATGGGGAGGAGACGATGGTAGCGTAACCGCCACCAGGCAGAGGCCGCTCTTCAGGAGGGTTATTGCGAAATAATATAAGTGTGGGGGGGGATGAAGATGGACCAGCTTGCAGTACAAACTCGCGGAGTGGCACCTGTTCATGGCGATTGCCTGACTTTGCGTGTGGAACTTGCCATCAGAACACTTGGTGGTGGTTATCAGGAGGCCAAGGCCTATGCCTTGAAGCTGCTTACCCCGGCCCCTCTCTTGCATATTGAACAAATGGTTATCGCGTTGCAGGTGATGAAGGGAAAGAGTTATGAAAAGGTGTTGAAGGCGCAGTTTGGTTACTGCATTCCAGAGGCGCAGCACTTGGGGATACCGGAGATGCTTTCAAAGATGGTCATTACCCAGGCGGAGCTTGATATGTGGTACAGCCGTGCTGAACAGACGAAGTACTCTTTTACGTCGTACACACCCCTGCCCGATAAATCGGACTGCAAGGAGCTGCTTGATGATGTGCGGTTTCAGCTTTTGTGTAAAAAAGATGCAGCTCATGCTCTTTTGCATGCAAATAGTGGAGAAAATGCTCTTTTTGGACCAGACAAGCAACTGACAAAATCAGCGCTTGTGGCCGCCTGTGAGATGGGGATGTGGGCTCTTTTTTTTCCGCAGCACAAGTTGCAGGCGTTTATGACCTTGCGTTGGGATGAGTTGCCAAAGCAAGCCCGGCTGGAGTTTTTCGGTGCTCTCAGCCCGAGCGGACGTGCGGCAGTGTGGTTGCTGCCGACAGCGGTTGAGCGTGAAGCAGCGTGCCGGAAAGCGTTTGAGCAATGTTACACTTTTAACGCATAAAGGGGGGGGAGATGGGTTTATTCAAGAAGGTGCTTTATATCGATACGGAAACAACAGGAACACAGGCAGGTCTGCATGGTGTTATCCAGGTGGCGGCATTGATGGAAATTGATGGGGAGGTGGTTGAGCAGTTTGAGGTCAAGTGCCAGCCTCATCCTGATGCGGTGATTCTGGATGATGCTCTGGCGGTTTCGGGGACGACCCGAGAGGAGTTGCAGCATCGAACCACGTCGCGTGATGCCTGTTATGAGTTTTCGCGGTTTGTGCAGCGCCATATTGACAAGTTTGATGTGACGGACAAGGCTTATCCGGCGGGGTATAATGTTTCGTTTGACTTGCAGTTTCTGGATGCATGGGAGCGGGTGCATGGGAACAAGTACGGAAGCGGGAGCTACCAGAACTGGAAGGCTCTGGATCCGCTGCCGTTCTTGCGGTTGTGGGATTTTCAGGGCTCTCTTTCGCTGCCCAATTACAGACTGGCGACAGTGTGTACCCATTTTGGTATAGCGTTGAAGGCTCATGATGCCTTGTCTGATATTGTGGCAACAAGGGAGTTACTGAGAAAACTGGTGTTGCAACCAGTGGTGAAGTGATGGCTGGCCGGCGCTTGGTCATACGGGGAAGTTCTTTGGAAGAACCTGCAAATAGTGATCATCATGGTTGAGGATGTTGAGGCGAGGCTTAAGGTGCTGAATCGCAGGCTCCAGGAGCAGGATAAAGAGCTTTATGATATTGAGCAGAAATTACGGGAGAAAACAGCCAGGTTGTTGGGGTTACTTGATACCATTGAGAAGATGGGATGAAGGGGACTTACAGGAGGAAGAGGACTTATGGTCAGAAGGGGGGCGTTGATTTTTTTTGTGAAATTTGATCTGATGAGGATTATTGTTTGCATTCTGTACGGCAAAGCCGTATTCTTGGGTTATGCAAACTGTCATTGAAACACCGGATTATCTTGTTGATTCAACTGGCCAGCTAATCCGACGACCAGATCAAATTTGAAGAGGCTCTCATCTCCGCCGATCAATTATAAATTTTATAAGAATAGAGGTCCGATAGTATGCGCAAAGCAGGAAGTAAAATTATAAAATCAGCGCAACGAGCACTTGGCTATGCACGGGGTGAAAATTGTGAGGGCTTTGTTGCCCATGTTCCTGAAGAGGTTGATGTCAAGTCTCTTCGCAAGCGCAAAGGACTGACGCAGTCCGAATTTGCATTGCGATTTGGTTTTGATGTTCGTGCATTGCAGGATTGGGAGCAAAAACGCCGATATCCTGATCGGGCGGCGCGAGTTCTTTTAACCGTTATTGATCATGAGCCTGAAGCTGTCTCCAGGGCTTTGGGGAATGATGATTTTTCAGTGGTGCGGTATAATTGTGATGGTACTCCTGATACCACTTTTGGTACAGGGGGAAATGTCAAGTCTCTTCGCAAGCGTCAAGGACTGACGCAGGCTGAATTTTCGTTGCGATTTGGTTTTGATGTTCGAGCCTTGCAGGATTGGGAGCAAAAACGCCGTTCCCCTGAAAGGGCGGCACGGGTGCTTTTAACCGTTATTGATCATGAGCCTGAAGCAGTTTTAAGGGCGATGGCTTAGGGCGACTTTTATAGGGGAAATGGTTTTGTTTGATCCTGTTGTCGCTGGGGTGAAAGAGCTTTGGGATTTACTTACAGAATAAAGAGATATGCAAGCAACCCTGCTGCGGCTATTCCAATTGGCAAGCAAGCAGGACATGGGTCGTCTTTTCCAACTGTGGTAAAGTCAATGGTTGAGCCTGCAAAAGGGTTATCAGAGAGATCGTTCACTGCTCCGGCACCAAGTGTAACGTAATAATGGGTGCTGTTTCCAAGATTAGCTGTCGGGTTGATGGTTAAAATATTCCCAGAGATGGCCAGGTTAGCACTGGTTGCTGCGTCGAAACTTTCAACAACAGCACCAGTTGCTGAGCCACTGTGAATCGCGATAGATCCAGTACCGGGCTTGATGTCTTCGCTGAAGGTTAGCACAACATTATCACCAACCGAAACGCCATTTGCCCCTTCGGCAGGAGTGATTGCGGTAACGATTGGGGGTGTAATATCTGTTGTGGTAAAATATGAAGTTGAAGATAGCCGTGTGATATTTACCGAATCGACATTAAAATAATATGAGGTATTGTCGGCTGCATTTGTGACAGGGTTTAGTGCAGCGCTGTAAGCTTCTGGCCATTCTGCCGCTGGCACCCAGATGTTCAGGTGTAGTGCCATCGCCTTTTGTGGAACATTGCTGGTATCTAAACGGACCAACTGACCGTCAACCAGCCATCGTATTGCATCTTTGAACCATTCAATGCGATAGGTGTGGTAGTCGGTCAATGCACCTGAAATCGCATTGGATTGAGGATGACCTACGCCAAGTGGTTCATTGGCATAGGTATTTGTCTGAATTTTATTTGGCAAATTTGATGCCGCTTCAAAATCGATCTCGTTATGGGTTCCATCCAGGTTCGTACTGAAGGGAAATATGCCGCCGACCATGCCCGGCGCCATATTTTTAAAATAGGCCTTGATTTCGAAGACAACTGCGCCTGTATCGTTTGAATAAGTCTGTATGGTGCTGATTTCTGATCCCGAGAACGCGGGCAGAACGCCATTGGTGGGGTTGTATGTATCAAGCTTGAGATTTAATTCGCCATTCGAGACGGCCGGAAGCGATTGGCGCTGTTGAGTGCGGCCATAAAATGAAGGGTTATTTACTGCCGACCAGTGGTTGAAGTCCCACGTAGCCGGATTTAATGAACCGTTGAAATCATCTTTCAAGAGACTCATCACCTCTGTGATCACTATACCCATGATACCGACTCCTTCTTTTGTTTATTGAAAATGATCAAACGGGTTAGTACCCGTTGATCTCTTGTATAACCAAAGCAGTCAACCTTTGTTCTCAGTGATTCGTTAGCTTAAAATTCCCAGTCTTTGTTACAGGCTCTTTCCATTAGCTCCAATGTACGGCATGGCCGTATCGAATGCAAGAGATATTTTACTCTGGACAAAAAATTACGCTTTAAAAATTGTTATAATGAGGAGAAGCATGCTTCAAAAGCTTTTATTGACGTGGATGTGAAGCAGCTTTAGAGCTATCCTGAATGTATTCATTACCCGTTGATAAGCACAAAAATTCACGAAATTGAGTAAAATAAATTACCTTCCTGTTGCTTTTACAGGTAACGTGACGTGTTGTCATGGGTAGTATGACATTACTCTTCAGTAGAAATAAGCATCAACCGGTCAAACTGTAAACGGAGTTATAATGAGCTGGTTTACTAAAATCTTTGGGCATAAGCAAGAGAATCCATACTCACCTGCGGAATTGCCTGAACGGCAGGAAGAGAAGAAGTTACCAGCGGCTATTGAGAGTACCACCAATTTGGTGCCAAATACTGTAGTGCCATCCACAACCACTCCTGTCGTAAAGCCAGTGACCCGAGAGCTGCCAATGATGGAATGCCCTCCATTCCCCGGAAACGCATCCTGCTCTGATAATGACTGCCCCTGCCCGAATACCACCATGCCACCTGCGAAAGGGTATCTGTGGGTCAAGCCGGAGGTTGCTGACACGCGCATGAAATGCCTCTCATTGGCAGCTCTCGATGGCTATATGACAGCATCGGGTATCTCGAGTATTGACGAAATCAGAAGGCGTTGCCTTCCCATCGTTGTGTGCGAACAGGCCGCAAAACGACGCAATCTTGATTTGGCAGTTGCAGCATCGGACTACGGCTCATGGGTGAAAACTGGCAAGGTACCCTGCCGTGCGACACCTCTTGTTACGAGTGAGTCTGCGCCTGCTGTCAACATTCGCAGTTCGTCTGCACCAACTCTCAACATTGGTGATGAATATGGCGGTGGCATCATTTTTTATATTGATGCAACTGAGCGACGTGGTCTGATTGCCGCCAAGGAAGATTTAGGTCGTTTTTCTTGGACTGACGCTAAAATTGCGTGTCATAATCTTGTAAGCAACGGTTATAACGACTGGTTTTTACCAAACAAGGAGCAATTGTATCAGATCTATCTTCAAAGAAGTGCGGTTGGCGGTTTTTCCGACAGCGGCTACTGGAGTTCTACGGAGAGCAGCGCATACGGCGCGTGGTACCAGGGCTTCACCAATGGCAACCAGGACGACTACTACGAGTACAACTAGTGGTGTGTTCGAGCTGTGCGGGCTTTTATCTATTGACCAATTTAACCATTTGGGGGTACAGGGGGCTTTCCCCCTGTCAAAATTGCGCCAGGCATGAAGAAGATTTTGGATGGTGGAACTGAAGGGTAGTGTGCGGAGTATCAGCATAACACGGGGTGTACTCCAAACTCCTGACCGATTTCATTCAGCGTTTTGACCCCTTGAATCGCCTCAAGCGCCACCTTGGCCTTAAAGTTACTGCTGAAAATTTTTCGTGTCTTTTTTGTCATTACCTGCTCCTTTTGGCGCAAGTTAACAACTTAAACCACTGTCTAAAAACCGGGGTCCACTATAGTTTCATTGGCACCATAGGTTAATGGCTCAGATAGAAGGTGTTTCAGTCTTTTCACCTCCCAATGCTTCGGAATCTCTCCAAGCCACTCAACACCAGACTCTTTCGTTGGCACTGATGGGTCGAGGCCCTTGGTGGCGGCCCGGGTGATGAGTGCGGTGCGTTTTTCGTCGAGCTTTTTGAGCAGCTTCTTTTTTTTTGTAATCAGTTCGTCGATTTTTGCGGTTTTCCGGTCAAGGAAGCTTGCAATGGCTTGCTGTTCTTCGAGTGGGGGGACTATGACTGAAAATTGTAATAATTCATTTGCATTGATGGCCGGGTAACTGACACCGACAGAATTTGCGACAACTTGACCAACGAAGCCTTCTGTTTGCAAAAAATATCCCAGAAATCGGTAGCTATAAAATTTCATTGATCTTATAACAGCAAAGCCAGTAGACACAATCAGGTTTTCATCAGGCCCAATGATTGGTGCAATGGCTTTAAGATATGTTCTTACTGTTGAAACAATGGTGTCACCATGTCTCACAATTCTTCTTGCTCTTGATGGTGCTTTTTCAAAGGGAAGAATTTCTTTATGAGTTATACCCTGACTCAAATTGACGCTTGATATATCGATATATTTGATCTCGTATTGAGGGTCTGTGTTTTCATTCAGACTTTCATCGTTACAGGATACAATGTATTTCAGCCTTTTTACTTCCCAATGCGCCGGTATCTCCCCGATCCACTCTACTCCGGAATCCCTGTACGCCGGATATTTCTGATAGCGGCTCATTCAACAACCTCCCTGAGCAGGTTGAGGATGCTGGTTTCGAGCGCTTTGATGTCGGTCTCAATCTCTTCAAGCGGGCGCGGCGGTTTGTAGACGTAGAAGTGGCGGTTGAGGGGAATCTCGTAGCCGACTTTGGTTTCGCTGTGGTCTATCCAGGCATCACTGACGTGTGGCAGCACCTCTCTCTGGAGATACGCTTCGCAATGGCTGCGTACCAGTTTGAGGAGCTTGCTGTTATCGGCATCTTTTTCGTAGCCAATCGGCAGCGGCAGAAAGGAATCGTTTGGCAGCGGGAGCAGTTCAGTATCGCGGAGTTCAGAATCGGGCTCAGGGTTGCCTTTGCTGTCTCGGCAGATCTCCGCTTTTTCATCGCGCTGGCTGAGTGCGCTGAGAATCGCTTTTTTCAGTGGGGCATCAATTTTTATATCGGCGCTTTTCAGTGCTGCATCGAGCGCTTTCAGAAAGGCCGGTCGGTTGCGGTAGAGTGTGTCACCCTCCATGCCGTGCAGCGCTTCAAGCACAGCCTGCTGCAAGGCTTTGCCGCTCCGGAAATCCTCTGCCTGTGCTTCATCGGACCTCTTTTTACTCAGTATCAGGTTCTGGAATGCGGTTTCGTTTGCAAGACGTTCAATGCGTTCCTGGCTTGCCTGAAAGTTGAGGCGCAGGGGGCGCTCCACGGTCATTTTCAGGTAGCCGAAATCAATGTTTCGGAAAATTTTTGAGCTTATGTGCCGCTCTTCATTGCCGTTGTTCCCTGTACGGCATTCGGCGTTATGGCGAAAGGTGCCGTAAAGCTGAACCAGTTCGCTGATATGCTCATCGGAGAGCTCGTTGCGCTTGTTGCCCATGCTCTTTTTCATCTTCCGGAAGTGGCGGGTTCCGTCAATGAGCTGCACATACCCTTTGCGCTCTTTTGGCTTTTTGTTGGTGACAATCCATAGGTAGGTGTAGATGCCGGTGTTGTAGAACATCTGGTCGGGCAGGGCGATGACGGCATCAAGCCAGTCGTTTTCGATGATCCAGCGCCGGATGTTGCTCTCGCCGCTTCCTGCATCGCCGGTGAAGAGGGGAGAGCCGTTAAAGACAATGGCAATGCGCGACCCGTCGCCTCCGCTGGAGGGTGAGGGGTGAAACTTGGAGATCATGTGCTGCAGAAAGAGCAGCGAGTCGTCGTTGATGCGTGGCACGCCAGCGCCGAATCGTCCGCTGAACCCCTGGGCGGCTTCATCATCCACAAAACTTTTTTCCGGCTTCCACTCCACACCAAAAGGGGGGTTGGAGAACATGAAGTGAAAGCGTTTGTCGGGGTGGCCATCTTGTGGCACAAAGTTGTAGGCGCGGCTTTTTGAGTCTTTGATGCCGAGCGTGTCGCCATAGACAAGGTTGCCGATCTCCTCGTCCTTGATAAGCAGGTCGGAACAGCAGATAGCGTAGGATTCCGGGTTATACTCCTGCCCGAAGAGTTCAACGTTGGCATCCCGGTTTTTGCGTTTAATGTACTCTTCGGTAACTGAAAGCATACCGCCGGTTCCGGTCGTCGGGTCGTAGATGGAGCTGTATTTTCCTGCCTTGAAGACCTCATTTTCATAGACAAACATCAGCTCAACCATCAGGCGGATAACTTCGCGCGGGGTGAAGTGGTCTCCGGCCTCCTCATTGGCCTGCTCGTTGAATTTCCGTACCAGCTCTTCAAAGAGGTAGCCCATCTGGAGGTTCGAGAGTTTGGCCGGCGAGAGGTCAATCTCTGAACTGCAAAACTCCTTGACAATGAGGAAGAGTCGGTTGCTGTCGTCAAGCTTTTCAATCTCCTTTTCAAACTCGAATTTTTCGAAGATGTCGCGAACACGGGGCGAAAAGCCTCTGATGTAGAAGATGAGGTTGTCGGCAATATTTGGAGCATCCCCAAGCAGTTTCTGGAAGGTGAAGGGGCTGGTGTTGTAGAGCGCCTGTTTGCGGTTGCCGCCGTTGGCAACTCTTGAGAGGGCGGCTTCGAGCGCCGGGCCGGTCATCCCTTTGGCTTGCAGTCTTTTCAGTTCGGCAAGCACCGGCTCTTTGGTTGGTTCAAGCACCAGATCAAGACGGCGGAGGATGGTCATGGGCAGCATGACGTGACGGTACTGCGGCGGGCGGTATGGGCCCCTCAGCTTGTTGGCGATATTCCAGATAAATCCTGCGAGATCCTGATGTGTGCTTGATGCCATAAGGCTGCTGTTTTTGTTCAAGTTTTGCCGGTAAAGGGGGGCTGGCTGATTGTTGCTTTTTTACCCGCAAACCTGCCGTATGGCCCTGGCCACAATCGGAATGCCTTCAGCGATCTGCTCAGGGGTGTTGTTGCAATAGGAGAGGCGCAGAGAGTTGTTGCGCTTTCCTGCCGGATCGAATGTTTTTCCTATCACAAACACCGCGCCACCCTCTATGGCAAGTTGCACAATTTTCGTGGCATCGGTCTCTTCCGGCAGGGTGAGCCAGAGGTAGAAGCCGCCACGCGGTTCATTCCACTGGACGTAGTTGGGCAGATGTTCTCTGAGAGCGGCTACCATGGCGGTCGCCCTTCTCTTGTACTCCTGTCGAACAGTGGCGATATAGCTGTAAATCTGTCCTGAGCGGATAAACTCATCAGCCAGTACCTGGGTAAAGCTTGGCGAACAGGCATCGGCGGATTGCTTGATCAGCTCGCATTTCTGGTAGATCTCTTCGGGCACCAGCATCCACCCAAGCCGCAGGCCGGGGCCGAGAATCTTGGAGAATGAGCCGGTATAGCAGATTTCAATTCCCTCTGGATTAATCGCCTTGATGGGCTTGAGTTGCTCTCGATCCTCTTCGTAAAAGTAGAGGTCGCCGTAGGCATCATCCTCAATCAGCGGGATATCGCGGTACTGAAGTGCTGTTATAAGTTGCGCTTTGCGTTCCGTACTGTAGAGCAGCCCTGCAGGGTTGTGGAAATATGGGGTGATGTAGAGAAATTTAGGCTTCTCTTGTTGGTCGATCTCCTGTTGCAGTGCCTCCATGACAATACCGTCGCGGTCAACCGGGATGCCTTTCAGTTCAGCATCGTAGGAGCGGAAAGCCGAGAGGGCTCCGATAAAGCAGGGATTTTCGACAAGGACAGGGTCGTGAGGGTCAATAAAGGCTTTGCCGAGCAGATTAAGCCCCTGTTGTGAGCCGGTGGTGATGAGCAGCCGGTTCGTGTGTACGGGCAACCCCTTTTTTTCGAGGAAGCCGCTCAGTGACTCAAGCAGTGAGGGAAGGCCGGGTGTTGGGCCGTACTGGAATGCGATGCGCTTTTTTTTGATGTCGAGCGCTTTGAAGAGATCCTCAATCTCCTGAACGGGAAAGAGATCATTGCCGGGCATTCCGCCCGCAAAGGAGATGATGTCCGGTCTTGAGGCCAGGGTCATAAGATCCCTGATTTCGGATGAGCGGAGTGATGAAACGGCTTTTGAAAACCTTGGCATGATTGTATTGTTGTTGTCGCTAACAACATGCCGCCTCTACGGGGCTTATGGAGCAAGCTCCAGAAGAACGACATGCTGGTAATTGGTTAAACCTGATAGACATCCCCTTCTTGCAGCAGCTCCATCTTGTGTTCCTGCAAGACATCAATGAGTTTCAGCAACGATTCCGCCCTGATAACCACGGTGGCCTTACAGTCGCCCGAAGCGAATGCGTACATGTAGTCAATGGCGACGTTATTGTCTGAAATGATCTGCAGCGCTTTGTGTAGTCCGCCGGGTCTGTGGGGAATATTCATCCCGACGACATCAGTGATCTTGACGGCAAATCCCGCCTCGCGTAGTATCTCTGCCGCAGCATCCGGCCGTCCGACAATCATGCGCAGAATACCGTAGTCGGCAGTATCGGCAATGCTGAATGCCGAGATATTGATGTCGTTGGCGGCCAGAATACCGGTCAGTTCGGTGAGACGGCCAGTCCTGTTTTCGAGAAACACCGAGAGTTGTTTGATAATCATAGGTTGTTGTGAGTTTCGGTTTTCACTATACGTTAAAGTCAGGGAAAGAGATTATTCTTTTTCTCTGTTTTGAAGCATACTCTTTATAGAACGAGGATTCCGTGCGCAATGAAACAGCCCAAAGACAATGATCCGGTCTTCATCTCATGCAAAATAGATCGCATAGGGAAATCGTCTGATCAGACATCGACGAAATTCCTTGTAAACTTTTCGATAGAGTAATGGACTCCTTGCAATATCGTATGCGGAAGAATAAAAAATACGAA
>Ga0194060_10003716_pt1 | contig 10742 bp, 10 predicted proteins | sample SepL225m_MetaG_FD_163427 | JGI IMG/M metagenome (GOLD analysis project Ga0194060, IMG submission 163427) | Anoxic zone freshwater microbial communities from boreal shield lake in IISD Experimental Lakes Area, Ontario, Canada - Sep2016-L222-5m | ecosystem: Environmental > Aquatic > Freshwater >... | reverse complement strand
GAGCTGGTGAAAGCGATATTCAATGCGAACTGCAATACGCCGCGAATCGGGACCAGGCTGGGCGCGACACGAGTGCCATGCGGCGGACGCGGAAGGATTCGATAGGCCTGGAAGCAGAGGAGTCCCAGTTCGAGCAGGGCGACCAGCCCCTGATGGGCGAAAAACACCAGCGGGGTCGATCCGGCGAAGTCGAGGACCGGGACGACGAGCACGAAGCTCGCCGTCGCCGTGACGCAGCCGAAGCCGGCCAACCAGACCTGGCGTTCGAACCCGGCGATCATTCCCCGGTAAAGACCGGAGATCCAGCGCACGGCTGCGATCATCGTCATGAGGCGCAGCGATGTTTCGACTTCATGCACCGGCAGTGTTTCAACGCGCAACCAGTTGTTTGCGATCCATCCTGCGAGGAAAAACAAGACGATGGCGCCGACCGCGGCGATCAGGCCGAAAATCAGCTCGAAACTGCGCAGAAGCTGCCGCAGCGACAGCGCATCCGTGGCGCCGCCGCGGAAGCGCGCGGCTTCGCGCGACATCGACGGCGTCAGTCCGAAATCGAGCAACTGGAAGAAAGTCTGCAGGACGACGAAGAACGAAATCAGGCCGAAGGCTTCCGCGCCCATCCGCGTCAGATAGGCGGGAACCATGACGATGCCGATCAGCGCTAGATAGGCGAAACCAGCGTAATTGGCGGCGACGTTGAGCTTCAGCGACATCGCCGGATTGCGCTCATCTTGTGGTCAGCCCGCAGGTGAAGCGATGGCACATCAAATTTTCATCTATCTCTTGCCGCGCTCACACATCAGGAAAATGCTCGAGCACAGATCCGGGTACTGCTGCCCAAGCTTATAGCAGCCTTCCAGGTATTCCCTGGAGATGATGTCCGTCTGCAGCAGGCGGTCCCACTGGAAATTTGCCAGCGCCTTGAAAAAGATCCCGGATCGGTGTACCACGTTCAGTCCTGCGGCAACGGCGTCCCGCTCCAGGGTATCCAACGTGTAGGTGCAGCGGTGGCCATGCGCCGCTTCCGCCGCGGTGACCGCCGCATTATGCGTGATCAGACCCATCTTGACGGCGATCTGCCGCGAAGGCGCGTTTGCATTGGGGCACGCCAGGAAGAGCCTGCCGCTCTGCGCCAGCCACTCGTCGTTGATGCGTTTCAGCACCAGCACGGGGTCATCCAGATGTTCCAGAACGTGGGTCAGTACGATATTGTCATAGCGCGCGGGCAGGGTCGCTTCCTCGAACAGCGAGCCGACGAATTTCACCTGGCCGCCCAGTTGCTGTCTGGCTTCGTCGATAGCGGCGTCAGAGGCTTCGACACAAGTGACATCATCGAAATAGGGCAGCAATCTTCGGGTGAAGCTGCCCTTGTGGCTCCCCAGTTCCAGCAGACTTCCCTTGTTGAAGAAGGGTTCGAACGACTGGATCATGAAAGGGTGCATCACGTCGAAGTCGAAACTGTAGGCATATTTTTCGTTTTCGGAATTATCCGAATCATCCAGCTCTTTGTCGTAGTTTCTTCCGGCGAGCATAGCGTTCTCCATCCATTAAGTCGCTTAACTCCAGACAATCAGGGCAGCGATCGAACGCTGCATTTATTTCTCCAATACAGCAAGGCCAAATCCGAATCTGCCGAATTCATTGCCGTTGTAGAGCAAATAAGTGTTTTGTCCAGACTTGAAAACGTGGGGATAACATTGCATCTGGGAATCCCATCCGTCTTCGGATACATCTATGCCGGCATTGCTATCGTCTCTTTTCCAGCTAATCAAGTCATCCGAATAGGCATAACCAATTCTATAAGCATCATCCCGCCGTGTCCTGAAGCCGTGCGCTTGCCTATAGCAGAAATACATGTGATATACGCCGCCAAGCTCAATTACCGTTGGCAATGCCTGGCATTCGTCGGCGTTGAGTCTGTCGGCGATTATTTGTCGGCCATCCCTATGCCAATTTATTCCGTCCTCGGATGTGGCGTGCGCAATCTTATATACGCGATCCGGTGGATCGGATTGCGCGAACTTCTTCCATTTGGTGCCGTATATGTACCACATGTGATAGAGGCGGCCGTAGAAAGCGACAAATGCGTCCCCGATCAGAAAAGGCTCTTTCAGCGAGGCTGCCATTATCGGGCCGTTCCCGTGCTTTTGGAACGTAAAGCCGTCATCATGGCTGATCGCCAGCCCTATGGATGCGTCTACCGAGACCGAGACCTTTCTATTCCAGCCTGCAGTATAGGCGAGCACCCTGTCGCCATCTCTTAGCACATTGATTGGGAATATCCCGTGTTCATCGAAGCAGCCAAGCTGACCCAATTCGATTACGGTGTGATTCGAGACGGCGATGATGTTCCGCATGCTCGTGTCGAAATCGACAAAGGCGACGTGACTCAAATATTTGCCGACGCTGTCCTTTTCCCTGGTCGAAAAATACACCCTCACGCGATCGCTCTTGACCAAGGTTTGCGGGGACTGCGCGAACTCGTGGCAGTTGTGCGCAAGGGTATGCGCGGTTGGATCGAAGATCTTCCCCAATTTCAACCACTTCAATTTTCGCTCCAATTCTGTGAGCTATCCAGCTTCGCCAGGCCGAAGCCGCAGCGCCCCATTTCGTTGCCTTGGTACAACATGTACGTTTCCCCATCCAGCATGAATACATGCGGATAACTGACCATCTCCGAATCCCATCCGGTTTCAGATACGCTCATTCCGGCTATCTCATCGCATCTGCTCCAATTGAGCATATCGACCGAGGAGGCATATCCAATGCGGTAACCGCCCTCCTTGCCCTTGTAGTGATGGCTATGCCTGTAACAAAAGAACATGTGGTATTTGTTGCCATGGAAAATTACGTCCGGGCACGCCTGACACTCGTGCTCGCCCAGCCTGCTTTCCAGCAAGTCCCTGCCGAACTTGACCCAGTTGATTCCGTCCTCGGAAGAGGCCATGCGAATCCTATAAACGGGCTCTGGCTTGCCGCCATCGGTTCGCAGCCATTGCTTTCCGGACACGTACCACAAATGCCAATTCCCACCATATTTCCTGATGCGGGGACTGCCCAGCAGAAATGGTTCATCCGGACTATACGAAAGTACGGGCCCCTCTCCGAGCCTCGCGAACGAAGCGCCGTCGTCACGGCTGATCGCCAGCCCGAGGGCCGCATTGAACGGGACCGACTCGCACCGAGTCCAGCCGGCGTAATACGCCCTTACCTCGCCCTGATCCCGGATCACGGAGATCGGGTTCGTTCCGAATTCGTCGAACGTTCCATACGCTCCCAATCCCAGGATGGGCTCCGTGCAAACATTCAGGATTTCAAGCAGGTTTTTCCTATTCAGATCGATGTAAGACAGGTAGCTCAGATACTGGCCATCCGAAGCGGGCGCAGGTCTGGAGCAAAAATAGACCCTGACGTGCGTCTCATATATTAGCGCCGATGGCGATTGCGCGAACTCACGCATCCAACTTCCGCCCTTGTGCTCTCTCGGGTCGAATATTCTTCCGAGCTTTTCCCACCTGAACATCAATGCGCCTCCTTTTCCGCTTCGACCTATTCGCCCTCTGGCGCCGGCGGCTCCGAAGACGCTCGCCTAATCCGCGAGTCGCCTCAGGGTTTTCGCCCCGGTTTTCAGACCGCCGTAGTAATAGTCGCCAAAACCGGCGGCTTCCATCAGGTCAAAGACCTTCTGCATGTCATATTCCACCCGATGCAACTCGAATTCCCGGCCATCGCAGACGGCAAACGCCGCTCTCGGATCTCCATCCCTGGGTTGGCCTACGGAGCCCGGATTGCAATAGGTCTTGCCGGCGAACTTTCGCAGCGTTTGAACGTGAGTATGTCCGGAAACGAAGACATCGCCCGCAACTTTTTCAAAATATTCCGGGGTCGGCTTCAGATATTCATCGATAGGGTCAGTCCAGCCCCCGTGCACCATTCGAATTCCGTCAATTTGCATCTGCACGGGCAAACTTTTCAGCCAATCCAGATTTTGCTTTTCGATCACGCCTCGCTGATAAGCGAGGCAGTCGTTGACGCTCCTCGAGCGTGGGCAGAACCCGCCTCCGGCCATGTACCAATCGTGGTTTCCCATCACGCTCTGGATCCCGCGCAGCCTGAGCGCGTCGCAGCATTCGTTGATCTGGGAGTAGTACCCGACGATGTCCCCTGCGCAATACACGCGGGATATGCCGAGCCTGTCCAACTCCGACAAGACGGCTTGGAGCGCCTCGAAATTGCCGTGGATATCAGAGATGAACGCCATCTTCATAGAAGATGAACTCATCGGTGTACCGGACAGCCTTTCCCCGCTTGATTGCCGGCTGAGTCGGCGTCCGCTGTTGCAGGAAATATTCCACCGCCATGGCGCTCTCGTTGTATCCGAAAGCCGCTCGAATGGACGTCGAAGAGGAAATTCTGGGATTGATCTCCAACAGCTTGATTCCGTCCGCGCATCTCCTGAACTGGAAATTCGTCGGCCCGATCGGACGAAATTTCCTGCACAGATCCGCTATGGTCTGGATGAACTCGTCCGAGCCAACCACTTCAGCCTTTTCGGTAAAGCCGTCCTTCGACAACTTGCGCTTCAGCGTCATGCTCGCATGGTAGCCGCCGCGGCCGTCGCCGAACGCCGATGTGGTGAATTCCTCGTCATCATTGCCGACTATCGGCTGCGCCATGAGGGTCTGGCCAACGTGCTGCTGGTGTGTCGAAAATGTTTCGGCACTGTTCACTTTCACAATACCCCGTGCGCCGAATCCGCGCCGTGGCTTGAGCAGGAAAGGAAGCCCGTACTTGCGCTTCAGCGCTTCGAACTCCATGCACAAAGTGCTCTCGATCGCACAAGGCATCCCGGCTTCGCTCAACTTTTGGTAGAACGCCCATTTGTCTTTGCACAGGCGGATCAACTCCACGTCGTTCAACACGGCGACGGCGCCGCTACTCTCGATATCCGGGATATGCGCGGCCCATCGGTACATGTCGATCTCGATCCCCGGGAAGATGAGGTCAACGTGATGCTTCCTGATCGTGCCCAATAGCCACTCGATATAGGCGGGAGCGTCGGTCGGAGGCGCCAGTTCGAAGATGTCGCAAAAGCCCTGTGCGACGGAGTCGTCATAAATGGAAGTCCCGACCAGGCGCAATGGCTTGCCGAATTGCCTTAGCGAGCGAAGGATTCCATATCCAACGATGCCGCTGGCTCCAGAAACAAGGATGTTTTGCATCTAGCCCTTTCTCCTAGGCCGCCTCTATTACGGTTCCAAGTTAGGCCATAATCTGCGGATGACAAACATTCGGATAATCGAATGTATCGTCGAGATCCAGATGCGGTTCGCATCCTCTTAGCACCTCGGCGAGTCGAGAAGGAGCATGCTTCAAAGTTTGTGGCAACGAAAATCCGCCGCCAACGATTGGTATTCCCAGAGACATTAAACTGTTTCGCTCGCAGATATCTGCGCCAGGATTCCGCAACATAATTCGGGGTAATCTACCCCCACTTCACATAAGGCAGAAATTATCCTTTTGTCCAGGTTCAACGAAATGATCTGACTGGTCGTAAATGGCTTCAAATAGATACCTTCCATTCTGTCTATTTTGTAACCAGCCTGGGTTATCTGTGCAGTCAGCGAAGCAACGGTGTAGTACCTCTTGTGCCCTTGCAGAAGGTCATTCTCCGACAATGTAGTGACATCCTCCAGCATTCCAGCGACGTGTCCCAGGCGCCTGTTTAATACCTCGGCATTTGGGACAGCCAGGAAGAACGTCCCCGTCGGAGATAGAAAGCGCTTGTAGCGAGTAATGATTCCGAGCGGGTCATCCACATGTTCCAACACGAATCCCATGACGATCACATCAAATTTCTCTTCGGTATCAAACGTTTCAAAATAGGTTTCGACGATCTGCGCATTGCATTGCGGAAACTTCGCTTTGAAATTCTGGATCACCGCGGGTGATCCTTCGAGCACAACATGCCTGTCGAATCTATCCGAAAATATGCTTGCGGTAAAACCATGACCCAAGCCCAGTTCCAAAATCGAGCTGGCGCCCTTGCAGCGCATCGCTATCCTTTGCGGATACCAGGTCAGGAGAATCTCATTGTCAAAGTCGTAGAGGTTCTCGCCCTTGTATGCTGCGACATGGACATCCAATTTGTTCTTCATAGGCTTATAACCCGTCCACATGAGGTATCCGGCAGTGCAGCGCCGCACCCTTGATCCTTAATCCGGAAATGTAACCGTTTCCCGGTCTACGTCAAAAAGCGTTCTTGTGCTTGCATAGGCCTTTTCCAGAAATCCCTGCAATTGCGTCTGTGAAAAGCGATCCGACGCCGAAAACAGCACCGTCGGCAGCCCGCTGTTATCTGGGTCCGGATGCCTGACGTATTCGCTCAGATAGTTGTGGGTTCTTCTGCCGGCCAATAGCGCTTGTTCGAACAGCTCCGAGCCGGGCGAATCTACGGTTAGCGAAAATTGTGCGATATTCAGGTCCAGGCTCTTGGCGAAATCGATCGTTTGCAGAATTTCCGCCTCGCTCTCCCCCGGGTAAGCCAGCATGAAATTGCCGGTGACTGAAAGCCCCGCCTTTTTTACGAAATCGATAGTATGTTTTATCTTGTCGCGCGTATATCCCTTGTTCATGCGCTTAAGCGTGGCGTCGTTGCCGGACTCGATGCCAAAGTGGATATTGAAGCAACCGGCCTTCTGCATCAGTTCCGGCATCCATGGTCGGATGCCGTCAATGCGGGATTTCATGGTCCAATGCAGCCGGATATCGCTGCTGATCAGAGTCTCGCACACTTCTTTGACGCGCTTGCCATTGGCGGTGAACAGTTCATCCTGAAACAGGACGGACTTGATGCCCAATGCGTGGATTTCCGCCATTTCCTCGATGATGTTGCCTATGCCGCGTATCATGACAGGAGGCCGGTCGGTGGTGCAGAACGCGCATTTTCTCGGGCAGCCCATGCTGGTGATCATGGTCGTGGCCGGATTCTCCGGACAGAACGGGACAGAATATTGCAGATGCGGCGTGAATGTCCTGTCCGGATGGGGAAACCTGTCCAAGCCGTATTCCTCCGAGTACACCACGTCGTAGCGATCGTAGCCGGAACCTTGCACAAAGCAATTCTCGATGCCTGCACCGGTTCCGCCCTCGTCTAGACTGTCGCAAAGGTGCATAAGCGGCTTTTGGCCGTTGCCGACGATAAGATAATCGATTTCCTTGTGGCAATAGGTTTCTTCGGTGAAATAGGTGACGTTAGGCCCTCCGGCGACCGTATGAATCGAGGGATCCAGGCTTTTTATCTTCTTGAATATCCTGAGCGCCGACGACCACAGGCCGATAATGGCGGTAACGCCGACCATGTCCGGCTCTATGCTCTGCAGTATCTCAGGCAGGTCGTCAACGGTTTGACCGGTCAGGATCATGTCCAGAACGACGACATCGTGTCGTTTCCTGAGAAAGCTGGCAAGGGAAAGCAGCCCCAGCGGGGGAAAAACAGAGCGGGCTTTCTTGGCGTAGCCTTCCGGATACAAGCCCGTCATTGTTTCTTCGCTATTGGGCGGCTGGATCAATAGAACTTTCATGTGAGCGTGTATTCATCCAGGATTTTGGCTATTTCGGCCATTGGATTGAACATCATTACGTCAATGATGGAGAGCCATGGGACAAACTCGTTGCCGAATTGGGCGTATGCGAGAGGCTTTGACCTGATGAACTTCAATTCGATACCCCGCTCCCGGAATGCGTCCCCGGAGTAAAGCTCGGTGCCGCCCATCGCGTTGACATAGGTGCCTGCTCCGACCGCGTCGCACAAGGCAAGAACTTTGTCCTGGTTCCTCAGAGTGTGGTCGATAGCGATGTCCGAAGACACCCTGATCGGCGTCGCAATCCGGAGATGTTCGCATGTCCTGACGATGGCGTGGTGGAGAAATCGGAACAGCTTGCGCTCCTCATGTCGCACCACCCGCTCGATCAGCGGGAAGGTCTGGACAAAATACGGCGCGCGCCGATATGCGCCGCTGATCTGCCTGAGCATTTTGTCGGGAGCGAAATCCGCGGCCAACTCCCGGTCGCGCACATCCAAAGCATCGGAATCGTTCTTCAGCGGCAGCGAGAACATCACGTCACGCCCGTTCTGCAGCATGCGGTTGCGGTTGACCCAGCCCTTCTTGGTGTATTTGACGTTGTCATACAGGATGAACAGATCGACCGCGCGGATGAGCTGGAAGTAGCCGATATAGGCAAAGAAATACGGCTGCATGATGGCCGTCTTCATGCGTTCCTATGCTCCATCGTGTCGTGTCCCGAATGCACTATTGCGCGGCCAGCAGCCGGGTGATGGCTTCGATTTCCGCGGTCTCCAGGTCCGGATAGATCGGCAGGCATAGCACCTTTTGCGCCGCCGCTGCCGCCACCGGAAGGTTGTTCCTATGCGCCGATGGCAGGCCCCGGTACATCGGAAAATCCGAAATCAAGGGATAGAAGTAGCGCCGCGGCTGGATGCCGTTATCCTTGAACTTCTGGTAGAGCGTGTCACGGCTGAGCGGATAGTCCGCCTCCACCATAACCGGGAAATAGGCGTTGTTGGCGACCCGCTCGCCCGCGTCTTCCAGGCAGCGTATTCCTTTCATCCCGTTTAGGAGCCTGCGATAAGTGGCAGCAATCTCCCGGCGACGAGCAAGAGCCTGGTCGACATATTTCAACTGCAGCAACCCCAGGGCCGCGTTGAATTCGCTCATTTTGCCGTTAATGCCGGGGGCCACCACGGTGGCTTCGCCGGCGTGGCCGAAGTTCTTCAATTGGTCGATGCGCAGCTTGGTCTTGGCGTCGGGACAGACAACGGCACCGCCTTCGAACGTGTTGAACACCTTGGTGGCATGGAAGCTCAGCACCGACAGATCGCCGTGCCGGAGGATGCTGCCGTGCGCGTCTTGTACTCCGAAAGAATGCGCGGCGTCGTACACGACCTTCAGGTTGTAGTTGTCGGCGATCGCCTGGATGGCTTCGACGTCGCAGGGGTGTCCATAGCAATGCACCGGCATGATGGCTGTCGTCTGCGGGGTGATGGCCGCTTCGATCTTGCCGGGGTCGAGATTCAGGGTATGCGGATCGATATCCACGAATACCGGCTTGATGCCGTTCCAGAGCAGGGAATGCGCGGTGGCGACGAAGGAGTAGGGCGTGGTGATGACCTCGCCGGTGATGCGCAGCGCCTGCAGGGAGGTCACCAGGGCAAGGGTACCGTTGGTGAACAGCGCAAGGTGCTTGACGCCCAGGTAGTGGCACAGCTCCTCCTCCAGTTGCTGGTGGTACCGGCCGCCGTTAGTCAGGATCTTGCTGTCCCAGATTTCCTTCAGGTAGGGTATGAACTCTTCCAGCGGCGGCAGCGCGGGCCTGGTGACGTAAATCGGTTTCATCATGGTTTCCTTTAAGAGACGGCCTTCCTTCGCGCGAGTGCCTCGCCGCCTTGCCTCCCTGTAAGACTACTTCCTTATGACCACAGTGAATCCGTTGCCGACTTTGTCGTCGATATCCTGAAGCGCGACTATGTTGAGGTTCAAGCGCTTCACCAGCTCCACGAAATCGCCTGTTCTCCAGGCAGACCAGTGATGATGATCGTCCGTCTCGTAATACGCCCAGCCTTGTTTCAGTCTAAAAGTACCTTCGCCGCGGAACAACTGTTGCGGCAGGACCTCGGAGAAGGGGCCCAGATGCTCCTTGCCGGTTCCTTCGAGCGCCTGCTGATTGAGCGGCTTTGCATAATTCGCGATCTTGATCTTGCCCGTGGATCGGTCGATCAATTCGGACACGGTTGTCGCATCCCGATGCCGGTCGAAGGTCCTGTCCATATGGGGCGCGATGATGAAGATGTATCCGCCGCGTTTGATGACCCGATGCCATTCTCTCAGCGCTTTCACCGGGTCGAAAAAATGCTCGATCACGTGCGATGACAGAACATAATCCAGCGTGCCGTCCTTGAACGGCAGGTCATCGCCGAATGCGACGATGTTTACGACGGCCGGCTCGCAGGCTTTGTCTTGCCACAAACCGCCTTGCTCGTCCGAAAAATCGATGTTTATCGATCGCTTCAGACCGAACGAATTCTGCGTGGACGCGCCGATTTCGACGCCGTGAAGATTCTCGAGGTATTGGTTCGCCAACTGTGACAATCTGTATTTGTGGCACTTCGGCTTTCCCGCTTCCACGGCGCTCGCGCTCTTCACGCCGTCCAGGCTTTTCCTCAATTCAAGATTGATAAATGCGAGCAAGGCGGTGACGCAAGTCAGCGTCGCAAAGAGAACGACCAGCAGGGATTTTCGAATAGGCATCATCGGCAGCAGCAGTTCCAGTGGTTCGGCCGGACAGTAGGCCGTCGCATCGCCCGAAGCATGGGAAATTCAACGCTATGTGCGCGAGTATCCCCGACTCCAGCCGCTGCAGTCAATCGCAGGTATTGCACGCGCAAAGAGCCTGGAATCCAGGCTATACCGCGACCTTGTCGACAAAACTCGCGAGCGCGAGCGCGTTCCAGAGAAACGCGCGTTCGTCGCTCGCGCCGCTTCGATGCGCGGCGAGGCGAGCCGCGACGAAGGCGGCATCCAGTCCCGGGAGTCGGGTCGGCGGGAGCGTGACCGCACCCGACTTGAGCCAGGCGCCGATTGGCACGCCGAAGCCCTTTTTCGGGCGGTAGAGCAGGTCCTTCGGCAGCAACGGTTCCAGCGCTTTCTTCAATAGATACTTGG
>Ga0194060_10003715_pt1 | contig 10745 bp, 10 predicted proteins | sample SepL225m_MetaG_FD_163427 | JGI IMG/M metagenome (GOLD analysis project Ga0194060, IMG submission 163427) | Anoxic zone freshwater microbial communities from boreal shield lake in IISD Experimental Lakes Area, Ontario, Canada - Sep2016-L222-5m | ecosystem: Environmental > Aquatic > Freshwater >... | reverse complement strand
AGATGCTCTTTGCGATCACCTCGCCGAGCTTCAGTGCAATGAACCCGGCGAAGACGCTTAAAACGACATTCAACAAGGAGATTAGCCATTCACCGTCTTTGATGAGCGCGCCGGTTTCATATTCAAGCGTGGAAAAGGTGGTATAGGCACCCAGGAACCCGACAACAAGCAGGAGCCGCCATTGCGGGTTTGCCATGAATCGTGCAGTGAACAGCGACATGAGCAACCCGACAAGAAAGCTGCCGCTCACGTTGACCACGAAAGTCCCGAGAGGGAAGCTCCGGCCCCACCGCTGACCGATCCAGAGCGCCACGCCATAACGCGTGATTGCGCCCAGAAACCCTCCGATGCCTATGATCATGACGTTTAGCATAATTTTCTGCTGTGAAAATATCAGAACCGTTACTCTGCGTCAATACAAATGAACCGTTTCGTTGCCCGCGTATGATAGAAATCATAGAATAAACTTTTCAGCAATGGTAAAAAAGAGTATAGTTTTATCAGGCGTAATAATTCTGGATACTCAAACAACGTGAAAGGAGAACAGATCATGGATAAGGCAAAAGTAGAGGAAGCGCTCAAACAGGTGCGGCCGACGCTCCAGCGGGACGGCGGCGATATCGAACTTGTGAGCGTGGATGATAACGGTATTGTGAAGGTGAGGCTCAAAGGAGCTTGCGGCTCGTGCCCCATGTCCACGATGACGCTCAAGATGGGTGTCGAGAAACATCTGAAGCAGCAGATCCCCGAAGTGAAGGAAGTTGTGCAGGTAGCCTGATCCCTTCAAAAAAACTCCGTCCAGGCAGGATTGTCCGTGCAGCGGCTTCTTCTGTGCGTGCACTGCAATCCTGCCTTTTCCTTCCTTACGACCATCTGTCGCCGACTTTCTCAGGGTCAGTTTTCAGCGCACGGAAATAGGTGTTTGCGTTTCGAAACATAATAATTTCTCGGCTAAATGTATGCATACTGTCCAACAATTCGCTTGACACTTCAACCTCGTTCTGTTATAAACGCAACGGCTTTTTTAAATAAATCTCAAACTCTAATTTCAACGTTTCTTGCAACGTTATGACAGGTGAGACCGCATGGAAGCCACAATGAAAGCACAGGATACCTTCAGCGGAGGAGTGCATCCCGCAGGCAACAAACATCTCACCTCGCACAAACCAACGGTACCCGCCGCAATTCCCTTACGAGCAATCATTCCCCTGAGTCAGCATATCGGAGCACCCACTAAATCGATCGTTGTGATCGGACAGGAAGTGAAAAAAGGCGAGAAGATCGGTGAGACAACCGGCTTCGTTTGCGCGCCGATTCACTCTTCCATCTCCGGCAAAGTGGCGGCAATCGGGAATTTCCCGCACTCGATGGGCATGGATCTGCCGTGTGTAGTCATCGAAAGTGACGGCAAGGATGAATGGGTAACGGGGCTTAAAGAAAACCTTGATTATGCGTTGCTGTCTCCGGAGGAACTCAAAAAGATCGTACTGGATGCGGGCATCGTCGGCATGGGCGGCGCTACCTTTCCGACGCATGTGAAGCTGGGGCCTCCGAAAGAGAAACCGATCGATGTGGTGATCTTGAACGGCGCGGAGTGTGAACCCTTTCTTACCTCTGATCACCGGCTCATGCTTGAAAGGCCTGAACAGATCGTTGACGGGCTAAAGATCCTGATGATGATCCTTGGTGTGAAAAAAGGTTATATCGGCATTGAGGCGAATAAGCCCGATGCTGTTGAGGCCATGACTCGCGCTGCATCAGGATCGCCTGAGATCAAGGTCTGGCCGGTGAAAGTCAAGTACCCTCAGGGCGCCGAGAAAATGCTTATCAAGGCGATTGCGGGCAGGACGGTCTCCGCAGGCAGCCTGCCCATGGACGTGGGTGTGGTGGTGCAGAACGTCGGCACTGCCGAGGCAATCTATACCGCGGTGCGCTACGGCAGGCCGCTCATCGAACGCTATGTGACGGTGACGGGCAGGGGAGTGAAGGAACCAAAGAACTTCCTCGTCCGGATCGGAACGCAGTTCTCTCAGCTTATCGAAGAAGCCGGCGGCCTTACTGATACCGCGGCCAAGGTCATTGCCGGCGGCCCGATGATGGGCATGAGCCAGTATACTCTCGACGTCCCGGTGATCAAGGGAACGTCAGGCATCACCGTCCTCCCCCTGCTTGAAGTAAGCGTTAAATCCTTCGGCCCCTGCATCCGATGCGGCCGTTGCATAGATGCCTGCCCCATGAAGCTCCAACCTTCATTCCTCGGACTCTATATAGAAAAGGGCCATTACCAGGACGCAAAGGACTATAACCTGATGGACTGTTTTGAGTGCGGTTCCTGCACCTTCGTCTGCCCTGCCAACCGTCCCATGGTGCAGTGGGTAAAGAAGGCGAAAAAGGAACTGGCGAAGAAGAAGAATTAGTTCGGAGCAAACAGTCCGGAGTTTAAGGGTACACAGTACAATATCTTGGCCGAATGAGGTATAGATAATGGAAGCACCTGCAAAGGAACAACTTAAGGATCAACCCAAAGAACCACGCAAGTTGATCGTCTCGATCGGTCCGCATATGCACGATGCGGAGAGCACCGCGAAGATCATGTGGACGGTCAGCGCCGCGCTGCTTCCTGCAGCGCTTATGTCGGTCTACTTTTTCGGCATGCCGGCCATTCTGGTCACTCTGGTATGCATCATCTCGTCGCTGCTCTCCGAGGCGGCGGTGCAGCGGATGCTGAAGAAGCCGATCACGATCTCCGACGGCAGCGCGTTCCTGACGGGCTTGCTCCTGGCCATGAACCTTCCCGCGAATATCCCCCTGCATATCCCGGCGGTCGGGTCTTTTGTCGCCATTGTTATTACCAAGCATCTTTTCGGCGGCCTCGGCTTCAATATCTTTAATCCCGCGCTCATCGGCAGGGCTTTTGTCCTGATCAGTTTCCCCAAGTTGATGACCACGTTCGTGGAGCCTACGATGCGGGTCATGTCTGTGGTGGATGCGAAGACCACTGCCACGCCGCTGGTCCTGTTAAAAGAGGAAGGCATGTCAAAACTCCTCGAAGTTTTCCACACCAAGGCCGCTTTGTATCAGGATCTGTTCCTGGGCAACCGCGCCGGTTCTCTGGGAGAAACTTCGGTGATCGCACTTCTTCTGGGCGCCGCATTTCTGATGATGAAGCGGTATATAACCTGGCATGTTCCGCTGCCCTTCATTGCAACGGTCGGCGTCCTCTCCTGGCTGTTCGGCGGCAAGGAAGGGCTTATGTCAGGCGATGCCATCTTCCATATGATGTCCGGAGGCCTTATCCTCGGCGCATTTTTCATGGCAACGGACTATGTGACCGGCCCGTCGGTACGAAGCGCGCAGATTGTGTTCGGCGTTGCCTGCGGTGCGTTAACCATGCTCATTCGCCTCAAGGGCGGATATCCCGAAGGTGTCATGTTCGCCATACTCCTGATGAACTGCTTTGCGCCGCTCCTTGACCGGGGCATGCGAAGTACCGTCTTCGGCAAGGTTGCTGCCGCGGGGGTGAAGAAATGAAGGATATGATAAGGATAACCGTGAGCCTGGTTGCCATCTTTATCGCGGCAGGCCTGATCATGGGCGTCACCTATAAGTATACTTCGCCGGTCCGATTTATCGCTGAAAAGAAGGAAAAGGAAGAAGCACTGAAGGCCATGGCACCCGATGCAACAGACCCAATTAAACCTGCGGGTAACTGGATCAGCAGCCATGGAAAACCTTACGAGTATTATTTGGCGACTTCCAGTGGCAAGCCGGTAGCCTATATCTCGAGCACCGCCGGCAAGGGCTATTCGAGCTATATCGCAATGCTTGTGTCACTGGATACGGACCTGAAGATCAAGGACGTGAAGATCCTGCACCATGGCGAGACTCCCGGCCTGGGTGATCAGGTTGAGGACGTGAGCTTTATCGGCCAGTTTAAGGGCAAGAACCTGTCCCAAATCGAACTGACCAAGGACGCAACGAAGACAGAAAAGATCATCGCTATTTCCGGCGCAACGATTTCGAGCCGTGCGGTGACAAACGGCGTGAAGGACGCGGTGCAGACGCTCGTTGATAAGTATGGCGCGGGTATCAAGACGGCTGCACAGGGGGTGGCGAAATGAGCAATGAGGTCAATTACGGGAGCATTATAAAGAACGGCATCTTCGGCGAAAACCCGGTCTTCCGTTTGGCTCTTTCTCTTTGTCCGGCTGTGGCAGTCACCAGCGGCGTGAAAAACGGATTTCTCATGGGAGTCGCCGTGTTCTTCGTGATGATCATGGTGAACGCCACGGTTTCCCTCCTCAGGAAATTTATCAACCCAAAGGTCCGCATTCCTTCATACATGTTTATCATCGCCACCTGGGTCACGGTTACCGATCTGGTGATGGCTGCCTATGCAAGGGATGTGTACAAGCAGATGGGCCTTTACATCATGCTTATCGTCGCTTTTGCAATCGTGCTTTCCCGCGCAGAGATGTTTGCGAGCAAAAATAAACTGCTTCCAGCCATTGTGGACGGCGCGGCCATGGGAATGGGTTTTCTTCTCGCCCTTGTGCTGCTTGGCATTTTCAGAGAACTTCTCGGAAAAGGTTCGCTCTGGGGTTACCAAATTCTGGGTTCCAAGCCACTCTTGATCATGATCCTTCCCACGGGAGGGTTTTTTGCCATGGGGCTCATGATGGGCTGGCTGAACTGGATCGACCGGAAATTCTTTGGAGGCACGGGTGGCGGCGGCGGAGCGCATTAATTAATAGTCTGACCGGAGGAAAATATTATGTGGGAACACGTATTAACCATATTCATAGCATCGGCACTGATCAATAACTTTGTTTTTTCGCGCTATCTCGGACTCTGCATTTTCTTCGGCGTGACCAAGAAGATGGAAACCTCCATCGGGATGAGCTTTACCTTTACGGCCGTGATGTTGATAGGCGCCGCGCTGAACTGGGTGATCTATGAATATGTCATGATCCCTTTTCACCTGGGATTTTTGAAGATCGTTATTTTCATCGGAGTGGTGGCGGCGTTCGTACAGGCCGCAGATACGATTATGAAGAAGGTCACGCCCGCGCTTTACTACAAACTGGGTATCTACCTCGCGCTGATCGTGACGAATTGCATTATCCTTGCCGTGCCGCTCATCAATGCCGAGGAACACTACAGCCTGTTCGAAAGCATGGCGCTGGCATTGGGTTCGGGGCTCGGCTTCAGCCTCGCGCTCATTATCATGGCGAGCATTCGTGAAAAACTTGAGCTTGCCGATGTGCCGAAATCATTTCAGGGCCTGCCGATATCCTTCGTGTTGACCGGCCTTATCGCGCTGGCGTTTCTGGGTTTCTCAGGGATGATCACCTTGTAGCAATTAATTGCGGAATAGAAAAGCCAAGCACAGTTTACACAGCCTGAAGGGCCAATACATACTATGAAGGTACACTACAATGTATGAAGAACTTAGCAATGTCCTGATACAGATACTCTCTCAGGCGCTCAGCATTTTCACTCACAAACTGATACCCCTGGTCGGCGTTGGCGGGTCGGTGGAAACGCTTGAAAAAGTACCGTGGGAATATGTGGTCTTCGGGCTTGTGGTCCTGGCGGCGCTCGGTGTCGTTTTCGGCGTGGCGCTTGCCATCGTTGCAGCGCGCTTTGTGGTGAAGACCGATCCCAAAGTTGATCTGGTCCGAGACGTTCTGCCAGGAGCAAACTGCGGCGCCTGCGGGTTTGCCGGCTGCATGGGCTACGCTGAGAACGTCGTTGCAAACCCTGAGGTTGCGGTAAACCTCTGCGCTCCGGGAAAAGCGGCGGTGGCTGAAAAAATCGCGGAGATCACCGGCAAGAAAGCCGAAAAAGTAGACCCCAAAATAGCCCGGGTCTTCTGCCAGGGCGGCGCGAGCCTCAGTCAGAGAAAATTCATTTATACCGGTGTGCAGGATTGTGCCGCGGCAGTGCTTGCGGCCGGCGGTGACAAATCCTGCGAGTACGGATGCCTTGGCTATGCCACCTGTATGCGCGCTTGTCCTTTTGACGCGATCACCATGAGCGCGGATAATCTGCCGATCATTAATGCCGACAAGTGCACCGCCTGCGGTAAGTGTGTGTCAGCGTGCCCCAAACAGGTTATCGAATTGGCGCTCATGTCCAAAGCCGTGGTCATCAGCTGTCACAGCAGGGACAAAGGCGGCGATACAAAGAAGAAGTGCCAGGTCGGTTGTATCGCATGTGGAATCTGTGTCAGGACTTGTCCGGTGGATGCCATCAAAGTCGAAAACAATATTGCGCGCATTGATCACGCAAAATGCATTGTCTGCGGCCTCTGCGTGAAAAAGTGTCCGACCAGCGCGATTCATGACTATCATACGGCCCGGCCGAAGGCCATTATTGATCCGGCCAAATGCGCAGGCATTGATGCCTGCGCAAAGGTTTGCCCCATGAATGCGATCTCAGGCGAGTTGGGAACCGCGCATCGCGTTGATCAATCGAAGTGCATTGGTTGCGGCATGTGCGCGGCGCGTTGTCCGAAGAAAGCCATCGACATGGTCGAGAGTGTTAATGCTGGTTCAAGCCATGCAGCTTCGGAAAAGGTCGGAGAAACGGTAGGAGTTTAGTTGCAACGAGGATGTCTGGATAAGCGATAAGTTCATTGGGATGCGATGCTGCATCCCTTTTTTAATTGAGCGCTACACTAGCACCTCTGCTATTATTTCTTCTTGACAAAACATTACGCTTAGGATAAAAACAAGCTCATTCATATTTCGATCCATAATTGCGGAGGCACATCATGAATCCAGACGATATAAAATATCATAGAGACCATTCGTGGGTGCGGGTTGAAGGAAAGCGTGCAACTATTGGCATTACTGATTTTGCGCAGCAGCAGCTTGGCGATATTGTGTATGTTGATCTGCCTGAGATTGATACCGAAGTGGATGCGGATTCGGAACTTTCCGAGATCGAATCCACAAAAGCCACGTCCCCCGTGGTCAGCCCGGTTACCGGTATGATAGCTGAAGTGAATGAGGACCTTGCTGATTCTCCGGAGATCATAAATGAGGATCCCTACGGTAACGGGTGGCTTGCGATTGTGGAGATGAGCGATCCGACCGAGGTGAACGACCTTATGAATAAGATGGAATATGAAAAGTTTTTAAAAGAGGAAGAGGATAAGTAAGTTTACTTTGCACAAGTTGTCATGTACCATAGACAGAAGATGAGGAGAGCATAAGCTCTCCTTTTTCGTTCTTGATGATATTATATTTTAAAAAAAAGTTGAGCCACAAAAGGCACATAATTCTCAAAAAAAAGCGAGTATACATTTTTTCGTAAACCTCACTGATTTGGTGACAGCTCCGTTTGTAACAGCTTATTGTTTTATTTATGAGACTTATGTGCTTTATGTGGCAAGCGATGGTTTCTGCTTGTCCGGGTTAGGATAAGAAATGGCTATAAAACTTACAATCATCGGTTCAGGCCCAGGCGGCTATGTGGCCGCGATCCGTGCCGCTCAAAGTGGCGCGCAGGTCACCATTATTGAAGAGGCCGAGGTTGGCGGGACTTGTCTGAACTGGGGCTGCATACCAACGAAGACGCTTGTTGCATCAGCCGAAACGCTTGAGCACGTTCGGCATTCTGCGGATTTTGGCGTTGATGTGACCGGGACAATCGGGTTCAACCTAACAAAGATACGCGAGCGCACGAGCAGGGTGGTTAGTACTCAGATCAAGGGCATTCGCGGCCTATTAAAGAGTCAGGGTGTTACACTTATAGAGGGCCGCGGTTCGCTGGTTTCACGAAGTAGTGTACGCGTTGTTAAAAAGGACGGCTCATCGCAGGAGATACAGTCGGACAAGATCCTCATAGCCACGGGTTCTCGTCCGTCGATGCCGTCGGCTTTCCCTTTTGACAGCGATCAGGTGATGACCAGCGATGACGCGGTCCAGATGAAAAGAATTCCTGCACGCCTGCTTATTATCGGTGCCGGAGTGATCGGCAGTGAATTCGCATTCATTTATCGGACCTTCGGCTCTGAAGTAACGATGGTTGAAATGATGCCTCATGCTTTGGCCACTGAGGATGAGGAAATATCAGGGCTTATTGAGCGCGAGTTTAAAAAGAATAAGATTAAACTTGTTGCAAACGTAAAAGTGGAAAGTGTGAAGAAAACATCCAATGGCATGATGTCCACTACGCTCTCGGATGGCAGGGAAATTGAAACCGAGGCGATACTCGTTTCTATTGGCCGTAGGATGAATACCGAAAATATCGGACTTGATACCGTTGGGGTGCATACGGGTAAACGCGGTGAGATCATTGTTGATGATAAGATGGAAACGAATGTGCCCGGGATCTATGCGGTCGGAGATGTGACCGGCACCATTATGCTTGCTCATGTCGCTTCGCACCAGGGCCTGGTTGCGGTGGAGAATGCCATGGAAGGATATGCCCTTATGGACTATGCAATCGTGCCTGCGGGTATATTTACTATGCCGGAGATCGGCAGTGTCGGCATGAGAGAGCAACAGTTGCGGGAAAAGGGAATCAAATACAGGGTCGGCAGGTTCCAGTTTCGAGGCCTTGGCAAAGCGCACGCCATGGGCGCGTTCACCGGCCTGACCAAGATCATCACTGACCCAGATACGGATAAAATACTGGGTGTCCATATCTGCGGCGCTCATGCCACAGACCTTATTCACGAAGGCGCGCTTGCCATGCGGATGGGAGCGACCGCAAAACAGCTTGGTGACATGATCCATGCGCATCCAACGCTGGCGGAATCTCTCATGGAGGCAGCAGAAGATGTTCATGGATTATCTGTGCATACACCGAAAACAGCAGCATGACAGGAATATAAATTTTATGAGGATGTTTCCTCTACGGGTCATATTACTCTTGCTCTTACTCGTTTATTATTCGCAGAACCCTCCGCAAGCATGGGCCAATGGCCCGCTGTCCAAGCCTCTTCCACCCCTGCAGATATCCATCACACCGTCGCAAACCGGAATCACCACTTTTGACATTCATCCTGGAGACACCGTAGAGTTCAAGATAGCCGCAACATCTTCCATCACTGTTTCTAAAATGCACATCGAGGTAGAACTTACGAACGGGGCGGAACTGGTTTCCGGAGATACCTCCTGGACAGGCCCGGCCATGGGAGGTGAGGAGAAATCAATCAGCCTTACGGTGCGCGCTCCTGTGAAGGGAAGGGGTAAAGTCAGTGCCCGAGCCTTGATATCCGGAAACAGCATGCAGTCTTTCAGCGCAGAAGCCCGATATCAGTTGGGCGGTGAGGATGCCAGGAAAACGGAACCACAACCGCTTGTCAAAAAGGACGGCAAAGGCAGGAATGTTATAGAGTATCGATAAATCTGAAAGATCAGTCCAGCCACAAAATGCATAGAATTCACAAAAAATAAGTACAATGTTTGGCTCTATCTCGCCATTTATCCATCGACTCTTGTTCTTAAACTGAATTGATTTGTCTTTGTGACTTTTGTGCTTTCTGTGGGTAACTGCCGATTATAGTATGACATGTTGCGAATGCCTGGCCCTAATATTGCGGGAATGGATCTATGAGTCATAGATTGTTCGTCTTCATTACATATACGCTTACCGCGGCAGCGCTGATATTTCAGTTGAGCTGCGGATCAGGCGGATCGTCCAATGCCGCGCCGACTGGTGTCACAATAGTATCCGCACCCATCTCTGTCGCGGCTGTTGCGGGTGATGGCATGGTCACGCTGACATGGACGAGCGTTGCTAATGCCATATCGTACAAGCTCTACCGTGCCTCGCAAAGCGGTGTCTCGAAAAGCAACTATGCCGTTTTAACAAACGAAGTCACCAGTCCTTATCAACTCTCCGGCCTTGCGAACGATCTGACTTACTATTTTGTTATTACCTCGGTGAACAGCGCGGGAGAAAGCGATGATTCCACAGAGGTATCGGCAAAACCGGTGTCCGGTGCTTTGTTGCTTGTAACCATCAGTGGGAAGATCCAGTATCAGGATAAGGAGTACGGCTTGAATGGTTTTACCGGTCAGATGGCGTATAAACCGGTACGGTATGCTGATCTGGAGGTGGTGGGCACAACGACAACCGGCAGAACCGGCGCTGACGGCACCTACAGCCTGTCCGTTTTCTCAAGCACAAGCTCCACGGTCTATGTGAGGGTTGCGACATTGGCAACTTTTAGCAACACACCGGCGATCGAGGTGAAAGATCTTTCCGGCAATCTTTACGGTGTACCCGGCGGGGATTTTATGCCCTCAGGCGATTCCGTGGTGAACATAGCAATCCCTGCCGCAAATCCGGCTGGCGGGGCATTCAATATGCTGGATGTGTTTACGAGCGGTTTTGATTTCGTTCACAGTCTTGACAATTCAGATTATCCTCCACTCCTGCACGCATACTGGCAAACCGGCAACCAGGTCGGGACATGGTTCTGCGTTGGTTATGATCCATCGTACTGTCCGCAGGGAGACGGCATCTATGTGTTAGGCGGAAACTCCGATGGATCGGGCGATACGGACCAGTACGACGATGACGTTCTCTTACATGAGTTCGGCCATTTCACTGCGGATAAGTTTTCCCACGACGATTCCCCGGGCGGAGCTCACCGCCTGTCTGACAATGATCTTGATTTGCGCCTGAGCTGGAGTGAAGGATGGGGCGACTTTTTCCCGGGTGCGGTGAAGTCCTGGCTTGACCCGGCTCTCTTATCTTCAACAGGGGTTCCTCTCACCGGG
>Ga0194060_10003713_pt1 | contig 10748 bp, 9 predicted proteins | sample SepL225m_MetaG_FD_163427 | JGI IMG/M metagenome (GOLD analysis project Ga0194060, IMG submission 163427) | Anoxic zone freshwater microbial communities from boreal shield lake in IISD Experimental Lakes Area, Ontario, Canada - Sep2016-L222-5m | ecosystem: Environmental > Aquatic > Freshwater >... | reverse complement strand
GCATCGTGCGGTAGCACGAGAGCAAGGCCTCCTTGCTCAAGGGGAACGGGTTGCTGGCTGCCATTGTGTTGTCTCCTGTTTAGGTTGGCTGGGAAGAAAGGCGAAGCAGGCCATTGCAGGCAGCAAACTGCATGCAGGCGGCCACGTCCACCGTGGGGAAAGCGTTCTCGATCAGCGTGAGTTGCACGCGATCGCCGGAATCGAAAGTCATCTCACGTTCGCCATCGAGCGCGACCACGCCCGCGTCGAGCGCGACCGTGAACGGCTGCTTGGCCGGCATGGCCTCCCAGTGCGCGATGCCGACCGGGCGCACCATGCCGGGCGCAATCGGCGCCAGCAGTTGCACGCGACGCAGCAGCGGGTCGTCACTGAGTGTGATCGCCAGGCCGCCGGGCTCGCGTCGGCCTACCGGTTGCAGCAGGCCGCCGATGGCCGACAGGCCAATTGCCTGCGGATCGGCAAAAGTCAGGTAAACCGCAGCCAGGTTCTCCATCTTCCACAAAGCGCGCGCGCCGATGAAGCGGTCGTTTGAGATCACGGCGTCGACCAGGGCGATGTCGCGCCGCTCGCCCTCGTTGATCGAGACTTCGATCAGCTTGTTCTGCACCAGCGCCTGCGCGGCACTGAGCTTGCCGCTGGCATAGAGACCGACGGCGATGCCGGTGATGGTCGGTTCACGCATGTCGGGGAAGGCGTTGTTGGTCCCGGTTGACATGCCGGCAATCGGGATGTCGCGGCACTCACGCACCACAGCGCGGTGCGTGCCGGCACCGCCGAGCACGATGATCGCCTTGACGCCGGCGTCGCGCATCATGCGGGCGGCCAGAAAGGTGTCGTTGACGGTGGTCGTAGGCGACATGTCAAGGAATTCAATCTGCGGAAAGTTGTGCTGCAGTTGCAGTTCGCGTTGCAGGCTGCGCAGCAGCATCGCGCTGACGCCGCCCGAGTCCGGCATCATCAACACCTTCTTCACGCCCATGCTGCCGGCGGCGCCGAGCACGCGCAGCAACATGCTGACGCGATCAGTTATCTGGAGGTTTCCGGCATTGGCGACGATGCGCCGGATGTCGCGCGCCGACACCGGGTTGGCGATGACGCCGATGCAGGGGAGGGAACTCGAACCGGTTGCGGACATGCGTTGACTTCCAGTGGCCAGGTTCCGCCACTGATTGCAAACAACGTGCCATGAGCCCGGGCGCCTTATTGCCTCGGTTTGTCACTGCATGGTTTGTCACTGCATGGTTTGTCACTGCATGGTTTGTCATTGCGGGCCCCGACCCGCAATCCATAGCACGCGTGGCACTGTCGGAAGGCATGGATCCCGGATCAGGTCCGGGATGACAATAACCGGGGCCAGGATGACAACAAGGTGCCGGGATGACAACAAGGTGCCAGGATGACAACAAGGCGCCGGGATGACAGCAGCGCAGGGTTGTCGCGCCGGTTCAGCGCGAGACTTTCAAGCGACAGCCGGGTGTCGCACTGCGACAGTTGTCGCCTTTAGAAATGCGACAGTTGTCGCCGCGGGTATACCCTATTAGTTATCCCAATCGCCACCACCGCCCGCATCAGCCGAGCCGCCGTCATCCCAGGAACCGCCGTCGTTGAGGCCGAAGTTCTGGCCACCCATGTCGCTGTTGCGATCAAAGGCCGGCTCGTTTGCGCGGCCGCCGTTGTCAAGGCCGCTGTTGGACTGGTTGTCGTGACCCATCAGGTTGCGGCCAATGGCTTGAGCTGCCATCACGCCGGCGCCCACTGCCAGACCGGTGGCCACGCCACCCATGATGCGTCCGCCCATGCCGCTGCCTGGCGCCTGACCATAGGACGGTTGACCGTAGCCGGGTTGCATCGCGGTGCCGCCACCCATGCCGAAGGTTTGCGGGCCAGTCATGCCGTTTTGTGCTGCATAAACCGGCTGTTGGTCAATCACGGTTGGCGCGCGCCGGCGAAACATCAGGTAGCCCAGAAAGATCACGCCACCCGCCAGCAACAGCGGCAAGCCCCAGGAGAAGCCCGAAGCCGAGGCCGCTGGTGCGCTGTCTTGCGCCATCGCGCGCTGGCTTTTTACTGGGGCATTGCGCGGCGCAAGTTCAGCGCGCAGCGCTTGTACTGCCTGCGGTTTGGCAAAGGGCAGACCCGGCGCCAGGCTGTCGGCCTGGGCCAGCGCTTCACGGGCGCGACTCAGGTTGCCTTGCTTTGCGTAGAGTTCACTTTGCACGAAATGCGCCTTGGCGCTTTTCGGGTGCGAGACCAGCACTTGCTGGATCATGACCTGGGCCTCTTCCAGCTTGCCTGCCTGCGCGGCGGCATAGACCTGGTTGATGCTGGGCTCGGATTGCGCCATGGCGACGCCAAAGCTCATGAAGAAGGCCAGAACCAGCCAGATTGCGGCACGCTCGATGATGGAGGGGTATTTCATGGGTGTTTCCTGTAACGTGTCAAGGCTTGACCTGCGCCACTTGGTGGCAGGCCTTTCGAATGCAAGAGAGGGTGTATGGCCGCAAAGGTAAAGTTTTGCAAGCGCAGCACGCGGTGGCGCAGCAGCATCTGAAATCAATAGCGCTCGGTGCTGCCGCCGAGGGATTGGAGCACACCCAGCCAGAAGGAGGCGCGTTCGGCGTAGGCGTCGGGGTCTTGCACACCGTTGGCGCCGGCATAGACGGCGGTCTGCACCATCACGATGCCGCTGGCCGGCTGCACAAACACCGCTTGCCCATGCACGCCCTGCATGCCAAAGCTGCGCTCGTGCAGCGGATGCAGCCAGAACTGATAGCCATAGCCAAAACCCGGTGTTGCCCGGTACGGCGCAAAGGCAGCGCTCTGGCGTGCGGCGTCGGTGGCGTCGAGCAGGTACTCCCGTGGCACCACCTGTTGCGCGCCCAGCTTGCCGTCGTTGGCCAGCAGCAACCCGAGCCGGCCCCAGTCGCGCAGGGATGCGTTGAAGTAGGCGTAGGCGACCTCCTGGCCATCGGTGCTGGTGCGCCAGAAGGCATTGTTCTCGGCGCCCATGGGCTGCCACAGCCAGTCGGTCGTTAACTCGGCCAGGCTGCGCCCGGTGGCGGCGGTCAGTACCCGCCCCAGCACTTCAGTCTCGGCGCTGGCATAGACAAACTTCTCGCCGGCTGGCGCCTGGCGATCGCTGATGGAGCGCAGCACGGTGAGCACGCTCGGCTGGCCCCTGGAGACGCTGTAGGACAGGCGCGCCACGTCGTCCTGTCCGTCGTAGCGTTCGGTGAAGCGCAGGCCCGAACTCATGCGCAGCAGGTGGCGGATCTTCGTCTCGCCGTAGGCACTGCCGGCCAGCTCTTTGACGTAACTGGCAGCCGTGTCGTCGAGCGATTGGATGGTGCCTTTGGAGACGGCAATGCCGATCAGCAGCGAGGTCACGCTCTTGGCCATGGAAAAGGACAGGAAGCGTGCATCTTCAGTGCGACCGTAGCGGTAACGCTCGGCCACGATCTCGCCGTTCTTGAGGATCAGCAGCCCGGTGATGCGCTGGCGCTCCAGGTACTCGTCCAGGCTGTAACCAAAGTTGCGGTGGCGGTAGCGGATGGCGGGCGCGTTGGCGGCCTTGGGCAATGCCAGCGGCGTGGCGGCGGGCTTGACAGGCGTTGTCAGGACGCCGGGCACCTTGTCCAGTGCCGACCATGAACCCACCCGGTACCCCATGTTGGCCCAGTTGGATAGGCTGCTGCCAATCGGGTAGCCCTGTGACTTGCCCAGTGCCTGCTCGTCGGGCTCGGCCTGCACCGGCAAGGCCAGTGCGCTCAAAACGGATAGCAGCAGGAACAGGCGGCGTGATCTGGGGTGCATCGTGAAGTCCGGGTTTGGTGTGAAGCGGTGCGGGTATCAAACGCCGCTTGAGCGGCGGATGTGCTGCGCCACAGCGGGCGCCACCAGGGCCGGTTGCTTCAGCCAGGCGTAGTGATCAACGGCGACGCCGTTGGTTTGCGATGGGTCCCAGTGCCAATGGACAGCGCTGCCCGCTGGGAGCTTCTGCAGCAGGGCTTGCGCGGTCGGCGCTGGCGACCAGTGGTCGGCCGTAAAGGTCAGCGCCAGTACCGGCAGCGTGAGCGTGCGTAAAGCGCTTTCGTAGTTGATGGCGGAGCCGTCCGGGCGGTACTGGCCGGTGATGGCAACACGGCTCCAGTCGCGCATCAGGCCGGCTGCTTCGCGCCCGCCAAAGCCAATTCGCCCACCTGGAAAATAGCCCAGCACTGGGCCCACCAGACTCGACAAAAAGGCCAGCGAACTGACACCGAGGCGCAGCTTCCAACTGTAGGCAGGCAGGTGCACGCTGCCGGCGGCGATCATGGCAACACCGGCGATGCCTTGCGGCTTGGCGGCGGCACTGAGCAGTGCCATTTGGCCGCCCAGGCTGTGGCCGCCGAGCCAGATTGGCGCGAGCGGCAGGCGCTGGCGCACGGCATCGATCAGCGCGGCCAGATCGAATTCGATGAGGTGGCGGTAACCAAAGTCGCTGGCGCGCCCGGCGCGCACCGAACTGCTGCCAATGCCACGCCAGTCGGGTGCACAGAGTTGCACGCCATGCTGGGCCATCTCGCGCCCGAGTCGCCCGTAGACCCGTGCCGGTGTTCCCAGCGCCGAGAGAAAAATCAGCACCGGCGCGCCTGGCGTATCCGTGGGGTAGAGCGTGGCGTCGAAGCGATGCCCGTCGGCGGTGGTGATTGCCAGCGTCTGTGTGTCGGCCATGGCTTGGGGTATCAGGCGGTCAGTTGTGCAGGGCCGGCGGACCTATAACAACCCGCTGGTCTTGTCCATTTCGATCGCCTGGTCCAGCGTTTCCAGTAGGTTTTTCCGGACCTTGAGCTTGGTCTTGGAGTGCGCTTTGAGGTTGATGGTCTTGAGTTGCTGCGCCATGCGATGGGCGGCGTTCATCAGTTCTTCGGGGGCGACGACTTCGTCCAGAAAACCGGCATCCTTGGCGCTTTGCGGGTTGAACATCTCGGCGTTGATCACTGAGCGCTGGAAGGCAGACTTGCGCAGGCGGTCGCGCGCCAGCGTGATGCCGACGTGGTGCATGGTCATGCCGATGCGGACTTCGTTCAGGCCGATCGTGAAAGCACCCTCAACGCCGATGCGGTAATCTGCTGACAACAGCAAAAAGGCGCCCTTGGCAACCGCATGGCCAGAGCAGGCGATGATGATTGGGTAGGGGTGGGACAGCATGCGCCGGGCCAGTGCGCTGCCCTGCGCCACCAGTGTCAGGGCACTCTCCGGTGACGCCAGCATGACCTTGAGGTCATAGCCGCCCGACAGGATGCCGGGTTGTCCGGTGATGATGACAACGGCGCCGTCCTGTTCAGCGCGGTCGAGCGCTTGATTGAACGCTGTAATCACATCGGGAGAAACAGCGTTCGCTTTGCCGTTGCAAAGGCTTAGCAAGGCAACGCCATCAGCGCATTGGTAGCTCACGAGATCAGACACGGTAGTTCCTTGAAAAAGAGGTTGGCTTGATCATATAGCCGTTGTCGGATTAACCCCTGCCGGCAAAGTTTTCGGCTTGCTGTCACACTGCACGGCGCCTTCAATAAAACCACCATGCCACGCCTGATCCAAGCCCCCAATCTGCTGATGGCGACGCTGTGGGCGGATTGGCTCAAGGGGCAGGGTGTTGGCGCCAGTGTGCAGCGCGAGTACCTGCGCAGTGCCGCTGGCGAGTTGCCACCCGACCAGTGCCTGCCCGAGGTCTGGATTCAAGACCCGTTGCAGGAAGCGCTGGCGCTGGAACTGCTGCAACTGCTGCGGCACGCGCCCCAGCGGCGCTGGCATTGCGGCTGCGGCGAGTTGGTGGAAGGCGGCTTTGAGCAGTGCTGGAACTGCGGTGGGCCGATGCCCTTTCAACCTGGATTCGGCAACTCGGTGGTGTAGCCGCTCAAATTTAGCACCCATGCCGCTGTTGCGGCGGTCAACAGGGCCTTGAACGCGCTCTGGCTCGCGGTGAAAATTCTGCCTCGGGGTCTGGTCGTCATGCGGGTGTCCTTGCTCGGTTGTGGTGTTCAGTCTGGTGCCAGGCGCAAAAGATGGCCTTGAATAAAAGATCGACCCCAGGGTGACTGTAGGAGGGCCTGCACCGGCTGGAAGTTATCACGCAAGGGCGGTCAGTAACAACCGTCTGATGCCAGTAGGGTTATTTGTTGGAGGCAGTTGCAGCTTCCCATGAATGGCGCCAAATGCGCGTCGGGGTGCGACTCCTGTTCCCCGATTGCGGCCCTGCGATCCCGGAGATCGGCAGGCTCAACGCGCAGCGATTACATCGTCCGCTTAATCAAAAGGAAACCCGCCATGAACCTCACGCTTCATTACAACGTTGCCTCTACCTATTCCCAAAAAACCTTGCTGGCATTTTTTGAGAAAGGTGTCGCGTTTACGCCGGCAGTGATCAATTTGCAAGATCCTGCCGGTAAGGCCGAATATAAAAAACTCTACCCGATGGGAAAGATCCCTTTGCTCACCGGTGACGGCATATTCATTCCCGAATCGACCATCATCATTGAGTTCCTGGAAAACGAGTTTCCCGATGCCGGTACAAGGCTAATCCCACTTGATAAAACAGCGGCACGGCGGGTGCGCTTTAAAGACCGCATGACCGACCTTTACCTCAATGACCCGGTGGCCAGCATTTTCTTTGATGGCCTCAAGCCGCCCGAGGCGCGCAACCCCGAAGCGGTGGCCAAGGCGCGTGAAACGATCAACATGACCTATGCCTACATGGAGGACGCCTTGTCGAAAAACCCGGCTGCGGGTGGCGCGGACTTCAACATGTCTGACTGTGCGGCATTTGCGCCCTTGTTCTACGCCCAAAGGCTGCATCCGTTTCAGGCTTACCCCAACATCGTCGCCTATTTTGGGCGTTTGATGGCGCGCGCGAGCGTGCAGAAATTGATGGTTGAACTGCTGCCTGCGCTGGAGCGGTTTAACAGCAAGTGAAAGTCTCCACCGTTGGCAAGGAATGCCTACGGACACACATCTGTGAACGATGCTTGAAGCTCGATGCTGCGGTTAAAAAATCAACGACCGAGGTATTTGTCGAAGAACTTTGCGATGTCGGTGAACGCCTCTTTGGTTTCCGGCGCATCCGGGATGAAACCATATTGGGCATGTGACTGGCCTTCGTACACATTCAAGTCCGCCACTACGCCCGCGCGACGCAGCTTGCGGTGCGTTCTGACGGTATTGGAGAGGAAGAGATCCCGGGTGCCAGTCGTCAGGATCGAGGGCGGGAAGTCGCTGAAGTCGCCGTAGATCGGTGACAGTTGGGGGTCTTTGAGGTCGTGCCCGGCCGCATAGAGCAAGGCCGCTCTGCCGAGCCAACCATCCCAGGTGACCAGCACGTTGTCAACCCACTCGTTGGTCTCGTAGGTGTCGCCGATCTTGGCGATGTCGGACCACGGCGTCCCCGGTGCGATGGCTGCGGGCAGTGGCAGCTTCTCGGCTTTTGCGCGAAGCACCAGGGCCAGCGTCATGGCGCCGCCGGTGGACGTGCCGAATACGGCCATGTTGGCCGGCTTGTTGGTTTTGACCAATTCTTTCCAGACCGCCATGGCGTCATCCATTGCAGCCGGGTACGGAAAATCAGGCGGCATGCGGTAATCGACCGAGACCACCTTGTAGCCGCCATAGCTGGCCAGCAAAAGGGCTTCGGGCAAGGCGGATTGGCCGGGGCCGAAAACGTAGCCCCCACCATGGACGTGCATGAGCAGGCGGTTCTTGTTGTTGGCGGCGAGATTCTTCGGCGTCACGATGAACACGTTGACGCCGGCAATTTTGGCGGCCTCTACGTCAACCCCGAGTTTTTCTTTCAAGGCCGGAATCATCGCGATCACCGGCGCGGCGCGCTGGTTAATCAGTTCTTTCCAGGCTGCGCCGTCTTTGGGTGCGGCATTGAAATGGGGCGGGTAGGGTGCGCCGATCAGGGCCTGCATTTGCGGGCTGACTTCATTCGTCGGCACCGGACTGACGTGCGCTGGTGATCGTCGTGCACCAGGTTGTGCATTCGCAACCCCTTGTGCCGTTGCCGTTTCGGCATAGCCTGCGGGCTGGGCTTGTACTGCTATCGCCACGAAGCCCGTAAGCAGCATGGCCAACAAATTGGTTTTAAATTTCATGTCGTCCTCTGGTTTGTTATCGAGATCGATACCGGTCCTGTCGTCTCTCGATTTACTATGCCACAGAACCAGCAATCGCACACACAGGCCGTGTAATGGCATGGATGAGGCATGCGGGGATGATGCGGTGCTGAGAATAGCAAGCAGGTGGCGACGGGTTTGTGATGGGCTGCTGTAGACCTATGCAGACTGTGGTCGGTGCTCTCCATAACGGGCGTGATCGTTCCAATGAGCCTAAAGGAAACAAGTCTGCGAAAATAAAATGATGGAAGCACATATCCCGACGATGTTTCTGGTGATCATTGCCGTCAGTACCACATTGGCGGCGGCAATCGCCTTTGTTGCATTTGGCCGTGATCGCAGCCTCCTGCTCTGGGCATCTGCCTTAGCGTTGCATACCGTGGCGTACAGCTTATTCAGCCTTCGTGGCCAAATCAGCGACGTCACCTCGATAGTCTTAGGCAACATCACGCTTTCCACAATGTTCGCGCTATTTGCCGAGGGCATATATCGTTTCCAGCAGCGTCGCTCCCCGAAATGGCTGGTGTGGCTCCCTGTTGCCGTCGTAGCGGTCAGCTTCTATGTGCTGCTGGCTGAACTTCGGGCGAGGATTATCGTGGGTGGAATCATCTTCGCTGCCCAGTCCCTGATCGTCGTCGTTGTCCTGATGAGCAAACGCCGAGAAACGGTCGGCCGCGGACAATACATTCTGGCGGCGGGCGCCATTGTCGCGTCTGTCGTATTTGTTTTTCGCTCAGCCGCAACGGCCTTCGGGTCGGTTGAAACGCTCTCGATCACCACATCCAACCAGATGCAAGCCGGCACCTTCATGATGTCGATCATCAGCTTGATCTTGCTCACGATAGGGCTTGTCGTGATGACCAAAGAACAAGCCGAAGCGTCAGAGCGCCGTGGCAAACTATTTACCCAGGGCATTCTCGACTCAGTGTCAAACCAAATCGCGGTCCTCGACAGGTTGGGCGTGATCGTCTCTGTCAATGAACCTTGGCGGCAATTTTCGCTGAAGAATGGCGAGGAACCCGCAAAGCCGGCATCGCAAACGACTGCCGGGACCAACTATCTTGAGGTGTGTGGCAATGACGGGGCCGCTGGCTCGGGGGAAGCATCCGACGTGCGGAATGGGATTCAGGCAGTAATGGAAGGACGATTGCCGACCTTCACCCTTGAATATCCCTGCCACTCGCCGACTGAGCAACAGTGGTTCACGATGACCGTTACTTCGCTGGATTCAAATGAACGTGGCGCGGTCGTAGTGCGCACCAACATTACAGCGCGCAAACTGGCTGAGGAAAAGCTCCGCTTGGCGGCAAATGTTTTCACTCATGCCTATGAAGGTATCACGCTGACATCCGCGTCGGGCGAGATTATCGATGTCAATGAAGCGTTCAGTCGCATTACCGGGTATACCCGCGACGAGGTGCTTGGCCAGAACCCCCGCCTACTCAGCTCCGGGCGCCATAACAAAGAGTTCTACGTCGCCATGTGGCGTGACCTTCGTGCCGACGGTTACTGGTCAGGTGAAATCTGGAACAAACGCAAGGACGGCGAAATCTACCCTGAGTTACTTACTATCAGTGCTGTGCGCGACGATCAAGGAACGGTTCATCAGTATGTGGGCCTGTTTACCGACATTACTAGGCGCAAGCAGATCGAGGGCGAACTCAAGGAAAGTGAAGAGCGTTTTCGCCTCATGTTCGACCGCGCCATGGATGGCATCGTGATCCTGTCCGACCAGGGCAAAGTGCTGGCTGTCAATGAGGCCTTCGCCCGCATGCATGGCTACACGCCGGATGAGATGACAAAGCTGCACCTGAGCGATCTCGATACCCCGGAAACTGTGCAGGGACTGCCGGAAAAATTGGCACGCATTTTGGCGGGGGAATCACTGTCGTTCGAGGTCACTCACTACCACAAGGATGGCCGCCTGCTTTTGCTGGAGGTGTCCTCGAGCTTGATTATTGCTAATGGTCAACGGCTGATCCAAGCCTTCCATCGTGACATCACCGAACGCCGGCACGCCGACGAACTGGTGCGTGAACTCGCCTACTACGACTCGCTGACCGGTTTGGCGAACCGGATGCTCCTGAAAGATCGTCTGACCCAATCCACGCTGTCAGGCCAGCGCAGCGGCAACTACGGTGCTCTGATGTTTCTGGACATGGATAATTTCAAACCACTCAATGACCAGCACGGCCACGGCGCCGGTGATCTGTTGTTGGCGGAGGTGGCAAGACGGCTCAAGAGTTGTGTGCGTCAGGTTGATACGGTCGCCCGTTTCGGCGGAGACGAGTTTGTCGTGCTGCTGGACGACCTGACTTCGGACAAAGAACAGGCACACCTTCAGGCGGAACTGGTAGCGGGGAAGATTCGCAGCCTGCTGGCTGATCCCTATGTGCTGCAAACCGTGTCGGGGGAGTTCGGCGTGCCACAAACCATCGAGCACAAGTGCACAGCCAGCATCGGTGTGACCTTGTTTCTGGGGCAGGACAACACGGGCGAAGAGATTCTTAAGTGGGCTGATCTGGCGATGTACAACGCCAAGGATGCCGGACGCAATACAGTGTGCTTTTGCGATGCCCAGATGTGGAGCGAGCGGCA
>Ga0194060_10003711_pt1 | contig 10750 bp, 12 predicted proteins | sample SepL225m_MetaG_FD_163427 | JGI IMG/M metagenome (GOLD analysis project Ga0194060, IMG submission 163427) | Anoxic zone freshwater microbial communities from boreal shield lake in IISD Experimental Lakes Area, Ontario, Canada - Sep2016-L222-5m | ecosystem: Environmental > Aquatic > Freshwater >... | reverse complement strand
ATATATTCCTAGCCAGTTGGGGACAGAGCTAAAGGTCTGTCCCTCAAGGTTATTACATTTTCTTCGCCTTCTCGAAGGCTTCGTCGATCGTGCCAACCATGTAGAAGGCCTGTTCCGGCAAATGATCACATTCACCGGCGACGATCATCTTGAAGCCGCGAATCGTCTCGGCCAGACTGACGTACTTGCCGGGGGTTCCGGTAAACACTTCAGCGACGTGGAAGGGCTGCGACAGGAAGCGCTGGATCTTGCGGGCCCGTGCCACGGCCAGTTTGTCTTCCGGTGCCAACTCGTCCATACCGAGAATGGCGATGATGTCGCGCAGCTCCTTGTAACGCTGCAGGGTACCCTGCACCGCGCGGGCGGTTTCATAGTGGTCGGCGCCGACCACCAGAGGATCGAGCTGGCGACTGGTTGAATCGAGCGGATCGACCGCCGGGTAAATACCCAGCGAAGCAATATCACGGCTCAGCACCACAGTGGAATCCAGGTGGGCAAAGGTGGTGGCAGGGCTTGGGTCGGTCAAGTCATCGGCCGGCACGTAAACGGCCTGGATCGATGTGATGGAGCCAATTTTTGTGGAAGTGATGCGCTCTTGCAGGCGGCCCATTTCTTCGGCCAGCGTGGGCTGATAACCGACCGCCGAAGGCATGCGACCCAAGAGCGCCGACACTTCGGTACCGGCCAGCGTGAAACGGTAAATGTTGTCAACGAAAAACAGCACGTCCTTGCCTTCGTCGCGGAAGGACTCGGCAATGGTCAGGCCGGTCAGCGCCACGCGCAGACGATTGCCCGGTGGCTCGTTCATCTGGCCGTAAACCATGGACACTTTGGATTCACCCAGGTTCTTGCTGTTGACCACGCCCGAGTCCATCATCTCGTGGTAGAAGTCATTGCCCTCACGGGTACGCTCGCCGACACCGGCAAACACTGACAAGCCGCTGTGCGCCTTGGCAATGTTGTTGATCAGTTCCATCATGTTGACGGTCTTGCCGACGCCGGCACCACCGAACAGACCGACCTTGCCGCCCTTGGCAAACGGGCACACCAGGTCAATCACCTTGATGCCGGTTTCCAGCAACTCCTGCGACGGGCTGAGCTCGTCGTAGGTCGGGGCCTTGCGGTGAATCGACATCTGCTTGTCGGCATTGACCGGTCCACGCTCGTCAATCGGCGTGCCCAGCACGTCCATGATGCGCCCCAAAGTGGCCTTGCCCACCGGGATCATGATCGGATGCCCGGTGTTGGACACCATCAGACCGCGGCGCAAACCGTCGGATGTACCGAGCGCGATCGTGCGTACGATGCCATCACCGAGTTGCTGCTGTACTTCCAGTGTCAATGCCGAGCCCTCAAGTTTGAGGGCGTCATAGATTTTGGGCATCTGGTCACGTGGAAATTCCACGTCCACCACCGCACCAATACACTGAACAATCTTGCCTTGGACCTGAGCCATTTTTTGCTCCAAAAATAAATACGTTTAAACCGCTGCCGCACCGGCAACGATTTCTGAAAGTTCTTTCGTGATCGCTGCCTGGCGTGTCTTGTTGTAGACCAGCTTGAGTTCTGCAATCACGCTCACCGCGTTGTCGGTGGCCGACTTCATGGCAACCATGCGCGAGGATTGCTCGGACGCCATGTTCTCTGCCAGCGCCTGGTACACAAGCGCCTCCACGTAGCGCACCAACAACTCGTCAATCACCGCCTGCGCGTCGGGCTCATAGATGTAGTCCCAGGCGTGCTGGGTGCCCGCTTTGGCTTCGCTGGCGTCCGTCTCGATTTGCATCGCGCTGGCCGACAGGGGCAACAACTGCTGCACCACGGGTTCTTGCTTCATGGTGTTGATGAACTTGGTGTAGCACAGGTAGACCGCCTTCACCTCACCCCTGGCATAGGCGTCAAGCAGAACCTTGACCGGCCCGATCAGCTTTTCCAGGTGCGGTGTATCGCCAAGGTGCGTGGCATGCGAAACCACTTTGGCACCGATGCGATTCAAGAAACCCAGGCCCTTGTTACCAATGGCTACCGCCTGCGTCGACATTCCAGCCGTTTGAAATTCCCGCAGCTTATTGGTGACGCCACGCAGTACGTTGGTGTTCATGCCGCCGCACAAACCCTTGTCGGTTGTCACCACGATCAGGCCCGCCGACTTGGCGTCGCTGGGCTTCATGAAAGCGTGCACGTATTCCGGGTTGGCGCGACCCAGGTTGCTCGCAATATTGCGGATTTTCTCGGCATAGGGGCGGGCCGCCCGCATGCGATCCTGCGCCTTGCGCATCTTGCTGGCCGCCACCATTTCCATCGCCTTGGTGATCTTCTTGGTGTTCTCCACCGAGCTGATCTTGCCGCGTATTTCCTTACCTGCTGCCATGTTGGCTCCTGTTTAGGTAGGGAAACTCAAGCAAACGACTTCTTGAACGCGGTGACTGCGGCTGTCATCTCAGCCTCGGCATCCTTGTCCATCGCCTTGTCCGCTTCCAGCTTGGCGAGCAGGGCAGCGTGCTTGTCTTTGAGGTAAGCGTGCAAGCCGTGTTCGAGCGGAAGAACCTTTTTGACTTCGACGTCGTCCATGAAGCCCTTGTTCACAGCGAACAGCGTGGCCGCCATGAGCGAAATCGGCAGCGGACTGTATTGCGCCTGCTTGAGCAATTCCGTGACACGTGCACCGCGATCCAGCTGCTTGCGGGTTGCCTCGTCCAGATCGGAGGCAAACTGGGCAAAAGCCGCGAGTTCACGGTACTGGGCCAGATCGGTACGGATACCGCCGGACTGACTCTTGATCAGCTTCGTCTGAGCTGCACCACCAACGCGGGATACCGAAATACCGGCGTTAATGGCGGGGCGAACACCCGCGTTGAAGAGCGAGGTCTCCAGGAAAATCTGGCCGTCGGTGATCGAAATCACGTTGGTCGGCACGAAGGCAGAAACGTCACCGGCCTGCGTTTCAATGATGGGCAGAGCGGTCAGGGAACCGGTCTTGCCTTTGACGGCGCCCTTGGTGAAGTCTTCCACGTATTTTTCGTTGACGCGAGCCGCACGTTCAAGCAGCCGGCTGTGCAGATAGAACACGTCGCCGGGGTAGGCTTCACGGCCTGGTGGACGACGCAGCAGCAGGGAGACCTGGCGGTAAGCAACCGCCTGCTTGCTCAGATCGTCATAGACGATCATGGCGTCTTCGCCGCGATCCCGGAAGTACTCACCCATGGTGCAACCGGAGTAGGCGCTGACATATTGCATGGCAGCCGACTCGGAAGCGGTAGCGGCAACCACAATGGTGTAGGCCATGGCGCCGGCCTGTTCCAGAGCGCGCACCACGTTCTTGACGCTGGAGGCCTTCTGGCCAATGGCGACATAAACGCAGGTCATGTCCTGACCCTTCTGGTTGATGATGGCGTCAATCGCGACGGCAGTCTTGCCGGTCTGACGATCACCAATGATCAACTCGCGCTGTCCGCGGCCCACCGGCACCATGGAGTCGATGGACTTCAGGCCGGTTTGCATCGGCTGGCTCACCGATTGACGTGCAATCACGCCTGGGGCCACCTTTTCGATCACGTCGGTCATCTTGGCATTGATCGGACCCTTGCCGTCAATCGGCTGACCCAGCGCGTTGACAACGCGGCCTTTGAGTTCGGGGCCGACTGGCACTTCCAGAATCCGGCCCGTGCACTTCACGGTATCGCCTTCGGAAATATGTTCGTAGGCACCCAAAATCACAGAGCCCACCGAGTCACGCTCCAGATTGAGCGCCAGACCGTAGCTGGGCTGACCCTCGGCGTCGGCCGGGAATTCGAGCATTTCGCCCTGCATCACGTCCGACAGGCCGTGAATGCGGCAAATACCATCGGTCACTGACACAACGGTGCCCTGATTGCGGATGTTGGCGCTGTCAGACAGGCCTTCAATACGACTCTTGATCAGCTCAGAAATTTCTGCGGGATTGAGTTGCATGACTCTTTCCTTCTTTCGTTAAAGGGGCCTGCGCCAACCTGGGGCTTGCGCCTCAAGCGGTTAAGGCCATTTTCATTTGTTCCAGAGAGGCCTTGACGGAAGCGTCAAGAACCTCATCACCCACCACCACCCGAATGCCACCGATCAAGGCGGGCTCCAATTGCACGCTTACGTTGAGTTTGCGTTCAAAGCGCTTTTCCAGCGTTGCCTTCAAATCGACCAGCGCGGCGCTGTCGATCTCGAAAGCGCTGTACACAACGGCGTCCGAGGACCCGCTTTGCGCATTCTTCAGCACCCGGAACTGCTCGGCAATTTCAGGCAAGGCACTCAGACGTCCGTTCTCGATCACGGTGCGCAGAAAGTTCTTCGCCATCTCCGGTAATGCTGCCTTGGCAACGCCGGTAATGACATCGAACACCTGCGAATTGGTGACATTGGGGTTGTCAGCGAATTGCTGTAATTGCGGATTTTTCGCAATTTCCTGCAAGGCCTCGACCCAGACCGCAGCGCCGTTCAAATCGGCGGAACTCGCCTTGAACAATGCTTCAGCGTAGGGTCGGGCAATGGTGGCAAGTTCGGCCATGGTTGTCCTTTTAGAGCTCAGCCTTCAAGCGACCAAGCAAATCAGCATGGACACCGGCGTTGACTTCTTTGCGAAGAATCTGCTCGGCACCCTTGACAGCCAGTACAGCAACCTGCTCGCGCAGGCTTTCGCGTGCACGCAGGGCCTGCTGCTGGGCTTCAACTTTGGCTGCGGCAACAATCTTGTTGCCCTCCTCGGTTGCCTTGGCTTTGGCTTCTTCAACGATGGCCTGACCACGTCGCTCGGCGTCTGCCAGGCGGGCTGTCGTCTCGGCGCGCGACTTGGCCAATTCGGCTTCAACGCGCTTGTTGGCGGTCGACAGCTCGGCTTTGGCTTTGTCGGCGGCTGACAGGCCGTCGGCAATCTTGCTGGCACGTTCATCCAGTGCAGCCGCGATGGGCGGCCACACGAACTTCATCGTGAACAGCACCAGCAATGCGAAGACGATAGCCTGAGCTACCAGAGTTCCATTAATGTTCACTGTGTTTCTCCCTCAACAAGGTGTTGCAGGCAGTGCTTACTTGACCAGACGGGCGATTTGAGCGAGGAACGGGTTGGCAGTGGCAAACCACAGCGCAATACCGGTACCGATAATGAACGCCGCGTCAATCAGGCCGGCCAGCACGAACATCTTGGTCTGCAGTTCACCCATGAGTTCGGGTTGACGCGCAGCTGCTTCGAGGTACTTGCTGCCCATGATGCCGATACCGATACAGGCACCGAGCGCGCCCAGACCAATGATCAGACCAGCAGCCAGAGCAGCAAAACTAATAACTTCCATGATTGACTCCTAAATTAACGAAAAACAAAGCAAAACGAAACCAAAATTAATGCGCGTCATGCGCCTGCCCGATGTAAACCAAGGTCAACATCATGAACACGAAAGCCTGCAACAGGATGATGATGATGTGGAACACCGCCCACGCCCACCCGGCTATCACATGCAGTGCCAGAAGCATCAAATCGCCAGGTGCTGCCGAGAAGGCCCAGGAGCCACCCAGCAGGGCAATCAGCATGAAGACCAGCTCACCCGCGTACATATTGCCAAACAGTCGCATGCCGTGCGACACGGTCTTGGCGGTAAACGAAATCAGCTGCTCGGCGATATTGATCACCGCCAGAATGACGAAGAAAACCGGGTTCTTGCTGGTACCAAATGGGGCCGACACCAACTCATGGGCCCAGCCACCGATACCCTTGATCTTGATGTTGTAGAAAAGACAAATGAACAGGACCGAGACCGACAGACCCATGGTGATGGACAGGTCGGCGGTCGGCACCACGCGCAGGTAGGCGTGAGCCGTATCATGTCCGGCCGCACCGTAGATCCAGCCCCAGACCTTGGGCAACAGGTCCAGTGGCAACAAGTCCATGGCGTTGAGCAGGAAAATCCAGACAAACACGGTGAGCGCCAGGGGCGCAACCAGTTTGCGGCTGGTGGCGTTGTGGACGATGGACTTGGCCTGCCCGTCGACCATCTCGATCAGAATTTCAACCGCTGCCTGAAACCGTCCCGGCGCGCCGGAAGTTGCATGGCGGGCCGCCTTCCAGAGAAAGAAGCAGCCCACAACGCCGAGCAGGATGGAAAAAAACAGGGAGTCAATGTTGAAAACCGAAAAATCAACAATATCCACCTGCTTCTTGTTCTGCCAATGCGTCAGGTGGTGAACAATATAGTCACTGGCCGACGGTGCGTGTTCTTCTGCGGACATTGTTATCTCTTCAATCTTTATTGAATTTCGGACGCATCAACAGCGCCACCCAATACACTTTCAAGGTCACGATCAGGCCAATCAGCAGCGCCAACCAGTCCAGACCTGTCACCAACTGTGGGGCCGCAAACAGCATGCCGACACTGACGGCAATCTTGATCGCTTCCCAGACAAAAAACCCAAACCCGGCGGTCGCGGCGTTGATCGATGAGAACTGGCTCATCAGACCACGTGCAAATAACACAGCGGGAATGAGCACCGCCAAACCACCATAACCCGCGGACCAAGCCGCCTCTCTTCTGCCAGTGAAGCCCCAGGCAGCCAAAGCCACCAGCAGCGCCACCAGCGCCTGCAAACCGACAATCCGCCAGGGAGAAATCGAAGGTTGCCGCTCCCGCAGCGCCTGCGCTTCTTCGGCACTGAGCCGCTTGTACGCCAGCTCTTCAGACTCATCCGAGTCGAATCCGGAAACCGGCGTGATTATCGACATCTCAAATTACGCGCAGGTTACACGCGGCAACTGCCGCAAAGCCTCGCATTATACGGAGAACGCTGTCACTTATTGACAAATTCTGTTGATGCAGATCAACCGAAGCGGGGCGGGCCCGAGGCTCGGGCGTCCCGGCATAATTCGAGCATGCATACCCTACCCCCCCTGCCTTGCTACCTGAACGGTGAATTCAGTACCTTGCCTGAGGCCAAGATCAGCGTGATGGACCGTGGCTTCATCTTTGGCGATGGCGTCTATGAAGTGGTGCCGGTCTACGCTGGCGAACCCTTCCGCCTGCAACAGCACATGGCACGACTCGGGCGCAGTCTGGCCGAACTGCGCATCCCCAATCCCATGACAGCCGCCCAGTGGACTGACACCATCGGCAAGTTGATTCTTGCCTATGCCAACTCCACGGGCGCGAAGGCCGATCAAACAGACCAGCTGATCTACATCCAGATCACGCGCGGCGTGGCCATGCGCGACCATGTGATGCCAGACGACATCAGCCCCACGGTCTTCATCATGACCAACGTGATGAAACCGCCGGGCCAGGCACAGCGCGAGCAGGGTGTGGCGTGCGTCACGGCACACGATTTCCGCTGGGAAAAGGCCCATATCAAGAGCACGAGCCTGCTGGGCGCGGTCTTTGCCCGCCAGATCAGCTTCGATGTAGGCGCTGCTGAGACCATCATGTTTCGCGGTGATTTCCTGAGCGAAGCGGCGGCCTGCAATGTCTGGGTGATCAAGGATGGCAAGGTACTGGGCACGCCCAAGGACAACCTGGTTCTGGAGGGTATTCGCTATGGCCTGATCGAGGAAATCTGCCGCAGCAAGGGCGTCGCGTTTGAGTTGCGTCGCATCCGCCGTGAGGAGGTTTTCAGTGCGGACGAAGTGCTGCTGTCCTCGGCCACCAAGGAAGTCCTTCCTGTGACCCGAATTGATGGCCGACCGGTCGGCAGCGGTCAACCCGGCCCGGTGTACGCCAAGCTGATTGACGGCTACCAGGAGGCCAAGAGACTGGCACGACAGGGCAGCAGTTCGTGACTGCGCCGCCCGAATCGCTGATTGAGTACCCATCACAATTCCCGATCAAGGTCATGGGCGTCAAGTCAGACGGACTGGTGCACGCCATCAGCCTGATTGCCCGACAGTTTGATGCCGGCTTCGACGCCAGCACCATCGAATTGCGGGAGAGCAAAGGTGGCAAGTACCTGGGTGTCACGGTGACCGTGACGGCGACCAGCCGCGAGCAGCTCGACGAGCTCTATCGCACGCTCTCCACGCATCCCATGGTCAAGGTCGTGCTCTGAAACCAACTGCCATGACACCAACAATTAATTGGAGTCTGACCCCAATTAACTTGGGCAAGGTCGATTACCTGCCGACCTACGAAGCCATGCAGAAGTTCACTGCAGAGCGCACAGACGAGACCAGCGACCAGCTCTGGCTTTGTGAGCATTCTGGCGTCTACACGCAGGGACTGGCTGGACGGACTGAGCACATCTTCAATCCGGGGACTATCCCGGTAGTGCAGACGAACCGTGGCGGCCAGGTCACCTACCACGGTCCCGGTCAGGTGGTGGCCTATCCCCTGATGGATCTCAAGCGCGCCGGCTATTTCATCAAGGAATACGTCTACCGGATCGAGGAGGCCGTGATCAGAACTCTTATGCATTTTGGTGTCACGGGTCACCGCGTGGCCGGAGCGCCAGGAATCTACGTGCGACTGGATGATCCGGGTTCTCACGCACTGCTGCCGCAACGACCTGTGAACAAGGCTGTCATCCCGGACGAGGAGCTTGTCACCCCAGTCCAAGAGTTTGCCATCCCGGGCCAAGAGTTTGCCATCCCGGGCCAAGAGTTTGCCATCCCGGGCCAAGAGTTTGTCATCCCGGGCCAAGAGTTTGTCATCCCGGGCCAAGAGTTTGTCATCCCGGGCTTGACCCGGGATCCAGTGCCACGCGAACACTGGATTGCGGGTCAGGCCCGCAATGACAGCTACAGGCGTCAACTCGTGACAACTCCACCCAAACCCGACTTCACTGGCCTCGGCAAAATCGCCGCCCTGGGCATCAAAGTCAGCCGCAATTGCACTTACCACGGCCTGGCGCTGAACGTGGCGATGGACCTGGAACCCTACTCCCACATCAACCCCTGTGGTTACGCCGGTCTGCAAACTGTGGATCTTTCTACAATCGGCGTTCACGTCGGCTGGGCAGAAGCGGCCGACATCCTGGGACAAAGGCTCGCAAGCCAGTTGGAACCCTGAACATCCCGGACCGATCATGAGCCAACACGACGAAGATTCCAATGCCACACCGGCGCCAGGCGAAGTGCAGCCGTCAGCCCCTTACGACCCGACCATCAAACAAAAGGCGGCGGCAAAGCTGTCGCGCATTCCGGTCAAGGTGCAGGCCGGCGAAGTGCTGAGGAAGCCGGACTGGATTCGCGTGCGGGCCGGCTCGCCAACAACCCGCTTTTACGAGATCAAGGACGTGCTGCGTTCCAACAAGCTGGTCACCGTCTGCGAGGAGGCCTCCTGCCCCAATATCGGCGAGTGTTTCGGCAAGGGCACGGCCACCTTCATGATCATGGGCGACAAGTGCACGCGGCGCTGCCCGTTCTGTGATGTCGGGCATGGCCGGCCTGATCCGCTGGATGCCAACGAGCCCGACAACCTCGCCCGTACGATCGCACAACTCAAGCTCAAGTACGTGGTGATTACCAGTGTTGACCGGGATGACTTGCGCGACGGCGGCAGCCAGCACTTTGTCGATTGCATACGCAAGACGCGCGAACTCTCACCACAGACGCAGATCGAAATCCTGGTGCCGGACTTCCGTGGCCGCGACGACCGCGCCCTGGAGATCCTGAAAGCCGCCCCACCCGATGTGATGAACCACAACCTGGAAACCATACCGCGCCTCTACAAGGAGGCGCGGCCGGGCAGTGACTACCAGTTCTCCCTGAACCTCTTGAAGAAATTCAAAGCCCAGTTCCCGGAGGTACCGACCAAGAGCGGCCTGATGGTGGGCCTGGGCGAAACCGACGACGAGATTCTGGCCGTGATGCGCGACATGCGCGCCCATGGCATTGAAATGCTGACCCTGGGCCAGTACCTGGCACCGTCGAGCAGCCACCTGACCGTCAAGCGCTACGTGCATCCCGACATCTTCAAGATGTTCGAAAACGAAGCCTATGCCATGGGCTTCAAACACGCGGCGGTGGGCGCGATGGTGCGCTCCAGCTACCACGCCGACAGCCAAGCCCGGCAAGTCCTTGCGAGCGATGCACGGCAACCCGTCGAGCCCGTCATTGCGAGCGAAGCGCAGCAATCCATGCCCGAGCTTGCACAGGACGGAGCAGCACAGCCTGCGACCCCGTGATACTGCAGCAGCCCACCGGCCTGTGGTTTGATCCACGCGTATTGCAGCCACTCAGCGATGGCCCCACCTACGGGCGTGGGCTGATGCTGTTTCGCAATCAGAAAGTACTTGAGCTCGACATCGAACCGCTCGATGGGCATTGGCTCTTGCTGGGCACAGTGCAGGGCAGTCAGCGCGAGCCCTACGAGGTGTCCATTGAAATGAACCTGACGGCGCAAGGCCACTTGACAGCCTGGGACAGCTTGTGCGAGTGCCCCGTGCAACATCAATGCAAGCACGGCGTCGCGCTGATGCTCAAGGCCGCTTACCAGGGTTTGCAACTGCTGGGTAGCGATGGGCAAAGCTTCATGGCCAGGCAAGCACCAACGCCGCAGCAAATCGAGGCCAGTCGTCAAGCGGCGCTGGCGCACCAGCAGGAACTGGCGCGGCTGGAGGCCGAGACACAGTTGCTGCGCTGGTTACAGGCGCTCGATGTTGCCAGTGGCGTCTACCTGCCAACAGAACAAGGCAGCGCTCAGGTCCGCTATGCCAGCCAGGCCCCGCAGCGCGACGAACTCTACCTCTATTTGCTGACAGTCCCGCGCACCGCAGCGCCGGTGCTGCAGTTGGACGTCATGGTGTCTTC
>Ga0194060_10003710_pt1 | contig 10751 bp, 7 predicted proteins | sample SepL225m_MetaG_FD_163427 | JGI IMG/M metagenome (GOLD analysis project Ga0194060, IMG submission 163427) | Anoxic zone freshwater microbial communities from boreal shield lake in IISD Experimental Lakes Area, Ontario, Canada - Sep2016-L222-5m | ecosystem: Environmental > Aquatic > Freshwater >... | reverse complement strand
CGAACAAGAGCTTTTCCGAGAATTCTGCCGAGTTGAATTCGTAAAGCATGGCCAGCCGCTGCGCCAGCAGATGGGCGGCCTCTTCCAGCGCGGCGCGGGTCAATTGTCCGCTGCCATGATGCTGCAGCAGGGCCAGGGTGAGAAACTGCCGCTCCAGCGTCGGGCGAATGATTTCACCCAGTTGTCGCAGCTCGGGGCTGGCCTCGCTGCTGGGCGGTGGCGCACGCAAAATCGCCGTTGCCTGCCCGCGCAGCGGAATCCCTGGTACGCAGAGCGCGCCATCGCCGACTATCAGCCCACGCCGACATAACGCCGCTTCGGCGCGATCGATCACCGCATCGAGTTCTGCCGTCTCCCAGGGCAGGAATAGTTCGGCGCGTAACAATCCGTAGATGCCCTTGATCGCGTCTTTGGCGCGCTGCCGTGTCAGCATCTGGTTATGGCTGACGAGACAGGCCAGCAGCGCGGGCAGCGCCAGCAGGTGCAGCACGTTGTTGCGGAAATAAGCCAGCAGTGCAGCCTGCTCCTCGCCGGCCCGGATCATGTCGCCCAGCGGATGCGGATGGCATTGCACCAGATCCAGCTGGAGCGCATAGTCGATCACCTCGCTGGCCGCCAGGTTGCACTGGATAATCGACGCGGCATAGGGGCTGTCGGCCAGCAAATACTGGACATGCTCGATCTGGTTTTGCAGCAGACGGACATCCGCGGCGTTCTTGGGCGTTGAGAGCAGCGTTATGGCAATCAGATTCACCGGATTGACGATCGCCAGCGCGTTGATGCTGCGCGCCAGGGTAGTGGCCGTGGCTTCCACGGCGCTGCGTAACCACGGCGCCTGAGGATCGAAGTTTTCCTTGCGCCACCCGGGGTGCTGCGCATCCAGAATCTCGGCCAAGGCCAGCGGCGGACCAAAATTCACGTGAACCTTGCCAAAATTCTGCCGCAGCACGCGCGCCGCGCTCAGCAAGCCGATCAGCGATTCCGATTGCTTCGGCCGGCCGTGGAGCTCGGCCAGGTAGGTATTGCCTTCCATCAGCTTCTCGTAGCCGATGTACACCGGAACGAACACCAGCGGCCGCGAGCGGCTGCGGACGAAACTTTGCACCGTCATCGCCAGAATGCCGGCCTTGGGCGCCAGCATCCGCCCGTTGCGGCTGCGACCGCCTTCGATGAAGTACTCGATCGGGAAGCCTTGATCGATCATCAAGTGCAGATATTCCAGAAACACCGCGGCGTAGAGGGGATCGCCCTTGATCTTGCGGCGCAGAAAAAAGGCGCCGGAGCGGCGCAGCACGGAACCGACCAGCGGCAGGTTCAGGTTGGAACCGGCGGCGATGTGCGGCACCATCAGGCCCCGGTTGAAGATCAGATAGGAGAGCAGCAGATAATCGACATGGCTGCGGTGGCAAGGGACATAGACGATGCCGTGACCCGGCGCCACCGTAGTCACGCGCTCGAAATTGTGCACTTCGACCCCGTTGTAAACCTTGTCCCAGACCCAGGTCAGAAACAGGGAAAACGCCTGCACCACGGAATAGGTGTAGTCCGAGGCAATCTCGAAGGCGAACGCCCGGGCGGTTTTTTGCGCGGCCAGCAGGGAAATCGACTTGGTCTCCGCTTCGACCGCAATGGCCTTGCGCACCGAGGGCATGCCCAGCAAATTGCGCAGCTGGGTGCGGCGATGGGACAGATCCGGGCCGATCGCCATTTCGCGCTGACGCCGGAAGTGCACCCGCAGAATCCGCGCCAGCTTGCGCACGGCGCGGGGCTCGTCGATGTTGTCGCTGAGCAGTTCGCGCAGGGAGATCGGGGCGTTGAAGCGCACCACGGTGTGACGGCCGTGGATCAGCATGGCGAACATGTGGCGCAGGGTACTGACCGATTGCCAGGTTTCGGCAAAAAACGCTTTCAGTATCGAGTCCTGCTTGTTGGGCTCGCGGCCCCAAAGTATGGTTACCGGCACCAGTTGCACATCGAACCGGGGATCGGCGAATGCGGTCCGAACCAGGGATTTGAGCATCTCCGAGTGATCGCGGCGCGGATTCGGCGCAATGCTTCCGCGCGTGTTGCGCGAGAGAAAAAAGAAGGATCGCCGCGCAGTGAACGCTGCATCCCGCAGCGGTCGCAAGGCGGGCGGCAGCCCGAACTGACGGCATTCGTGATCGAGCACCAGCAGATTGGAAAGGTGATGCTCGTGGAGTACATAGCAAACAGGCAGATCGGCCCGCAGCTTGAGCATCTCGGGAGTTTCCGGGAAAACCAGCGTCCGCGTTCCCAGATACAGCACCCGGCGCAAGACATTCAGCGTCCAGCCGGTGAAGTCGAAGAAGGGCAGCTTGCTCACAGGCAGCCGGACTCGCGTCCGGGCGGTCGATGCGAGTCCAAGCAGCTACTCCCCGGACTTGAGGTGATAGATGCGGGAGATAAGCGCCGAAACTTCAGCGCGTTCGGCGCCTTCGGCCTGATTCAGGGCATGAGTCGGTGCGTGCAGCAGCTTGTTGGTAATCCCGTGCGACAGTGCGTCGAGCACCTTGGCCGGATCGTCGCCGCGCGCTAGCAGTTTCAGGGCGTGCTCCAGTTCGTGGCGCCGCGCCCGTTCTGCTGCATCCCGCAGGGCACGTATGGTCGGCACAGTCTCGCGCGATTCCATCCAGTGCAGGAAGCCGGAGACGCGGTCGGTGATGATCGCCTCCGCCTCGACCACGGCCGCCTGGCGTGATTCAAGTCCGGATTCGACGATCTGGCCAAGGTCGTCGAGGGTATAGAGAAAAACATCATCCAGCCTCGTCACCTCGGCTTCTATGTCGCGCGGCACAGCAAGATCGACCATGACCATCGGCCGGTGACGGCGCGTTTTCAAGGCGCGCTCGACCATTCCCAGGCCGATGATGGGCAGCGAGCTGGCGGTGCAGGACACCACGATGTCGTAATCCGCCAGGCGCTCGCCGAGTTGGTCCAGGCGCATGGCGTCCCCGGAGAAACGCGCGGCCAGATCGGTGCCTCGCTCCAGTGTGCGGTTGGCAATGGTGAGCCGCTTCGGTTTCTGCGCGGCGAAATGCGCGGCGCAAAGCTCAATCATCTCACCGGCACCAATGAACAGCACCTGCTGCTGCTCCAGGCTATCGAAAATTCGTGCAGAAAGATGTACGGCAGCAGCGGCCATCGACACCGTGTTAGCCCCTATCGCCGTAGTAGAACGGACCTCTTTGGCGACGGCAAACGTCTTTTGGAACAGCTTACCCAGCAGCGTACCCAGCGTGCCGGCTTCCTCTGCAGCACGAGCCGCCTGCTTCATCTGGCCGAGGATCTGCGGCTCACCCAGCACCATTGAATCCAGCCCGGCCGCAACACGGAACATGTGCCGCACGGCATCCTGTTGGGGATACTGGTAAAGGTAGGGATGAATCTTCTGCGGCGACAGCGAGTGATACTCCGCCAGCCAGTCTGCCGCGACCTGCGGATGCTCGGCAGCGCAATAAAGTTCGGTGCGATTGCAGGTCGACAGGATCGCCGCTTCGCGCACGGTCTTTGCCCGCAACAGGTCGTGCAACGCCTGTCCCATGCTTGATGGGTCAAACGCCACCTGCTCACGGACTGCCAGCGGGGCTGTATGATGATTGATGCCCAGAGCGAACAACTGCACGGCAATATTGACCTTAAGACAACGAAAAAATGACCAACAGTGGCTATTAGAAACCGTTCAGCCTTAAACAACAAGGCCACGGCCACGGGAGGAAGAACAACGTACGATTATATTGGGGCAACGGGGTACGCGGGGGATGATGCGCCGGATTCCCTCTTCAAGACTTTACGCGCCCCGTGTCCGGGGCTTACTACTGGTGCCCTCCGATGAAAGGCCCGCATATAGACTTGAGCGCGCTTGGACTCTGAAGAATGTTTGCCGCATCGGCATCAACCACGGACTGCTGAAGTACAGCAAGGACACCAAACAGGTAAAATTGCTTTCGTTCGCGGCGCTTGGTAAGCGTCCAGAGGCGTCCCGTCAGCGCCGACTTTTGGAGAATTTCAGTGCAACTCGTCTGTCTCGATCTCGAAGGCGTACTCGTTCCGGAAATCTGGATCGAGTTTTCAAAACGCACCGGCATTCCGGAACTCTCCCGCACCACACGCGACGAACCAGATTACGACAAGCTGATGAAGTATCGGTTGAGTTTGCTGAAGACCCACAAACTGGGACTGCCGGATATCCAGAAAGTGATTTCGGACATGGGGCCGATGATCGGCGCCAGAGACTTCCTCGATTCCCTGCGTCGCGATTTTCAGGTCATCATCCTGTCTGATACCTTTTACGAATTTGCCATGCCACTGATGGCTCAACTCAATATGCCGGTACTGTTCTGCCACAAGCTGGAAGCGGATGCTGCCGGCTTTGTGGTCAATTACCACCTGCGCATGCCGAACCAGAAAAAGGAAGCCGTGCAACGCTTCCGCGAACTCCAATTCAAGGTGATTGCTGCGGGCGACTCCTACAACGACACGGCGATGCTGAGCGAAGCCCACGCCGGCATCCTGTTCCATCCTCCGCAAAAAGTGATCGACGAATTCCCTCAGTTTCCGGTGACGATGAACTACACCGAACTGCGCTTCGAGATCGACAAGGCCGCGGCGCGCATCTGATGCATCGGGCGCGCTTCTATACGCTGACCGCTTCCTGCCCCGATCAGATCGGCATCATTGCACGCGTCACCGGCTTTATCGCCGAGCACAAGGGCTGGATTCTCGAATCCAGTTTTCACGCCGACGAAGTGGCCGAACCGCGCGACACCCGCTACTTCATGCGCATCGAGGTCAAGGCCGATTCACTGCCATTTCACCTCGTCGAGTTCCGTAGCCGCTTCCAGTCAGTGGCCAATGAGTTGCAGATGGACTGGTGCATCAATGATTCGGCGGTAAAAAAACGTGTCGTGGTGCTCGTCTCAAAACAGGAGCATTGCCTCTACGATTTGCTGGCGCGCTGGCAATCGAAGGAACTCGATATCGAGATTGCCTGCGTTATTTCGAATCACGACACCCTCCGGGGCTTTGTCGAGTGGCACAACATTCCTTTCCATCACGTACCGGTGCTGGCCGATAACAAGGCGGCAGCTTATGCCGAGGTACAGCGCCTGTTCGAGGAGGTACATGGGGATACCATGGTGCTGGCGCGCTACATGCAAATTCTCTCGCCGCAATTGTGTGCCGCCTACCCGGGACGAATTCTCAACATCCACCACAGCTTTCTTCCCTCCTTCGTCGGCGCCAAGCCTTATCACCAAGCCTTCACGCGCGGCGTCAAGCTGATAGGTGCGACCTGCCACTACGTCACCGAAGCCCTCGACCAAGGCCCGATCATCGAACAGGACGTGATTCGCATCGACCACTCGGATTCGGTTGAGGATATGGTGCGCTACGGCAAGGATATAGAAAAAACCGTGTTGGCACGCGCTCTGCGCTATCACTTGGAAGATCGCGTGCTGGTGCATGGCAACAAGACAGTGGTGTTTCGTTAAGGTTTTCTGCGCGACCAGGAACCATTTTTGGGGTCCTGAAATTCCGTTTCGAAGACTATTGGCTTAAGTGTTCTTGAGCGTGCTCCAGACGAAAAAAAGCCAGCCCCAAACGGGGCTGGCTTTCCAATTGCTGCGGTTCTGCTCTTAGTGGCCCGAGGCGCTGGCACTGCCGACACCCGTTTCAGAACGGATCAGCTGAGCCGGGAACAGCGCGCGTTCCTTCTTGGCCTGGGCACTGTTGTCCATCTTGGAGACCAGGTAAATCACCACAAACGCCGCAGTCATCGAGAAGATCGCTGACGAGGCGTAGGGGAACAACGCGGAGCCCTTCGGATTGCCGAACGAAGCCTCCCACACTGCTGGAGACAGGACTGTCAGGGCCACCGAACTGATCAGGCCGACCGTGCCGCCCGCTACCGCGCCCTTGGTGGTGCAGTCCTTCCACAACACGGACATGAACAGTACCGGGAAGTTGGCCGAGCAGGCCACGGCGAAGGCCAGCATCACCATGAAGGCGACGTTCTGCTTCTCGAACACCACGCCCAATGCTACGGCGAAGATGCCAAGACAGACCGTGGTGATCCGCGACACGCGCAGTTCGGTCGCCGAATCGACATTGCCATGACGCCATACAGAAGCGTACAGGTCATGCGACACCGCCGATGCACCGGACAAGGTCAGACCCGCCACCACCGCCAGAATCGTGGCGAAGGCGACGGCAGAGATGAAGCCCATGAACATGTCGCCACCGACCGCCTTGGCCAGATGCACCGCAGCCATGTTGCCGCCGCCCTTCAAGCCCTTGGCAACTTCGCCACCGACGAAGTAGTCCGCCGGGTTGGGGATCAGGTTGCAGATGGCGCCGAAGCCGATGATGAAGGTCAGGATGTAGAAGTAGCCGATCCAGGTCGTCGCCCAGGCCACCGACTTGCGGGCTTCCTTGGCGCTGGGCACAGTGAAGAAGCGCATCAGGATGTGCGGCAGGCCGGCGGTGCCGAACATCAGCGCCATACCGACCGATATCGCCGAGATCGGATCGTTGATCAGCGCCCCCGGACTCATGATCGCATCGTGCTTCGAATGTACTTCTACGGCCTTGACGAACATCGCCTCGGGGCTGAAGCCGAACTGGAACATCACGGCCAGCGCCATGAAGGTGGCGCCGGTGAGCAGCATGCAGGCCTTGATGATCTGCACCCAGGTCGTCGCGGTCATGCCGCCGAACAGCACGTACGTCATCATGATGATGCCGACCAGCATTACCGCGTAGAGGTAGTCGAGACCGAACAGCAGCTTGATCAGTTGACCCGCGCCGACCATCTGCGCGATCAGGTAGAAGGCCACCACGACCAGCGAGCCGCAGGCCGCGAAGGAGCGGATCGGGCCCGCATCGAAGCGGTAGCCGGCGACGTCGGCGAAGGTGAACTTGCCAAGGTTGCGCAGGCGTTCCGCCATCAGGAAGGTGATGACGGGCCAGCCGACCAGCCAGCCGATCGAGAAGATCAGACCGTCAAAGCCTGAACCGAACACCAGGCCGGAAATACCGAGGAAGGAAGCCGCCGACATGTAATCGCCGGCGATCGCCAAGCCGTTCTGGAAGCCGGTGATACCGCCACCGGCCGTGTAGAAGTCGGCTGCGGTCTTGGTCTTGGTGGCCGCCCACTTGGTGATCCAGAGCGTGATGCCGACGAAGATCGCGAACATCACGATGGCGGTCCAGTTGGTCTCCTGCTTTTGCGCCTGACCGAGATCGGCGCCGGCTGCCAGGGCAACTCCCGCCACCAGCAGGGCGGCGACGCCGCCAAGAATATGTTTGGCCTTGATCACTTGGAAGCCTCCTTGACGATTTCGTCCTTGATGGCGTCGAACTCGCTGTTCGCGCGGCGGACGTAGATTGCGGTGATGATGATGGTGAATACGAGTACGCCGAGACCCATTGGAATCCCGATCGACATCGTCGCGCCCGTGGCGATCTTCGTGGCCAGCAGCTTTTTGTCGAAAGCGATCAGCAGGATATAGCCGAAATACGCGATCAGCATCAGGGCGGACAGAACGTACGAGTAGTTGTTGCGCATGCTCACAAACGCAAAGAATTTCGGATTCTTCTGAATCCGTTCGACAATATCTTCGTCTTTCATGGTTCCTCCGAAAGGAATTGTTGTAATGGGTGAAACGTCCAGCTTTACTGCTTGGTGGCATGCTAGGCTGGCGTTCTTACGCTATCCTTACGCCGTGCGTAAGCAAACCGTCAGCCACAGGATTACACGCAGCACATGCCCAAAGCTCTCTATTTACCCCCAAATAAACGATCCAATTCTGACGCAATAATCCTGCAGTACAGCTCGGATGCCCCGGAGCCGGGGATGCCGAAGATTTCGGCGGAGTTGATCATGCCGAGCAACGACCCGGCTCATAGATGAGAGTGTTCATCCCGCTCTCTCCGCCATCCATGCAAGGATATCTCCCTGAAACCTCACCGCTTGAGTTGTCGCTGCAGCGGGCAACGCTGGTGTACTGATTCCGATGTCTGACGCCTCCATCATGTCCTGCCCTTCCTGCCGGTCGCTAATGACCGCGCACAGCTTCAAGCGCAAGCTTGGCGGCGCGGTCGGACTCGATTTGTGCTTCGCCTGCCAGGGCATCTGGTTCGATGAATACGAGAGCCTGCAACTCGCGCCGGAGGGAGTTGTTGATCTGTTCCGGCTGATTCACGAGCATCGCGACGACTCGCGCCTGCCACTGGCGAGCCCCTTGCGTTGCCCGCGCTGCAACGAATGCCTGATCCATTCGCAGGACAGGGTCAGGAGCGGACTGTTCAACTACATGCGTTGCGGTCAGCACGGTCGCTTCATCACCTTCGCCCAGTTCATGATCGAAAAGGGTTTCGTGCGCCAGTTGACCGGGCCCGAGATCGATGAGATCAAGGTCCGCATTGGCGTGGTGCGCTGCACCGGTTGCGGTGCGCCGGTGGATATCCGCAAGGATAGCGCCTGCATTCATTGCCGCGCGCCGTTGGCGATTCTCGATGCGCAAGCGGTTGAACTGGCGCTGGCAGGCTATCAGCAGGCCGCCGCAAAGCAGATCGACCCGACGAACCCCGACGTTCTCGCCGAGACGATTCTGGCCAGCGAAAGAGAACGTTTCAAGCGCCAGCCAATACATGGCAGCGTTCTCACAGCCGACATTGGCGACTTGCTGCTGGATGGTGTGACGATGGTGTGGGAAAAGGTAAGGCGATGAAGGAGCGGATCACCGGCGTTATTCTCGCAGGCGGCGAGGGGCGGCGCATGGGCGGCGTCGATAAGGGCCTGCAAAATCTTGATGGCCGGCCGCTGGTGCAGTGGGTGCTCGAGCGACTGGCGCCTCAGGTGGCCGCGGTAGTGATCAATGCCAATCAGAACCTTGCTCGCTACGGCGAATTCGGCTGTGCGGTACTGCCCGACAGGATTCCCGATCATGCCGGTCCGCTGGCCGGCCTGCATGCCGCGCTGTTGTCGGCCACTACGCCTCTGGTGGCAACCGTACCTTGCGATTCGCCCTTTCTGCCGGCTGACCTGGTCAAGCGCTTGCTCGAGGCACTGGATGCACAAAACGCAGAACTTGCCGTCGCGCGCAGCGGCGACCAGGTGCACCGGACATTCTGTTTGGCGCGGCGCGAATTGCTGCCCAAGCTCGACGCTTTTCTTGCCCGTGGCGAACGCAAGGTAGGTTGCTGGTACGCCTCATTGAAAGTCGCTGAAGTCAGCTTCGATGACAAGGCCGAGGCCTTCACCAACATCAATACGGCGGAAGAACTGAGCGCCCATCAAGCAACTGATCGCAACCGCCGCTTCGGCGGTATCGAGCGCCTCTATGGCGCTGGCGCACTTCGGCGCGCAGCGGCGGCGCATATCACGGTGGTAGGCATTGGCGGGGTAGGTTCCTGGGCGGCGGAGGCACTGGCGCGCTCCGGCATCGGGCGGCTGACGCTGATTGACCTGGATCACGTTGCCGAATCCAACATAAACCGCCAGATTCACGCACTGGAATCGACATTCGGCGCGGCCAAGGTAGAAGCCATGAAGCAACGCATCGCGGAGATCAATCCGGTTTGTGTGGTCGATGGGGTGGAAGAGTTCATCGACGAAGCCAACGTGGCGACCCTGATTCCACCCTGCGACGCGGTCATCGACGCCATCGACCAGGTGCGCGCCAAAGCCGCCCTGATTGCCCATTGCCGGCGTGCCGGCATTTGCATCGTGACTACCGGTGGTGCCGGCGGACGCACCGATCCGACGCAGATCGAAGTCATGGATTTGTCGCGCACCACGCAGGATGCGCTGGCCTCGAAAGTCCGCGCACGGCTACGCAAGGACTACGGTTTCACGCGCGACCTGAAAAAGAAGTTTGGCGTCGAGTGCGTGTTTTCACCAGAACAGATTCGCCGTCCCGCCAACGCCGACTCTTGTTCTGTCGATCACGGCTTCGATGCCACCGCCGGGCTGGCCTGCGCTGGTTACGGCTCTTCGGTGATGGTCACAGCAAATTTTGGCTTCATTGCGGCGGCAAGGGTTCTCGCCGGTATACTGACGGCATGACGAATGCTCCTGTGGTTCTGGTGACCGGCGCTGCCCGCCGAGTAGGCGCCGAGATCGCACGCGCCGTCCACACAGCGGGTGCTTGCGTGGCGATTCACTACCGTTCGTCGGCCATGGATGCGCAGGCCCTGGCTGCAGAGTTGAATGCGCTACGACCGGACATGGCAGGCGAATCAGCAGCGGTGTTTGCCGCCGATTTGCTGGATATGGCGGCGCTGCCTCATCTGGTGGAGTCGGTCGTGGCGCGCTTTGGCCGCCTCGATGCGCTGGTTAACAATGCCTCCTCGTTCTTTGCCACGAAAATTATGCAAAGCAGTATCCCCGGGGAACGCGCTGTCGACACGGCGGCGTGGGATGACCTGATCGGCACCAACCTCAAGGCGCCGCTGTTTCTGGCTCAGGCTGCAGCGCCCCATCTTGAACGCAGCAGCGGCTGCATCGTCAATATCACCGACATCCATGCCGAACGCCCGCTCAAGGGTTACCCGCTATATTGCGCGGCGAAGGCCGGCCTGCTGGGCCTGACCCGCGCATTGGCGCTGGAACTGGGACCGCAGGTGCGGGTGAATGCGGTAGCGCCCGGCGCCATCGAATGGCCACAGGGCAAGAGTGACTTTTCGTCTGCCGAGCGTACGGCAATCATCAATCACACACTATTGAAGCG
>Ga0194060_10003709_pt1 | contig 10752 bp, 3 predicted proteins | sample SepL225m_MetaG_FD_163427 | JGI IMG/M metagenome (GOLD analysis project Ga0194060, IMG submission 163427) | Anoxic zone freshwater microbial communities from boreal shield lake in IISD Experimental Lakes Area, Ontario, Canada - Sep2016-L222-5m | ecosystem: Environmental > Aquatic > Freshwater >... | reverse complement strand
GATCTCTGTGGCGGGCCGTTCAGCTGGCGGCGATGTGACGAGCCACAGCACCAGAGGAACCAGTGCGAGCATTATGCCGCCGCCGAGCCAGAGGGCCGCTTGCGGCAGCCCTAGCCGTGCCCCAACCTGCCCAACCACTGTCGGGCCAAGGACAGAGCCGACCCCAAAGAAGACATTTACCCCGTTTAGGGCCGTTGCACGGTGGTCGGCGAACAGACGCGCCACCAGCACCGTCCCCGCCGCGATCACCCCGCCGAATCCTGAGCCGACCAGAAGCGCAGCGGTGAGCAGTCCGATCACGTTCGTAGAGAGACTCACCACCAGTACCGCGCAACCCATCAAGGTCATCCCTGCCACCAGCACCGCCCGCAGGCCCAGCCGGTCGCTGGCTAAACCAAATCCCGGCTGCACCAGCACCACTCCGCCCGAGAGCGCCGTGAAGATCCAGCTCATTGTTGCCAAGCTCTGGCCCGTATGCTCGGCCAGAAACGGCAGGCTTGGCCCCATGCTCGATAGCATCGTGCCCGCAGCCAGAAAGGCCCCACAGATCAGGGCCAGCGTTCGTGTTGATGTTGACATAGTACCTTTAACTGATGTGAAAATGGGCGGGTGTCGGGTAGGGGCGCGTCGCGACGCGCCCCTACAGCCCCATTTTCATCGCGGCGGTGTGCGCCCCGCGCATGAACGTCTTTTGCGTCATCCCCACGGTTGACGCGAAGACGGTTGACGCAAAGACGCGAAGACGCGAAGACGCGAAGACGCTATTCTACGGCCTTTGCGCCTTTGCGCCTTTGCGTCAACCGTGGGGATGACGCGAAGACGCTATTCTACGGCCTTTACGCCTTTACGCCTTTACGCCTTTACGCCTTTACGCCTTTACGCCTTTGCGCCTTTGCACCTTTGCGTCAACCGTGGGGATGACGTGAGCAGCAATGCCTTCACCTACCTGAACTCAGCCAGAATACGGCGGCTCTCAGGTGATCGGTTCAGCAGCCCCTCGCGCATCTGCGGATCGTGGATCAGATCGGCGCGATGCATGATCAGCGCGTGGGCTGCGGCGAGCAGATGATCTGCCCCTGGCTCCTCGGCGGCTCGCAGCACATCGTAACATGTGAGGTAGACCTGAAGCGGGAACTCCATGCCGTCGGGTCCCTGCGCATCAAGAAAAGCGGCGCAGATGGTGGCAATATCTCGGGCGACGGCAATCTGCCCACCGGCGAGAGCGACACGAGCCAGACCCGCACGACACTCGATGGTGGCATGGCTGGCTCCAAGCTCCTCCCAGATCGCGAGAGATCCCCGATAGCCGACCTCCGCCGCATCCCATGCGCCGAGCAATTCCTCAAGCGATGCCATGTAGCCCATCGCGTAAGCCTCGGCGTCACGGCTGCCTGTTGTGCGAGCCAGGGAGAGTGCCTGCGTATAGAAGGGCCGGGCCGCAGCAACATCGGGGAGCAGCACGTAGCCCAAGTTTAGGCAGGTGTAGGCGGCTTGACTCTGATCGCCGATTGCTTGCTGAATAGCCAGAGCCTGCTCAAAGCAGTGCTGCGCCCGCTCGCGGTTGCCCACATCGCGCCAGACCATGCCGAGTTGATTGAGTCCGCTGGCCTCGCGTCGCCGCTCACCCATCGCCTGACAGAGCCGTACGGACTGCTCGAAGTCCACCCTGGCGGCGGCATAGTCGCCGAGAATAAGGTGAATATCGCCAAGGGTGCCAAGCATGAGCGCCTCACCGCTGCGGTCGCCGATGGCCCTGGCAAGGTCGAGAGCTTGCTGCTGATAGGTGCTGGCTGACTCCATCTCGCCGAGGAAGATCGCGATCTGGCTCAGGTTGTTGCGGCTGACCGCCTCGCCAGCACGGTCGCCGATTGCTTCGCGGATCGCCAGGGCCTGGAGGAAGTATTCCTGAGCGGCGCGGTACCCGCCGATGTAACGCAGGACGTTGCCCAGGTTGCTCAGGTTATTGGCCTCGCCGCGTAGATAACCCACCTGGCGGTAGATCGTCAGCGCCTGCTCGAAAGATGCCCGTGCCTCCTCAAAGGCCCCCTGGTATTCCATCACTTGGCCCCAGATCGTCAGACTGCGCGCTTCCCGCTCGCGGTTATGTGCGCCGTGTGCCAGAGCGATGGCGCGGCGCAACGAGGCTATCGCCTCGCTATAGGCGCTCGTATCGCGATAGTAAGCCGCCCATGCATTCTCCGTCTGCGCCATAAGCTCAGGGTTGGCCGTGGTCTCGACAATGGCCTGGAGTTCGCTAAGGCAGCGCCTACGGGATTCGGTATCGCCTAGCCGCTCATGAACCTGCTCAGCGAGCCAGAGCATCTCATAGCGCAGGAGGGGGGCAGCAATCAACTCCAGAGCGCGGGACAGATAGATCAGCGCCTCGCGGTTGGCGTAGCCTGCCACCAGAGATCGTGCCGCGATCTGCGTGTAGTAGAGTTCGCGCTCTGTATTGCCGGCGAGCCGCCAGTGGTAGGCCAGTAGCGGCGTGTAGTCCTCGTAATCAACCGGGTTACGCTCATACCAGGTGGCCACTTGGGCGTGCAGTTCGCGGCGCTGGGCGTGCAAGAGGGTGCTGTAGGTGACATCGTGTACAATCGTTTGTCGGAAGGTATGGCTATCGAGAGTCTTCACTTCCGCAATGGGCTGGAGCAACTCGCGCTGGGTGAGTCCGCTGATGCATGCCTGGAGCGCCACGCTGGGAAGATCATGCGGGTAAACATCGCGCAGCACCGGGTAGCCGAAGATTCGCCCAATCACCGCTGCCACCTTGATCACCAGTTGCTGTTCAGCGGGCAGCCGGTCAATGCGACTCAGCACCAGCCCCTGCACGGTGTCGGGCAAATGCATATCCTCGGGCCGACCGGCAATCTCGCAGTGCCCGTCGGTGATCTGCACCGCGCCGGTTTCATGCAGGCTTACAGCCATTTCCTCGATCACAAACGGATTCCCGCTGGCCTGCCGCTCAAAGATCGCGGCGAGGGCCGGGGAGAGCGTGGCCCCCTTCAAGTGTGCCGAAGCGAGAGTAAGCGTCTCCGCTGCGCTGAGCGGGGTCATGGTGATCGTCGTACTCTGGGGGAGCGCGACCAGTGCCGACAGGGGATGGTCAGACGTTGCATCGTCGAGTGGCCACAGGGAGATCACCAGCATCAGCGGCAGATCGATCAGGCTGCGCGTCACCTGGAGCGCCAGATCCCAGGCCAGAGAGTCGAGCCAATGGGCGTCTTCGATCACCAGGATAAGCGGACGCTCACGTGCCCAGCGTTCGAGCAACTCGATCAGCAGCGCTGCCAAGCTGGCCTGACGCAGCTTCGGTTCCAGGCTGGTGGTTAGCTCCGTCTCGGGCAGATCCAGATCAAGGATGTCATTCAGCAGCGGAGCGCGATCCGCCAGGGCCGACACGAACCCCGAACCCTCATCGCTTACGTCGGCGAACGCTGCTGGGGCCACGTGGGCTAGGCGCTCGCGCACCATCCTGCGCCGAGCCTCGGGGTCACTTAGACCCTCAAGGCTAAAGTACGACTCGAAGATCTCGCGCCAGGCTTGGTAGGTGGCCTGATGCCGGATTGCTTGGCCGCTGCCTATCAATCCGACCAGTCCACTGGTGCGGATCTGTCCGGCAAATTCCTGAATCAGCCGTGACTTGCCGATGCCGGACTGTCCCACGATCACGGCGACGCGGGCCGTGCCAGCGACACTCTCACCAAATAGGCGCGACAGCAGGGCGATCTCGCGTACTCGTCCCACGATCTCCTGTCGCTCACCGACTGGCTGGCGATCCTGACGCGCCCCCTGCGGCTGGTAGACGCGCACGCTTGCCACGCGCCCCTTGACAATCTGCGGCGGGAGGGGTAGCCACTCCAGTTCACTACGAGTGGCATAATAGGTGGCGTGATCAGCCGTGGTTTGGCCGGGGCCGAAGCGCTGCATCAGGCGTGCTGCGAGGTTAACCACATCGCCGATCACAGTGTACTCGCGCCGGGTAGGGCTGCCGACCGCGCCCGCAAAGACTTGGCCCGTGGTAGCCCCAATAGCGATCTCTAGGCCAAGACTCGCGCCGGTGCGGTGGATGTCGGCGGCGCACAGCACAGCTCGCAGCGGGTCGTCAATATGGGCCAGAGGCGGCGCACCAAACAGCACGATCCCGATCATGCCCTTGTCGTCAACCAGCAGCTTGTTGATGCTGCCCTCGTAGTGGTTGACCGTCTTCTGAAGCGCGATCATACAGCGCTGAGCGAAAGCAAGGGAATCCGGGCCGCCGATACTCAGCCCGCCGATGCCGAGGAAGAGGACGCTCATCCGGCGTAACTCAGAAAGCCAGTCGGCCTGACCCGCCAGCAGGCGGTGTGTGATTGCGGCTGGGATATGAGTGCAGAGGGCGGCAATCAGATCAACGTTGGCAGTCGGCCAGAGCAGGCGGGCAAGGGGTGATGGGTCAAGCGGCGCATCTGTCCAGAGCGCCTGGGCCTCCGGGCTCAGCAGAATCTCGCCGCGTCGGGCGTGGTGTTCAGCCTCTGCCACCTGGCCCAGCGGATCGCCGGCAATCATGTACTGCCAGCGATCCTCGGTACCACCCACCGAGAGATCCGTCACCTCGCCAGCACCAATCGCAATCTTCATGCCCAGAGCCACCGGACCGGCGCTGGTCGCCGTCGTAGCAAACTCGTCCATCGCCGCCTGCATACGTGTGGCCGCCTGCCACGCCCGGCGTACCGCTACCGACAATACCTCCTGTCCCCCAACGGGAAACGTCGCGATCAGCGAGTCGCCGCTGAACTGTACGACCTCGCCGCCCTCGTGATCAAGAATGCCGATCATACTGCTGAAATAGCAGTTGAGGATAAAAGTCAGCTCCTCGGGGCCACCCGGCCCGCTGGCAGCCAGTTTCTCGGTGAGCGCGGTGAATCCCGACACATCCGCAAGGAGTACCGCCGCCGGGAAGCTGTGAGTCCGTGGCTCGCGTAGCGGTCGCGGGTCGGCGTGAATCTCCTGCGCCACCGCTGGTGGCAGGTAGCTGAGCAAGGAATCGATGAGTTGCTGGTTAGAGGATGGTTCCATGAGCCGTGCATCTGGTGTCTTGGTTAGGATGAAGGTGCCAGCGAAGCTGGCACCTTCATCCTACCACGGTGTTTGAGAGAGTGACTTGGCAACAACCCGTGCCTACCGCCGAATCACCGGCAGGTAGGTATAGGTTACCACCGTACTCGGCACCGCCCCGGCGACTGGCGGCAGCGTGCCGCTAACAAAGCGGCCCGGCCCGCTGGCAGGGGATGCGGAACCGTTGCTGAACCCGGTGTACAGGCGCAGCCCGTCATCCCACTGAGTCGCGCTGTTGAGTGGGGTGTAGATAGTGCCGTTCAGGTAAAGGTTAGACATGGCCCGCTGCTGGCCCTTGCCCATAGCGTCAACGTTGCCGTTGGGCATGAAGAGGGAGAGGCCGGTAGCATTCCTCAGATCATGCGCTCCGCCCTCGCCATTTCCACCGCTGATCTGCTGGCTGGCGATTACAAACGAACTTGCCGTATCACCCACTGGCCCGATGGCGGTCAGCACGCCGGTGGCTGCCGTCTTGATCGCGCTCAGTTCCGCCACTGTCCCGCCGTTGCCCGAGTCTGGGATGTCGCTCAGCAATGTTGTGAGGTGCCGGAGATCCACCAGCGCATCCTCGCTCGGGTCAAGCAGGTTGTTGCCCGACGAGTCGTAAACCTGGACGTTGTTGCGGATGCGGTTGAGCGTACTGCGGATCAGTTCGTTCTGGGTACTGTTCAGTCCGTCGCTGATGGCCACGCCGAGTTGGCTGATTGCATTATTCACCACAGTGATCTTCGAGAGATCGTAGGCCGCGCTGGAGATATACATGCTATTTGCCGTAGCCTGCACCGAGCGTTTATAGGCATCCACGATCCCGGCTGCCACTGCGCGTGGGTCGTCCTTGCTGGAGCCACTCAGGAACGGCAGCATCCGCTCATACACGCTCAGCACCCACAGCTCATCAGAACTCGCCACCAGGTAGTTGGCGAAGGGTGCCGCGTTGTAGGCACTCTCGAAGCTGCCCATCAGACAGGCACTGTAGAAGATGACATCGGCCTTCGTCGTTGCCAGTCGGCTGTTTTGAAATGCCTGACGGATCTCGCCCGGATCCATTATCGCTGTCTGCGATGTGGTCTCGTCCACAGCCATGCCGCTCATCGTGTTGCCATGGTCGGCAATAATCAGCATCGTGTGGGTCGCTGGGAAGCGATCCATCGCGGTGTTGATGAAGTCGGTGAGTACCGCTGGATCTGAGGTGTCCTTCTCGCCAAGCTGCTGGCAGTTCTGCGTGCTGTCCGACTTGAGTTGGCAGAGCTGTGTGCCGCTGCCGTCGTAGAAGTCGGTCAGCGTCACAAAGTTAACCTTCGGGTAACTGGTGGCGAGTTGCTTGAGGGTCGCGAACTGCCCCTGCAGGTTGGCCTCTGCGTTCGGGTAGCGAACTAGGTCGCCCAGATTGTTATCGCCCGCAATATAGGCCATCACCGTCCAGTCCTGGCCAGTGCCGCCGCTCGGTGTCTGCCCGCTGGGATCGGGCGGTGTTGGCAGGGCTGGCGGGGCCACCTCTGTCACGGTCACGCCGCGCTCATAAAACGAGAAGCCGTAGTTGAAATCCTGTTTTAAGGCGTCTCCGTCCGCTGCTTCAACCACAACGTACCATGCGTAGCGGTGATCGTACTGGAAGTTCAGCCCCGTAATGCCCTGGAGATTTGAGAGAGTTACCTGGTAGCTGAGGGTACTCTGCCGAGGTGAACATCCCGTCGCAAAAGTATCCGGGTCATAGAGGCAGAAATAGTAGCCCTCGCCAGTAAGGCCGCGATCTGTCCAGCTAAAAGTGATGGGCAGAGTGGTCTTCGTATCGTCGGCAGGGCTATCCAAGGCGACATTGGACAGATCAAACGTTGACAGAGTGATCGTCTTGTCATTCGCTGCCTTGGTGGTAAACGGCCCGGACCACAGGCTCACCTGCGTCGTGGCGGTGCCGTCATTCACATAATAGACCTGGTACCAGTCACTGCCATCCCCCGCCAGGGGCCGTAACCCGCTAAAGCTGTAGCTGCCATCGCTCAGTGACGTGGTACTCTTCACCACCTCCAAGGTGCCGGAGGATGTGCCGTAGCCCAAAAGCAAATCGACACTAACGGGGGCACCGGCGGTCTGCACCGTGCCGCTCACTGCACCGCTAGAAGCGCAGGTTTCCGCGTAGACATCGTCAATGATCGATCCGGTGAAAGGCTCCAGTCCATCGGTGATATTGAAAAAGACCAGCCAGACACCACTGCCGACCGGATCGGCGTCTTTATCTTTCAACAGTTGGATGAGTGTCGGATCATCAATTCGGTCGTAGATCGTGTTCCATGTACCCGGCGTCTGATCGGGAACCACGTTCCAGTAGAGAAATTTATCTAGTGTAGGGCCATTGAAGGTGGCCAGACCGTAGTAGAGTGAGTCGTAGCCGGGATCGTTGACGGTCTGGTAGAGCCGGAACTGGAGCGAAAAATCCGTATCGGCACTATTGAATTGCAGATCCTGGCTAATCATGTCAACATCGGTCGCATCAACAGTCTCATCACCATCCTGGAGTCGTACTGCGTTTGGTGCCGAGGTGAAGATGGTTTTCTCAATGGTCGCGGTCACAATATCGGTGTACCAGTTCGCCTTAGCGCCTGACGGGTCTAAGTCCGTCTTCTCCAATGTGCCGTTCCCATTCGTATCCGTGAGCCCTGGGTTAAGGATCCACTGCGTACAGCCCGACGATGTCTGCGCAAGGGAGGCTCCGTCGGCACGAGGGATTTTCGGCGCACTGCGAGATGTTGTCTGCTGTAGCCGGTCGAGCAGTTCGGGGGGAAGCGGTTTCGCCTGCGGTGCGGCGGCAAGGCCGGCCTGACGCTGCTGGCGATCGTGCAGCGGGCGCGGGTCAATGGTATGACCAAACAGCGGCGAGGAGGGCGAGATCGGGTGTAGTCCCCCATCGCGAGGGGCTGCAGTCGGCGTCGGCGGGTCGGCAGCCTGCGCAGATGTCGAGAGTGATGGGCCGGCACTGATGACTGTCCCGAGAACAAAGACAACGATCAGCACAATGATTAGTCGCGGTCGCAACGAATAGTGATCCATGGTCAGGAACCCTTTCTCAGTATGCGGCACGCCCAATAACCCAAAAAACTAACCCTCTGTCGGTTGAAGTGGAGTTCCATTCTAGCGCATGTGGTTACGCAGTGGATCACCACAGCACCAGGAAAAGATCGCCGCTCTAGGCATGTTTCAAACCAGCTTGACAGTTTGGACACATGCACCGCGTCCTGGTGCGACACATCTGCAATCTGCAATCTGCAATCTGCAATCTAAAATCTAAAATCTAAAATCTAAAATCTAAAATCTAAAATCTAAAATCTAAAATACGCCCTACATATCGAGTACATGATCAAACACTGCCCGCACGAGCCGCACGAGAGCGCTTGGGGCAAACGGTTTTTGCAAAAAAGGCGCATCGGGCAGTCCCTCGCGCCGCACCGTCAGCGCCATATCGGTGTAGCCAGACATATAGATCACCCGCGTGAGCGGGGAGTATGCCAGCATCTCAACAGCCAACTGTGGGCCACTAAGCGTGCCGGGCATCACCAGATCGGTGAGGAGCATATCAATCCGTCGCTCGTACCCAAGGAAGAGTTGTTGGGCCTTGTCACCGTTCTCTGCCACCAGCACTGTGTAGCCGTGTTGTCCCAGCACCCGGCGCACAAGCTCACGCAGCGGTTGCTCGTCCTCAACCACCAGCACCACCTCGTTGCCGCAGTAGTCGTCCTCAAGGATCTCCTCAGCAGTCGGCAGCAGGGCCGTGTTCGCCGCCTGCGGCAGGTAGATCTCGAAGCACGTACCCGTGCCCACATGGCTGACGAAGCGCATCGCCCCACCGCTTTGGCACACAATGCCGTGAACTGTCGCGAGGCCCAGGCCGGTGCCCTGCCCCACCGGCTTTGTAGTGAAGAAGGGCTCGAAGATATAGGCACGGTACTCATCGGCGATACCCACGCCGGTGTCGCTCACTGCCAGCAGTACGTAGCCACCTGCCGCCAGCCCTAGCCCACTCTCAGCCGCATCGGCGCGTATCGTCACATTCGATGTCTCGATCAGCAGCCGTCCACCCTGAGGCATCGCGTCACGACTGTTGATGCTCAGGTTCATGATCACTTGCTCGATCTGGCCGGGGTCAGCGGAGATCAGCGCCAGATCTGAATTGAGTCTGGTAATAAGCTCGATGTGTTCACCGATTAGACGGCGCAGCAGTATCTCAATGCTTTGCACAACCGTATTGAGGTCAATCGTCTGTGGCTTCAGCATCTGGCGGCGGCTAAAGGCGAGAAGCTGGCGGGTCAGGTCGGCGGCGCGCAGACTCGACGACCGGATCTGCTCAACATCTTGGCGCAGGATGGCGTTAATCGTTCTATCCGTGAGGATCATGTCGCTGGTGCCAATGATCACCGTGAGGATATTGTTAAAGTCGTGGGCAATCCCTCCAGCCAATCGGCCCACAGCCTCCATCTTCTGCGATTGACGTACCTGCTGATCGAGATGTCGGCGCTCGGTGATGTCGCTAAAGCTACAGAGGACGTGGCATAGCACACCGTCGGTGTCGAACTGAGGAGAGGCGCTGGCCATAAGCCAGATCCGCTCGGAGCGACTAGGTGGCAGCAGGCTGAGGACCATATCGTACACGGGCTGGCCGGTATGAATCACCCGCTCGACAGGTCGGTCATCAAGCGGGATCTCCACGCCGTTCTCGTCAGTTGCGCTCCACGGGTTGTCGTGTACCGTCTTGCCCAGGATCGTCTCAGCGGGGACGCCGAAGAGGGCGAGCGCCGCAGGGTTGCACATCAGAAACTCGCCCTGTCTCCCGTGGAGGCTCACGCCAATCGTAATATTCTCCACTAGGATGCGAATGCGCTCCTCGCTCTCCTGTGCGCGGGTTTTAGCCTCGGCCAGATCGGCAATCTGGCGATCACGATCAGCGCGGTGGTACTCCAACTGCATCGCCAAGGTGTTGATGCCGCGCAGCAAATCGCCTACCTCGTCGCTGGACAGCCCGTTCGTCAACTGCACCCGATAGTCACCTGATTCGATCCGGCGTATGACCGACACGGCAGAGGCAATGCGGAGAAACAGTACGATCCGAATCAGCACCAGCACCACGAGCGCGGCAATCAACACGGTGATCAGTATACCGACAAGCCGAGCGGTGTCAGAGAACCAAAGGATGAGGTGATCAAAAGCGTTGTCTATCACCATGACAACGCTAATTTCGCTTATCAGCACACAGAGAGCCAGCTTGAGGACTAGGCTACGCGACAATCCACGCATAACGCTTTAGCCTGCAACATCACTCCGGCGAACACTAAGTATATAGTATACCCGAGTCACAGATGTCGGATGATCGTGCTAGTGCGCTGGGGAAAAATAGCCGATAGCCGATAGCCGAGAGCTGAGAGCCGCGTCACTTCTCATGCGCCAGATCCGCAAACAGCGCGGGGTACGGGCTACATAGCGTCAGCGCCGCTCCCGTGACGGGATGGCGCAGGCATAGCTCGGCGGCGTGCAGCAGGTGGCCGGGAAGATCTCGTCCGGCGTAGGTTTTCGGCCCGCCGTAGCGCACGTCGCCCAGCAGCGGGTGGCCGATGTGGGCCATGTGCAAGCGAATCTGGTGGGTGCGCCCGGTGTGGGGCGTGCAGCGCA
>Ga0194060_10003708_pt1 | contig 10752 bp, 6 predicted proteins | sample SepL225m_MetaG_FD_163427 | JGI IMG/M metagenome (GOLD analysis project Ga0194060, IMG submission 163427) | Anoxic zone freshwater microbial communities from boreal shield lake in IISD Experimental Lakes Area, Ontario, Canada - Sep2016-L222-5m | ecosystem: Environmental > Aquatic > Freshwater >... | reverse complement strand
AAAATAGAAATCCATAAAGCCCTGTAAGGGCGCAATATGGTGTTAACACTCCTGAGCATAACCTTATTTCTGCCTGTTTTCGCATTATTTATTCACCTATAAAAAATAATTTATATTTTTTTTCAGCCGGACTATTGCTTTTTCAGGAATAAATGACTAATTTTGTTGTAGCAGTATTTCAGAAATCCGGTGCAACAGCCACAGGCTTTCGGAATTACGGTTAGTTCTTAACAAATCATTGTTTTTGTGTTGCAGTTAAAGTTTCATTGAAAATCTAAAAATATTAGGAGGATGTGATGGAGAGTAACTGGAGTCATTTTCTGGATAATACATTTGAGATATCCACAAGAGGTAGCAGGAAACTTATGTTTAGTTTCGCAATGGATTTAGACGGAAAGCTTTCAGCTTTTCCTGATGATGTGTTTATTAAGACAAACTATGATGAATTTCACACGAAATTCACGGCTTACTGGTCGAAATTCAGCAACTATAACCTGTCTAAAGGTTCCCTTCGTTCCTCTACTGTAGCAGTATCAAGACTTTTCAGCGATTTAAGCCCGAAACAGATTACAGCAATCGATGTAGCTGTTCAGTCGGTTTTCTCTTACGAAACACCCGAATATGCAGGTCTGTTTCCTGAAGGGCATAAACCTTTCTATTCAGGCGAAAGAGCCTTACGCCTGACTGCCCTGAAAGTATTACAGGCAGCAATGCTTGAGTATCCCGATTTGGCTGAGGCATCTAACATTGTGTTAGTTATCGCCAATGAACTCGAATTACAAATGTCAAACCAAAGCAAAAAACATGAATAAATGATTACAGCAGCTAAGGAACTGGAAAAAGAGCGCGTCAGTCTGGCTACGTATATTTATAAAATGTTAGGTACTTTTATGGGCAAATATTCTGATGATCCCTCAGAAATATGCAGATTTTTCAACTTTAACATGCTGAAAAACCCGGCTCCTGAAAAAGAAACAGAGTTCGGAGGCGAAGTAGAGGCTGGTAAGACTGTTACCATAGTACAAAGCAATTTTAATAAAGACAGTATATTCACAATAGAGAATACAGGTCCGACCGATCTCAAATTCTGTCTTGCCGAGAATGCCGATGAAGAAACTCCGAATCAGGGGGTAACAGTTCAGCCAGGCATGATGGTAGATATAACGGGTATGGATTTAGGGAATTTCATTTTTAAATTCTTTAACGTAAAAAACCTGAATACGGCGGGGCCCGGAAGCTATCTTGTTACGTTAATCGACTAAGTACGTCATGGATTAAGCTGTCGTTGCGATGGGAACTGTTAAGCGGATTATTTTCGGAGGGCTTGCTGTTTCTGTCCTGGTTTTATTTCCATTAAATATCAACTGTAAAATACGAGCCGGTTCTGATGACAGGCTGGTTTCTACATTAATCAACAGAATAAAAAAAGCATGGGTGCATAATGCGCAGATGTATGATATAATACTCATTTCATACAGCAACGTATTTACACCCATGCCAGTTTAACCAGGGTAGAAAGTTAAGTTTATAAAAGGGTTGCCGGAAGCGAACCCTTTTTTAACTTTTAATTACCCTTTTCTCCTTATTCTCTTTCCATTTACTGATTTTGACCTGAGATTAAGGTTCTATACAACTATTGGCTCTGCGGAAACAGCTTTTTCCTTTTCCGGTTCATCCCCTTTCAAAAGTATCTTCTTATATTTCTTTAAGCCTGTACCTGCAGGTATCAAATGCCCCATCACTACATTCTCTTTAAGGCCTATTAACCTGTCAGTTTTTGCTTCGGTTGTTGCATTTGTTAATACCTTGGTTGTCTCCTGGAAAGAAGCAGCTGAAATAAAGCTGTCCGTAGATAATGCGGCCTGTGTTATTCCAAGCAAAACATGCTCAAATGTCGCAGGGTCAGCATCTCTTGATTCCATCTGTTTTTTTCCTTTTCTAAGCAATTCGTTATTGATTTCTCTTAATTTACTTCTTAGAATCAATTGTCCGGCTTTTAATTTAGAATTCCCCGCATCAATGATATAACACGACTGTTTAATTTTTTCATTTTCCTCGTTAAATTCAATTCTGTCAACAAGGTCCTCTTCAATAAACTTTGTATCTCCGGAAAAAACAATTTTTAATTTTTGAAGCATCTGCCGAACAATAACTTCGATATGCTTATCATTAATCTTTACACCCTGCAGGCGATATACATCCTGAATTTCGTTCACAAGATATTCCTGTACAGAATTAGTACCTTTTATCTTCAGAATATCATGTGGATCAATTGGTCCGTCAGTAATTTTTTCACCGACAGGTATTTCATCTCCCTCCTGAACCAAAATATGCTTACCATATTGAATTGAATAGACCTTTTCATACGACTGGTCTGGAGCAAGAACTATAATTTCCCTTGCACCTTTTTTACGGGCACCAAATTTAACAGTACCTTCAATCTCCGCTACGGTAGCCGGATCATGAGGACTCCGTGCCTCAAATAATTCAGTTACTCTGGGTAAGCCGCCTGTAATATCGCGGGATTTAGTCGCAGACTTTGATATTTTGGCCAGAATCGTACCAGCCTGAACCTGTTCATTTTCATCAACAGAAATATATGACCTGGTAGGAATATTAAACATTTTCTTATTGCCATGAGCATCCATGATTAAGATACTCGGAGTCAGCGTCTTGTCTTTTGATTCTATAACAACTTTTTGCACATGCCCTGTCTGTTCATCTGTTACCTGTTGCATAGTTACATTATCTACAAGATCAACAAAGCTGGCCCTGCCAGGGATATCAGTTAATACTACCGAGTTATACGGATCGTGATTATACAATGGAGTTCCTTTAACAATATGCTGACCATCTTCAATTCTTAATTCCGAACCATAAGGGACTTCATATTTCTTTACCTGTCTGTTATCTTTATCAATAATACTTAAAACGCCACGTCTGCCAATAACAACTTTAACATCGCCAAAATAATCAGTTTTATTTACATAATTAACTCTTTCAAACTGGGCAAGACCTTCAACTGTTGAATCAACCTGCGACTGACTTGCAATACGGGAGGAAGTTCCGCCAAGATGGAAAGTTCTTAAAGTCAGCTGCGTGCCCGGCTCGCCAATTGACTGAGCCGCAACTATACCGACTGCTTCTCCAATTTCAACTAATTTTCCATTTGTAAGATTTCGTCCATAGCATTTAGCACAGACTCCTCTTTTTGATTCACAGGTTAAAACAGTTCTGATATAAACAGAATCTATATTCGCATCTTCAATACGTTCAGCAATACTTTCGTTAATTAATTCACCAGCGCCAACGATTATTTTATCTGTTCTTGGATCAAAAACATCTTCCTGCACTACCCTTCCTGTAATCCTTTCGCCAAGCGACTCTCTTTCAAGTTCAATATCTTTCAAAGCTGTTACAGCCACACCGCGGATGGTAGAACAATCTATCTCAGATATTATAACATCCTGCGCAACATCGCACAGTCTGCGCGTTAAATATCCGGCATCGGCAGTCTTCAATGCTGTATCAGCTAAACCTTTACGCGCTCCATGTGTCGATATAAAGTACTCGAGGACTGATAAACCTTCCCTAAAGTTTGCAACAATAGGATTTTCAATAATTTCTCCCGACTGGCCAGTTAAACTCTTTTGTGGTTTCATCATTAAGCCTCTCATTCCTGCCAACTGACGCACTTGTTCCTGCGAACCTCTGGCGCCGGAGTCAACCATCATGTGAAGAGAATTAAAGCCATTTTGATCTGAACGAAGTTTTTCCATTAAAGACTTAGCCACATTATTTGTAGTATGAGTCCATACGTCAATGATTTTATTATAACGTTCCGCGTCAGTAATAACGCCCTGTTCATGCTCATTTAAGATATCAGAAACTTTTTTATTTGAGTCCTGTATTAACTTAACCTTTTCTTCAGGTATTATCATATCTGCAAAGCTGACTGACAAACCTCCGGCAGTTGAGTATCTAAAACCTAATTCTTTTAAATCATCCAAAAAGTTAGCTGTAACTTTATTGCCAAGTTTTATAAACATTTTATATATAAAGCCGCTAAAAATCTTTTTAACCAACAGTTCATTAAGATAGCCCATTTCTACAGGAACAATTCTGTTAAAAATTACCCTGCCAACAGTTGTATCGATTATTTTGTTATTTAACCTGACTTTAATTCTTGCATGCAGATCAACAACTCTCGCATCATAAGCAATAATGACTTCTTCCGAAGAGCCAAAAATCATATTCTCGCCTTTGACGCCCTCTTTAACTTTTGTTAAATAATAACAACCCAGGACTATATCCTGAGTTGGAATTACAATCGGGCTGCCATTTTGAGGCGACAAAATATTATGACTGCTCAGCATTAATAAAGCAGCCTCAAGCTGAGCCTCATACGATAACGGGATATGCACAGCCATTTGATCGCCGTCAAAATCAGCATTGAATGCAGTACAAACCATAGGATGTAACTGAATAGCTTTTCCATCAATTAACAAAGGCTGGAAAGCTTGTATTCCAAGTCTGTGCAAAGTTGGAGCTCTATTAAGTAAAATGGGGTGCCCGTCTATAATATTCTCCAGTATTGACCAAATAATTGAATCTTTCCTGTCAACTACTTTTCTCGCGCTCTTAACAGTCTTATTATGACCTCTTTCAATAAGCTTGCGAATAATGAAAGGCTTGAATAATTCAACGGCCATATCCTTAGGCAATCCGCATTGATGTAACTTCAATTCAGGACCAACAACAATAACGGAACGCCCAGAATAATCAACACGCTTTCCTAACAAATTCTGTCGGAACCGCCCCTGTTTACCCTTAAGCATATCGCTTAAAGATTTAAGAGGTCTGTTACTATCACTCCTGACAGCATTCCCGCGTCTTGAATTATCAAAAAGAGCATCAACAGCTTCCTGAAGCATTCTTTTTTCATTTCTTAGAATAACTTCAGGAGCTTTTATGTCTATTAATCTCTTTAACCTGTTATTTCTTATTATGACGCGCCTGTAAAGGTCATTCAGATCACTGGTAGCGAACCTGCCGCCTTCAAGAGGCACAAGCGGTCTTAACTCCGGAGGAATTACCGGGATAACACTAAGTATCATCCATTCCGGTTTGTTTAAAACCTTTTCCTCACTTTCCCGGAAAGCTTCCAGAACTCTTAATCTTTTAAGCGCGTCAGTTTTTTTCTGCTGCGAAGTTTCAACCTTTACCTGCTCTCTAAGCTCCTGAAACACTTCGTCAACATTGGTTCGTTTTAAAAGCTCTTTTATTGCTTCTCCGCCAATTTTGGCAACGAATTTTTTAGGATCATCATCTTCTAATTTTTCATTTCCTGCCGGTAAAGAATATAATATTTCAAAATACTGATCTTCTGAAATTAAATCCTTTAGACTAAGACCGGTCGGACCCGGATTTATAACAACATACGATTCATAATAAATTATCTTCTCCAACTCTTTCGTTGTCATTCCAATAATATTGCCAATCTTTGAAGGCAATGCCCTGAAAAACCAGATATGAACAACAGGAACAGCGAGTGAGATATGTCCCATTCTTTCGCGCCTGACTGACTTCTGCGTTACTTCAACGCCACATCGGTCGCATACAATTCCTTTGTACCTTATTCTTTTATATTTTCCACAGTGGCACTCCCAGTCCTTAATTGGGCCAAATATTTTCTCACAAAAAAGACCATCTTTTTCAGGTCTGAAAGACCTGTAATTTATTGTTTCGGGTTTTGTAATCTCGCCATGTGATCTTGATAATATATCATCCGGGCTGGCCAAACTTATTGTAATTGTATTTATTGACTTCATCGCATTTTCTTGAACTCTATAAGGCATGTTTTCTCCCTTTTTCTAAGTGAAAATAAACTACTTCTAATTAATTAATCTTAATATCAAGACCTAAGCCCTGAAGTTCTTTAATCAGAACATTGAAAGATTCCGGAACATTTGGTTCCATTAGATTTTCACCTTTAACTATTGATTCATACGTTTTCGCACGACCAGCTACATCATCACTTTTAACTGTTAATATTTCCTGTAAAATATGAGCGGCCCCATATCCTTCAAGAGCCCAGACCTCCATTTCTCCAAATCTCTGACCGCCAAACTGCGCTTTACCGCCGAGAGGCTGCTGAGTAATTAAAGAGTATGGTCCAATTGAACGGGCATGAATTTTATCATCTACCATATGACCAAGCTTAAGCATATAGATATAACCACATGTTACTTTTTGATGAAACTTGTCGCCGCTTCGTCCATCATATAATACTGTTTTGCTACCTAAATCTAAATTAGCTTTACTCAAATATGCTTCGATATCTTCTACTCTGGCGCCATCAAATATCGGGGTTGCAAATTTAACTCCAAGCTTCTTTCCGACCCAGCCCAAAGCGGTTTCATATAACTGACCCAGATTCATTCGGGAAGGAACACCAAGTGGATTCAGGACAATATCTACCGGAGTACCATCTTCAAGAAATGGCATATCTTCCATAGCAACTATCTTAGCAACCACACCTTTATTGCCATGTCGCCCTGCCATTTTATCCCCAACAGACAATTTCCTTTTTTTAGCTACATAAACCTTTGCTAACTGGACTATCCCCGGAGGCAACTCATCCCCGCTTTGAATTTTTATTTTTTCTCTCTTATACTCTTCTTCAATTACACCTAACGCTTCAAAATAATTTTCATAAAGCTTTTTAATCAAATCATTGATTTTTTTTGTTTCAAACCAATCGATAGTATAATCAAGTTTTGAAATATCATCCAGTCCTACAAATGTTGATTCTTTGATTGTAGTTCCATTACGAATAACTACACTTCCATCATAATCTTTAATCCCTGGAGTTGTGTAACCAAGACAGATTTTAACAATCTTATCAATCAGTTTATTATATAAATCCTGTCTGCTTTTCTTGGAACTATGATCCAGAGTATCCATCTGTTTTTTTTTTATTTTTTCAGCTTCAGCTTCTTTTCTCTTTCTGCTAAATAATCTGGTTTTAATAACTGTTCCTTTTAAGCCGGGAGTAGCTTTTAACGAAGCGTCCTTAACATCTCCGGCTTTATCGCCAAAAATTGCCTTTAGAAGTTTCTCCTCCGGCGTTGGGTCTGTCTCTCCTTTAGGAGTAATCTTGCCAATAAGTATATCACCTTCTTTAACCTCAGCGCCTTCACGGATAATTCCATTTTCATCGAGGTTCATAGTAGCTTCCTCACTAACATTTGGGATATCCCGGGTTAATTCTTCTTCTCCACGTTTAGTTTCTCTAACCTGAAGCTCAAATTCTTCAATATGGATTGAAGTATAAATATCCTCACTTACTACACGTTCACTAATAACAATAGCATCTTCAAAGTTATATCCTCTCCATGGCATAAAAGCAACAAGAACATTGCGACCCAGTGCAAGTTCGCCATTATCAATCGCAGGTCCATCAGCAATAACTTCTCCTTTTTTTACCTTTGCCCCCTGTATAACAATAGGCTTTTGATTAATACATGTTTCCTGATTAGTTCCGGAGAACTTAGTTAACCTGTATTCAACTGTTCGCGCCTCTTCAAAGGTTGTAAGAGCTTCCGTACTATTTGGATTTATATCATATCGTATAATAATTTTCCGTGCATCGACATATTCTGCGACACCATCATCCTCTGCCACGATAACCCCGCGTGAATCAACGGCAATCTTACCTTCAAGTCCTGTTCCTACGATAGGAGCTTCAGGTCGTAAAAGTGGAACTGCCTGACGTTGCATGTTTGATCCCATTAAGGCTCTGTTAGCATCATCATGCTCCAGAAATGGAATTAATGCAGCAGCAGCACTTACTATTTGAGCCGGAGCAACATCCATGTACTGGATTTGTGAAGGAGGAGATACCGGGAATTCCCCTTTGTTTCGACATTTTACACGGTCACTAACAAAATTCCCCTGCTCGTCAGTAATTGCATTTGCCTGTGCTATAGTAAAAGCATCTTCCTGATCCGCACTTAAATATTCAACTTCATTAGAAACTCTGCCATTCGACACTTTTTTATAAGGTGTTTCAAGGAAGCCATATTTATTAGCTCTTGAATATATTGTAAGCGAAGAAATAAGTCCAATATTTGGACCTTCAGGAGTTTCGATAGGACACAAACGACCATAATGTGAATGATGAACGTCTCTGACTTCAAATCCGGCTCTTTCTCTGGTCAGTCCGCCTGGTCCTAAGGCTGATATTCTTCTTTTATGAGTCAGTTCAGCAAGTGGATTCGTTTGATCCATAAACTGGGATAATTGATTTGTACCAAAAAAAGCATTTATAACACTACTAATTGTTCTTGCATTAACTAAATCCTGTGGCTGGAAATTTTCACTATCCCGCATATTCATTCTTTCTTTGATTGTCCGTGACATTCTTGCCAAACCAACATTGTACTGCTGACCTAATTGTTCGCCAACTGTCCTGACTCTTCTATTTCCTAAATGATCAATGTCATCTATATTAAAATTACCAACTTTTAATTTTATAATATATTTCATGATTGCGACAATATCTTCAACAGTAAGAATAGTAACGTTCGATGGAATATCAAGCTGAAGTTTGTCATTCATCCTGAAACGACCTACTTCCCCAAGATCATAACGTTTATCGTTAAAAAATAATTTTTCAATCAATCCGGCGGCTGTATCTACATCCGGGGCTTCACCGGATCGCAACTGTCTGTATATCGCATATAAAGCCTCCTCTTTTGTTCTTGAGGCATCCTTTTTAATTGTATTTATTATTAAATCCTGATCCGGAGATGTTTCAGAGTTTATCAGTTTAATAGAAGTTATACTTGAACTTTTAAGTTGTTCAATATCTTCTTCCGATAGAATTTGATCCTTACATAAAAATATTTCACCTGTCGTCATGTCGAAAACATCTTCAGCTACGACACGATTCACATAACTTTCAGTATTAATATTTTCAACATCATACTCTTCAACAAGATTAAATAAATCAAGAATTTGCTCGTCCGTAGTAAAATCTAAAGCACGAAGTAAAGTAGTTGCAGGGAATTTTTTTCTTCTGTCTATATAAACATAAAGTATATTGTTAATATCTGTTGCAAATTCAACCCATGATCCTCTAAATGGAATTATTCGCGCTGAATAAATTGGAGTTCCATTTGGATGTACTGTTTGTGAAAAAGCAATACCAGGAGACCTGTGCAACTGAGTTACGACAACTCTCTCAGCACCATTTATAATAAAAGTGCCTTTTCTGGTCATAAAAGGCAAATTACCTAAATATACTTCCTGTTCTACAGAATTCACATATTCATCAGTCTCCTGATCTTTTGTAGATAACCTTAGTTTTGCCTTTAATGGAGCTGAAAATGTCAGCCCTCTTTCTTCACACTCGACTATTGAATACCTTGGTTTCTCAATATAATACTCAAGAAAATCCAGTCGATAAAACTCTTTAGTATCCAGTATCGGGAAATTTGATAAGAAAACTGCCTGTAAACCTTTATTCTCTCTCTTCGAAGGCACTACTTTAGCCTGCAAAAATTCTTCAAATGATTTAATCTGAATATCTAACAAATCAGGAACCTCTACCGTAGAAGTAATACGTGAAAAAGATATCCTCTTATTATCCAAACCTGCCTCCATTAAATTTTCCTTGCTTCCTCGCCAAGATATTCCACATATAAAGATACAAAAATGACAAGGCGGACTTCACCACCTCATCATTTTTGTTATACTTAGCGATAATTATATATTACAAAATCTTTTTCTTACTTAACTTCTACAGTTGCTCCGGCATCTTCAAATTCTTTCCTTAACTTCTCAGCCTCATCTTTTGAAATAGCTTCTTTAACTGTTTTTGGAGCACTGTCTACCAGGTCTTTTGCTTCTTTCAAGCCTAAGCCGGTATGAGCACGCACAACCTTAATGGCGTTAATTTTCTTTTCGCCGGCTGAAATCAATATAACATCAAACTCTGTTTTTTCCTCTACCGGAGCTACAACAGCGGAAGCCGGAGCTGCAAAAGCTACAGCAGCAGTTGCGGTAACACCAAATTCATTTTCCAGCGCTTTCTTTAATTCAGACGCTTCAACTAAGGTTAAACCTTTAATTTTTTCAACTATTTCAACTATTTTCTCTGACATTTTATATTCTCCGAATTTATTACGAACAAAATTATTTAAGCGGCCTTTTTATTTTCAATGGCCTCTATAACCCCAACCAAATCTCTCATTACAGCATTGATTACACCGACAATACCAGATGCCGGAGCATTAATACTTCCAAGAATACCTGAGATAATCTCTTCCTTTGTAGGCAAAGTTGATAATGTATCAAGTTGCTGACTATCAAAGAACTGATCTTCAATATAGCAACCCTTTAACGATAACTTCCCTTTTAAATCAAAGTATTTTTTGATAATTTTTGCAGGGACAGTAACATTATCCTTAGCAAATACAAAACCAGTCATACCGATAAGTAAGGGACTTAACTCCTGGTACTTATTAGCTTCTTGCAAAGCTTTTTTCATCAGGGTATTTTTAAAGACTTTATATCTGACTCCTTCTTTGCGAAATTCCCTACGGATAGCATTGATATCAGAAACATTAACGTTCTGATAGTCAACTAAATAAATCGCACTAGAATCATTAATAAGCTCTTTAATCTGAGAGACTATTTTTTCTTTTTCTTTTATATCCATTACTCTCCCAAACCACTATTAATTAT
>Ga0194060_10003707_pt1 | contig 10753 bp, 9 predicted proteins | sample SepL225m_MetaG_FD_163427 | JGI IMG/M metagenome (GOLD analysis project Ga0194060, IMG submission 163427) | Anoxic zone freshwater microbial communities from boreal shield lake in IISD Experimental Lakes Area, Ontario, Canada - Sep2016-L222-5m | ecosystem: Environmental > Aquatic > Freshwater >... | reverse complement strand
GACTACGCCAGAGCCACCAGATCCAGATGTTGCACTATCTAATCTTGCTCCACCACCGCCACCACCAGTATTTACTGAACCAGCAGTTGGATTATTAATGTTGTTAGTATCACCATTTCCACCTCCGCCTGAACCACCAGTTCCAATACTTCCATTAGTTGTACAACCACCGCCACCACCAGCATAATATGTTGCTGTTCCAGTTATTGAAGATTGAACTCCTACTCCACCATTTCCAGCAATATCGTATGAAGCACTTAATCCTGCTGCTCCTGCTCCACCACCGCCACCACTAGAAGATGTTGTTGTTGGTCCAGAACCTCCATATCCACCGTTGTAACCTTGGCCAGAAGTGCCAGTGCCTCTACCTCCAGAAGTATAACCACCTTCGCCTCCGCCAGATCCACCACTTGCTGCAGGTATGTTGGAATAAGCTCCTCCTCCTCCTCCGCCAATTGAAGTTATAGTTGTAATTCCACTACCAGATATAAATGAGTTTTGACCATTATTACCAGTCTGCCCAGATCCAGAATTAGATTTTGCTGCTCCTCCAGCACCTACTGAAATTGTATATGCAGTTCCAAGTGTAAAAAATAAGTTGTTTTCTGCTGCTGCTCCTCCGCCAGATGTTCCCGCTGAAGTTCTAAAACCTCCAGCGCCGCCTCCGCCACCTACTCTTGAACCGCCTCCGCCTCCGCCAGCGACTACAAGATAACTAACTGTAATTGCAGGTGGTGATGGTGTTATTGATGAACTTGAACCTGATGTTGATGTTCCATTAGCATTTGTTGCTGTAGCTGCAAATGTGTAAGAAGTTCCATTTGTTAATCCAGTAAAAGTATAAGGTGAAGATGAGGCTGTTTTTGTTATGGTTGCTGGGCTTGATGTAATTGACCATGAAGTAATAGCAGATCCACCTGTTGCACCTGTTAATGTAAGCACTGACTGCGTATCTCCTGCTGCTGCTGAAATAATTGGAGCCTCTGGAACAGTAGTTGCAGTTACTGCGCTACTCGCAGATGATGCAGAAGATGTTCCAAATGGTCCAGTTGCTGTAACTGCATAAGTATATTGAGTGCTTGATTGTAAACCAGTAACTAGAATAGGGCTAGATGAACCTGTATTTGTATATGAACCTGGTGTTGAAGTAACTGTAAATGATGTTGCTTTTCCTCCGCTTGTTGCAGGAGTAAAAGCTACTGAGGCTCTACCATTATTAAATGCCCGTGCTGATCCTGAATTTGTTGCAACTGGTGATGTAGGAATTCCTGCGGCTGTATTTGAAAGCCACCATCCTGCATCATATACTTCAAGGGATGATGTCTCTGTATTATAATATAAATCTCCTGCTGTAGGAGATGCTGGTCTACTTGCTGTATCTCCTCTTTGGTATGCTACAGATGGTGTTATCCAAGAAGTATTTGTTCCGTCTGTTTGTAATACCTTATTAGCATTACTTGTTTGTAATGGAAGCAAAGCGTTTAAAGTATTAGAGGCTGATGTTTGTCCTGTCCCGCCCTGATCTACAGGAAGCGGGGACGGAAGAGTAAGCCCCGTCTTTACCTTAAAATTCTTGTCAGCCATTATTACCTCAGATCAAATTAGATTATGGAGCTACTACTTCTTGCCAGTTTAAATCTTCTTCAACCCACATAAACATTTTGCCTTCTACTACAGGCATAGGTGTTGGTGCATTCCAAGTACATGTCTCTTCATCTAATATCCATGATGTATATGGCTTTGGTGCAATAAATGCATCTCTTGCTTCATCATATGTAAATCCAATTCCTGCATAATTTTTTCTAAATGGAGTTCCGCCAAGTGCATGAGTTCCTGCTTGTGTGTTATATGAAGTCTTTTTCCAAGTCCCGCCTAAACCTAGGTCGGTAGCAAGGAATTCTTGTCCTCTATGATCTTGATCATCTCCAACAACTAGTACTCTTGTTACAATATTGTCGCTATTTACTTCTGCAAAATGTGCCATTTTATATCTCCCTTTTATTTTGGCGGGAACTAAATATATTCCCGTAACTAATATCTACTATTTTACCATTTATGTAATGATAACGCTATTAAAATGTAATACTACCTGTTGATGTATAAGTATAATATGTATAACCACCAGTAACTGTACGAGTTGGAGAACCAATAGTACTAACTGCTATATAAGTTCCCGATAGGCGAATAATAACAATACCTGATCCACCAGATCCACCAGTAGTAGTGCTTGTGCCAACTCCACCTCCTCCGCCACCGCCAGTATTAATAGTACCAGCAGTTGCATTCGTGCCAGACGCTGGACTTGATGCACCGCCACCACCCAATCCACCTACAAACGGAGCGCCATATCCACCAGCATAGCTAGCCCCGCCGCCTCCGCCTGCATAATAATAATTTCCACCTGATAGTTGTCCTGTTGATGTTGCCGCACCTATATTATTAAGGCCAGCAATAGTTATTCCACTTAAGCCATTACCTCCTGCGGTACCTGCGTGAGAATCAGAAGTTGTTACCGCTGCTACTCCTGCACCGCCACCGCCGCTTCCTGCGCCATTAGAGCCTCCGCCTCTATTTCCATACCCTGTTGCACCTCCTGAATTTCCTTGATTTGCTGCAGTTGTACTAGAACCACCAAATGCTCCAGCGCCGCCGCTGGAACCACCACTTCCTCCTGTATCTACAACACCACCACCATATCCACCACCGTTACTTGTAACTGTATCAAATACCGAATTATTTCCAACTGTGCCTTTCCTATTATTTGCTCCGCCAATTCCAGCTGTACCACCAGAACCAACCGTTACAGTTTTTATTCCTGATGTAAGGACTCTTCCAGATTGCCAAGAAAGTCCTCCTGCGCCGCCGCCGCCGCCAGGTTGATTAGCATTGTCAGCTGCGCCGCCTCCGCCACCACCCGCAACAACAAGAACATCAAAATATACTGTAGCAGTTGGTGTAACTGAGTTGCTTGCAGAACTTGCTGCAGATGTTCCATTTGCGTTTGTTGCTGTAACTGTAAATGTATAAGCGGTTCCATTTGTTAAACCTGATACTGTAATTGGAGAAGTTCCTGTCCCAGTAAACCCACCTGGGCTAGATGTTGCTGTATACATAGCAGCATCACCTCCTGTTGCACCTGCTGTATATGCAACAGTTGCGCTAGCATCTCCTGCAGTAACATTTCCAATTGTTGGGGCCTGTGGAACACTTGTTGCAGTAACGCCTGATGAGGCGGAACTTGCAGAAGATGCTCCATAATTATTTGTAGCAACAACTGTATATGTATAAGATGTGCTAGATTGTAAACCTGTTATAACAAGAGGAGATGTTGAGCCTGTTGCTGTAAATGAGCCTGGAGATGATGTAATAGTATAAGAAGTAGGTAGTCCACCTGTTCCCGCCGAGAATGCAACTGAGGCAGATCCATTATTATATGAGCGAGATGTGCCAACATTTGTAGCAACTAGCGAAGTTGGTGCGGTAGGAATAACCCCTACCTGTGACCATCCCAAAGAAGTATATGTTTCAAGGTTTCCAGTTTGAGTGTTATTGTATATATCACCTACTGCTGGAGATGCTGGGCGAGATGCAGTATTTCCTCTTACGGGAGTTGCTGAAATTGCCGCATTTCTATTTGTAACTTCTGTAGCAATAAGAGCAGCAGTTTCTGTATCCGTCGCCAAAGCTGTGGCGGTGGATAGAACGTTAGCAACATCCCTAGCTCTTGTCAATTACTTGCCCCTTAACTTAAAAGTAGTTTTGCTTCTTCTTCTGTAATGCCTAATTTTGCTAATAGGGCTGTTTTGTCGGTAGCGGCTTGGATTTCATCTAATTCAGTTTGTTTTTGTTCGGCTACTCGCAAGTCGTAATCATTTTTTTCATCTGCGGTCATTTCACGAACAACTTGTTCGCCTGTTTCACAGTTTATTTCTGCTATTTTTGTGTATGTCATTTTAACTTACCCCGTATACTCTCATTGTGCCTGACATGAAATTGCCTGAAGTCATAAATAATGTAATAGAAGTGATTGCTGTTGTATCGGCAAAGTGACCTGTACCAACCGTCATACAACGGGTTCCGTCTTGACAAGAACCACCTTGCCAAAATGCACTTTTAAATTGTGCTGAACCATAGTCAGGAACAGTTAGCATAAAATCACCGTCAAAGTTTGCGCCACCGCCATTTGCACCCATCATCGAACCAGCAGGCATAGATAAAATTATTTGGTCTGCCTGGTTAGCACTAGCAGCACCGCTAGTAGTAGAACCATTCATTTGCAGTATTGACATACCATAATTACTTGCAGTGCTGCCATTGAAACGAAGATTCCATCGTGAACTTGCAGCAGCATTAGAATGTTTTAAGTTTTGTCCAACAAAAACAATTTGTTTGTAACTGCCTAAACTAGAATAAGTATATGTCCCCACTGTATTATCCCAAGTGGTTGTGGTAATTAGAGTCATACCGCCACTTGTTGGCGTAGCCCAACTAGGCACACCTGCTGCAACTACTAAACTTTGTCCTGTGCTTCCAATTCCTAATCTTACAGGTGTATTTGCAGATGATGCATATAATATATCACCAGTTGTAGTCATTGTTGAAATACTTGGTGTAGTTAAAACTGGAGATGTTAATGTTTTATTGGTCAAAGTTTGTGCAGTTGTTTTATCTACTACAACTGAAGTATCTATTGCAAGAGTAGCTGATCCACTTGTTGACCCGCCGCTTAATCCTGTTCCCGCCACAACTGCTGTGATATCTCCATCTGTTGCTGTATAGGCTAATGAAGCCCATGCTGTTGATCCGTCTCCGACCTTCATTTTCTTAGTGTCGGATTCAAATCCTATTTCGCCAGCTGTTAATACAGTATTGGCTGAAGTCCAGGCTGCTGCCGTTCCTCTTTTAACTTGAATTACTGTTGCCATTATACTGTTCCTCCATCAAATATGTAACTTCCTGTTGTATCTATTGTACTATAAACATTGCTATCATCTATTGTTCCTACTGTTCCGCCGTCCAAATTAGAAGTGGGCGGGACCGAAGAATTATCAGCTATTGCTCTTGCTTTACTCATAATATCTCCTTAAGATAAAAGAAGTCTTGCTTCTTCTTCTGTAATTCCTAATTTGTCAATCATTTGCCCAGTTTCATTCCTTGTGGAAGTGGTTGTGAATAATCCCATCGTGCAATGTATGGACCTTGTCCATCTGAGTCATCACGAAGAAGAATTGCACCAAGCCCACCAAAATCATTGCTTGTTAATTCAGGATATGCTGTAACTATCTGAGTGTATAAATCCATTTTATGCTCCTATGTATGAGAATTGAAAGCGTGAATACTGACCACTAAACTCTGCGGCTGCGCCTGATGTTTGATAAACTCTAATATGAACATAATCGCCAGCAGCCAAGTTTAACTCAAAGTTTGGAACAGCAACCATTGAACCTCTACCGTTTTGAGTCATACCAAACTGTGGAAATCCTGTAATGTAATAAGCATTATTTACAAAAATATAAAACTCCCAAAGAGTTCCGCTTACTGCCCCACGAAAAGCACCTGACAAACGCCATTTACCACCTTTGCCCGCTGGCACTGTCATTCGTTCTGTATTAGTAGATGTACTATGGATTCCATCTGTGTCAAATTGTTCTGTATCAAAAGTTAATGTAGTTTCTGTAGCATTAGCAATAGATTGACCTACTGTATTAGATACCGATGCACCCACATAAGTTGACCCGCTTGCAATAGTTGCCCAAGCGGGAACACCAGCAGATACATTTAATACCTGACCAGTAGTACCAATACCCAAACGAGCAGGAGTATTTGCACTTGATGCATATATAATATCGCCTGTAGTTGTAGTTAATGTTTTTGGAATTGCACCATTTGCTAAATCATATGCAGATTTTACTGCAGTTGGAGTTGCTGCTAAAATTGATGATGTTGTAGATGTTGAATCAGATAATTGAACTGATCCTTTTTGAGCTGTAGATGCATCTTGAATTCCTACTGTTAATGCTCCTGTTGTTCCCCCGCCCGTTAATGGGGAAGTTGCTGTAACTGATTCAATATCTCCTGCTAATGTAACGGTTCCACCGAGAGATATAGCAGATCCATTTATAGTAATTGCTGAATTCGCCAATTGTGCATTTGTGACTGTACCAGTCAAAGATGCGGCGGGAACTGAAGCAACACTAAAATTATTATAGCAATTTACTTGAACATAATCTGATGCTGCTAATGCTGATAAACCTGTAATAGATGTACCATTTGTAGCTGTATAATCATCTCCTCTTACTAGGAGGATTCCGTTCAAATATACTTGTTCTTGTCCAGGAGTATATGAAAGAGCTTGTGAAGCATTATCATATCCTGATAAACTTGTTTCCGCCCCGCTCATTGTTTTACGCCAAATAAGGCTTGTTAATACTCCGTTAGGACTTGGATAAGATTCTATGCTCATGTTGTTGTCTCAACCCCCGAAATATGAAATTTAACACCTGTAGATGTTGCAAATCCTGCAATAATTTTAGTTGTAGCAATTACTGTTCTAAACTGAAAGTTAATTACAGCATTTGCAGAAATTGGAACGGCAGGAACTAAGTTAATTCCATCTACTGTAATTGTAACATATTGTTGATCTGCGGATGTATTAGATATTACTATATCTGTTAAAACTGATGTTGTTGAAGATGGGACGGTATAAAGAGTAGCAGAACTTGTTGCTGCCGCCCCTCTATAAAATAATGCTGGTACTGCTGCCATTTAAAAAACCCCCATCAATGAATATGTATCTTGACTAGATAATGCTGTATTTAATGTAGTAATTGTAGAAGAAAAATTAGGATCATCATTTAATGCTGCCGCAATTTCATTTAATGTATTTAGTGTTCCTGGTGCTGAATCAATTAAATTATTTACTGCCGTACTGACAAATTCTGTAGTTGCTACTTGTGTTGTATTTGTTCCAGATGCTGCAGTTGGTGAATAAATTATACCATTGGAATCTACTTTAGATAATACGGTTCCAGAACTATTCTGCCACTGTTGCAGGTTGGCAGTTTGGGAGGCAACGCCACGTATAACTGCACCCACCGTTGTTGTTGCACCAGTATTTACACTTAGTCTTCCATAGCCAAGCGTTGTACCTCCTGCATCAAGATTTGCAGTTGATGATATACCATACCCACCTGATGTTACAAGTCCACCATTAATTTCCCACCCTGCTCCATACGACTTAGTAAGAGAACCATCTCCTAAATATAATGTTCCAGTCTGTCCTGCCCCAGTGATACCGTTCCAAATACGTGCAGAACCTGTAAAGACATCTAAGCCATATGATAATGCAGTAGTTCCTGAACCAATTCCAATATTACCAGCAGCATTAACCTTTGCTAATATCGTTCCCGCACTATTCTGCCACTCTTGTAGATTGGCAGACTGTGAAGCCGCACCCTGCATTATTGTTCCAATACTTGCAGCTCCAGCTGTTGAAACATGAAGTATTGCAAGTGGTGCAGCTGTACGAATACCAACAGAACCGCCTTGGACGCTTATATTTTCAATTGCTACGCTTGGCGCAAAGATACCAAGTCTTGGATTGCCTGCTCCGTCAGACACTAATCTAATTTTAGCAGTTGACCAACTATTTGTAGTATCTGTTATTTCTATACCAGCAGATTGATTTGCAGCATATGCTACTGGTCTTAAAGTAAGTACTCCACTAGGACTTATTTGTGTTCTCACAACTGCAGCTGAATCCTGCCATTCCTGCAGGTTGGCAGTTTGAGATGCAGCGCCTTTAACAATTAATCCCTGACTTCCCGCATTACCTGTTGCAATTACTAAAGATGCTCCAGCATAATCCTGCTGATTCCAAGTAACTAAACCAGTGGCGCCACTTCTTGAGAAGTACGCATATTTGTAGCCAATATAGTTGGAATCTCCAGCCTCAATTGCACCGCTTGCGGTAATTCTTGGAGTTAGCGCTTGACTATATCCAGCACTATTCTGCCACTCTTGAAGGTTGGCAGTTTGGGAGGCTGGTCCTTGAACAATGAAAGTTGGAACTGATGTGTAATAGTTGGTTGCTTTTATAGATGCGCCAAATTGCATCAAAGAATATGTGGGGCTGTAAACAACTTGATTTACAGCAAGAACAACAGCACCATTTGTAATAGTCATACTGCCTGAACTTGTTAAAGCACCAGTCGCACTAACTTTCGCAAGTACGCTTCCAGCAGAGTCCTGCCATTCTTGAAGGCTGGCAGACTGTGATGCTGCGCCTTGAATTATTAATGGTTTTACTGAAGCGGAACTTGTAGTAATTGTTGATCCACCAGATGTAGATATATATCCAGATAAATCAATTGTAGTAGTATCAGTTCCTGAGCTATCTGCAAAGGTTCCGCCAATTATATTTACTATACCTCTGGGTGTTACAGTTGTGCCATTATTTTTAATTGTTTGATTATATACCTTAGCCCATTGAGAAGTAGTTTGATTTGTTTGTAAAAAATAATTGGTATTGCCTGTTTGAAGAGGAAGTAAAGCATTGAGAGCATTTGCTGCTGTTGTTTGTCCTGTTCCGCCTTCTGTTAATGAAAGGGTGGCAGAAGAAGTAATAACTCCACTAGCATCTGTTTTAACAACTCCAGCAGTAGATAAGGAAGGAACTATTAGTCCATTCTTTAACTTAAAGTCTTTATTGGACATTTACCCCTCCTTAAATCAATACTCTAAATATCTTTGCAGTTACATTTGTGCCTGAAGCATCTGTTACTGTTGCCTGTAAGACTGAATTTGTTGAAGATACTGATGCTGCAACTACAACTCCTGTCATTGTTCCGCCAGTTTCTGTAATACCGTACTCTGTCATATCAACTGATGTTCCATCAGTTTGTACAATAACTTTAGATGAGCGAATTTTTGAACCTTGTTTTAATGAAACAACATATTCTGCTGTTGTAAACCCTGAAAGAGCTACTGTATCTAATGTTGTAGCAGTATTTGCAGATACCGTTGTAGTAGAAGTTGCTCCTAAAGTTAATCCAGAAATAGTTGTTACTGTAGCACCAGAACCAATTGATGTTGAACCAATTGTTGGAGCTAAGTAAGAAGATACTGTTGCCCAAGAAGCACTTGTGCCATCTGTTGTTAAATATTTACCAGAACTTCCAGTTTGTGATGGAAGAGATACTGGAGCTGCTGCCCATATTGGCGCAGAGCCTGCGCCTTGTGATGTAAGTAAATATCCAGAAGTTCCTGAAGCTAATCTTGCTGGAGTATTAGCTGCAGATGCATAAATAATATCACCAGTAGTTGTAAGTAATGTATTATTTATTACTTGTGACAAAAGAGCAAGTGTGCCAGTTATTGTGGGTACTGTAATTGTTCCTGTATTACTTATAGAAGTAATTACTGGTGTAGTTAAAGTTTTATTTGTAAAAGTTTGAGATCCAGTAAGTGTAGCTACTGTTGAATCTATAGCGATTGTAACTGCTCCAGAGCCAGTATAAGAACTTCCTGATAATCCCGTTCCAATTGTAAGAGCATTTGGATTTGCTGCAGTAATTGTAATTCCTGCAGATCCATCAAAATTAGTTCCATTAATTGTTCTTGCAGTTTGAAGTGTAGTTGCAGTAGAAGCATTTCCTGTAAGTGCTCCTGTGAATCCTGTTGACGTTACAGATACTAGTCCTGCAATTGTAGTTGCTGATCCACCAAGAGATATGTCTGTTGTACCAACAGTTACTTTAGAATTTGTAAGTCCTAGATTTGGAATTGTTGCAACACTTGAAATTACTCCGCTTGAATTAGTAGTAACATATCCTCCTGTTGAGAGTGGAAGAGTTACTGTTCCAGTAAATGTTGGATCGGCTTTTGGAGCCTTATTACCAACTGTAGTTGCAAGGGATGAGGCGGTAGACTCATCTGCAATAATTAAATCTGAAAGCTCTTTTAATGTATCATATGCAGCTCCTGCACCATTAATTAAATCATCTACTGATTTTTTAACAAATGCTGTGGTTGCAATCTGAGTACTATTTGTGCCAGCTGTTGCTGTTGGAGCGGCAGGAGTTCCAGTGAATGTGGGTGAAGTTAATGGTGACTTAAGATCTAATGCATTTTGAGTAGCAGTTGAAATTGGCTTAAGTGCATCTGTAGTATTATCTACATTGCTAAGACCTACCATAGTTTTTGTAATACCTGAAACAGTACCAGTAAATGTTGGATCTGCAGATGGGGCTTTTGTACCTAATTGTGTTTGTATTGCTGAAGTTACACCATCAAGATATCCAATTTCTGTATCCGATACATTTGCAACTCTAAGTTGAATTGTTGAAGAATCTACGGTTATAGTATTAGCAGCATCATTATAAGTAAGTCCAGTTCCTATAATTCCGCCAATTGCATCTTGTGCACGTTCATCGGTAAAATATTTATTTATTGTTCCTTCTGAAATATCATCTGTTCCAAGTGTGCGAGTTCCGCCAAGAGATACTGAAGTTCCATTAATTGTTATTGCAGAATTTATAAGACCTGAATTTGGAACTGTTGTAACACTAGATATTACGCCACTTGAATTTGTAGTTACATATCCACTAGTTGATAATGGTAATGTTACTGTACCTGTAAAGGTTGGATCAGCTTTTGGTGCTTTATTACCCACTGTAGTGGCTAGAGAAGAAGCTGTAGACTCATCTGCTATGATTAGGTCTGAAAGTTCTTTAAGTGTGTCATATGCTGCTCC
>Ga0194060_10003706_pt1 | contig 10753 bp, 9 predicted proteins | sample SepL225m_MetaG_FD_163427 | JGI IMG/M metagenome (GOLD analysis project Ga0194060, IMG submission 163427) | Anoxic zone freshwater microbial communities from boreal shield lake in IISD Experimental Lakes Area, Ontario, Canada - Sep2016-L222-5m | ecosystem: Environmental > Aquatic > Freshwater >... | reverse complement strand
TTGGACAATTGCTGGGTAAGGCTTCGCAGCAGTTCGACGTGATCATCATAGACACGCCTGCAGGAGGGGATTTTGCTGATGCAGAAATCATTGCCGCCCGCGCAGGGGCCGCGCTCGTGGTGGCGCGAAAGAATCAAAGCCTGATACCCAACGTGGCGCTGCTCGCAGGGCGTCTGCAAGCTGGGGGTGTAACGCTGGTTGGTTCAGTATTGAATGATGGCTAAGCCCTCGTCATTGCAGCCCCCCCACGAACCCGTCATTGCGAGCGAAGCGCGGCAATCCATCCCTGCCCAACTCCTTCCCTGGCTCCCCATCATCCTGGGCCTTGCCGTCTTGTTCTTGCCCAGCCTATACGACCTGTTCACCGGCATCTGGAGCTCTGACGAACAAATGCACGGCCCCATCGTACTGGGCATCAGTGTCTGGCTGCTCTACCGCAACTGGCCCACCATGGAAGCAGCCGCACAGGGCAAGAAAACAAGCAACTGGGGTTGGCCCATCTTCGTCTTTGGCCTTCTCCTGTACGCCATAGGCCGCTCGCAAGACATCCTGATGTTCGAGATTGGCTCTGTCATCTGGTTGCTCGTGGGTTTGCTGCTACTACAGCGTGGAACAGCGGCCCTCAAGACCCAATGGTTCGCCCTGTTCTTCATGCTATTCATGGTACCGCTGCCAGGTGTGGTAGTCGACACGGTGACCATGCCCATGAAAATGGCAGTGTCTTATGTGGCCGAAAACATCCTGTTTTGGGCCGGCTACCCGATAGGCCGCAATGGCGTCATTTTGCGAATTGGCCAATACATGCTGCTGGTGGCCGACGCCTGCGCCGGCTTGCACACGTTGCTGACGCTGGAAGCGCTGGGCCTGCTGTACCTGAACATTGTGCGGCGCGACTCGCTATTTAGAAACGTCGGATTGGCTATCTTGATCGTGCCCATTTCTTTCACAGCAAACGTCATCCGCGTGATGAGCTTGAGCCTGATCACCTACCACTTTGGTGATGCTGCTGGCCAAGGCTTTTTGCATGGGTTTGCCGGTATGGTGCTGTTCTTGAGTGCCCTCTTGCTCATTATTGGGTTTGACACAGCCTTGCATGCCGTTGAGGCGCATCGCAAGAGCCGCAGATTGACGACTTCTCGCGCATGATGCCATGAAAACATCAACGACAAGCCTAATCTTGCTCTTCATGATGCTTGCCGCTGCAGGTCTTGCTATACCGTTACGTCCTACTCGCAATTTGGCCGCTGAACAAGCAAGATTCGATTTGGACAGCGTCCTGCCCGTTTCGTTTCCAAACTGGCGGTCCGACCCCAATAAGTATATTCAAGTGGTGAACCCAATCGAAAAAGCTAATGTCGAAAGGATTTACAGTCAAACTCTTTCTCGAACCTATGTTGGCCCATCTGGATACCGAGTAATGCTTTCTCTTGCATATGGTCGAGATCAGCGTAGCGGGATTGCAATGTCGGTTCACTTTCCGGAGGTCTGCTACCCAGCTCAAGGTTTTGACGTGACATCCAATCGGATTGGCAAAGTCTCCACAGTCCATGGTGCTATTCCCGTTCGCCTCCTCGAGACCAAACTTGGTAACACTCGGTATGAACCAGTCACCTACTGGACTACGATTGGTCAATATGTAACGCTCGGTGGGGTGGACAGGCGCCTAATTGAACTTCGATACGGATTAAATGGTGAAATTCCAGACGGCCTTTTATTTCGAGTTTCATCCCTAGACACAGATAGCGTCAGAGCATTTGCCTTGCAGGAAAAATTTATTGCTGATCTTGTCCAGAGCCTTTCAAGCGAACAAAGGATTCGTCTGGCGGGGAGCGGTTCCAAGTAATTCAGTGTCTCTTACGTACTGTTCAATTAGCGACTTCCGATTGATGCACGCTATCATCAGACATCCCATTTATCAGAAGGTATACCCCTCTGAATCACACAGGACAGTATGACCAACACGCTTCGACAGCAAACACTCAGCGCGCTGATATGGTCATTCCTTCAAAATTGGGGAACAAAATTCTTCTCGCTCCTTACATTTCTTATTCTTGCGCGACTACTGACTCCCGAGGAGATGGGTGTGGCGTCATCAGTGTCTCTCGTTCTTATGTTTGTTGCCGTCCTGTCCGAACAGGGAATGATCGAGGCAATCATTCAGCAGCAAGGCCTCATCGCGCGTCATCTGAATCTTCCATTCTTGTTATCGATGGCGATCGCTGCAGTCTGTTCACTTTGCCTCCTTTTTTTTGGAGGCTTCATCGCAGAAATTGTCGGGGTAAAGGCGCCTGCTAGTCTGATAACGATGGCCGCAATCGTGCCACCGATAACCGCGGCAACGAACTTTCAAACCGCGATCAGACGCAGGGAGCTAGACTTCAGATCACTCGCTATTGCAACTCTGATCGCGACACTGTTGGCCGGCATCGTTGCGGTGGGAATGGCTTTTGCCGGCTTTGGAGCTTTGAGCTTGGTTGCTCAGGCGATTTGTCTTGCAGTAGTTTCGGCAGCATTGCTTTGGCGGCAACCTCAGTGGAAACCATCATTCGACTTTGATCTCGTTGGATTTGGAAATTTGATGGCCTATAGCAGCCACACGTTTATTGGCAAACTGATCGACCTCATTTCCAGCCGCGTGATCGACCTCGCAATGCTGAGCAAATTCGGGGTCGTTGGTCTGGGCATGTACACCGTGGCATCAAAACTCTATTTAACACTCTTTCAACTCTTCGCATCCACGTTGATGGATGTTGCGTTAAGCGCATTTTCGAAGCTGACTGGGCAAGCCAATCGGCTCAGCGAGACGTACCAACGTTTTGTGTTCCTTGCAGCTTGTACCACCTTGCCGTTGTTCTTCATGATCGGCGCAATTGCCCCAGAGATATGCATCGTTCTATTTGGCACTAAGTGGGACGGGGTGGGAAAGATCCTGCAGATGCTTGCGATTTTAGGGGCAGCAGAAACTGTCTCGTGCTTTAACGCCTCGCTGCTGGCAGCTAACGGTAAAGCGAAACAGTTGTTGCGTATCAATATCGCCAAGTTCTTTTTGGGCGTATCTTCAATAGTGCTATGCAGCGGGGATTCGATGGCATCCATCACACTCGTGTTCGTAGTTTCACAACTCGCAGTAATGCCGTTTGTCTTCTTTATGGCAGCCAGAGCTGGAAAGATTCAAATATCAGTCACGACTCAATCACTCTTGCCAGGGTCGCTGTCGGCTGCCCTGGCGTTTTCCGCTGTCGAAGGCGCGAGGAGCCTCATTCATCTGCCCGAGCATTGGGTTACGGCGCGTGGCCTCATATTGGCAACGATTTTTTGTTTTGTGTTCGCAACATGTCTTTCAGTTACCTCTCTGGATAGAGTTAGATCCGAAGTTCAGTATCTGCGCGGCTCACTGAATAAGCAGCCTCGAAGACGCCATTCTTGAATTCCATTAACCCTCCATGAACTTCTGTTGCTCATCTATTTGCAAACGAACAAGCCAATGACAACGTGCATTCCAAAGTTATCAACACCTGAATGAAGCACTTCGAATGCATTCCTACTTTGTTCGGATTCCCATGCTGACTTCTGAAATCAAGGCGATGCTGGGCTGCGCCGCTGGTGTCATGACAGCGCGCGTTCATATGGCCATTGCAGCGTTCGGCAGAGCCGTTCCCGCAATAGCGTTGGTGGACCAGAACAAATTTGCGGGTCTACTACATCACTTCAGCGTGATCAACTGGCTTGTGCTCGATGGGAAAGCTTCCACGCAATCCAACCGTCTTTGCCGTCAAGTCGAACTCTTTGTCTTCGAATTCCCTGAGCTTAGGGAGTTAACTCGCGCAATGCTCCCCAAAGTCAGGACCGCTTGGGAGTCAAGGTTTGTGGAAATTCCGTGAATACAGAAACATCAAGCGCCAAGAAGCCCACTGTCCTATTGGTAACGGATCAGTTGCCGTTTCCACCGCGAAATGGTGTAACTCTTCCAGTCTACAACTATGCGATAGGCCTGCGGGCAAATCGAGTGCTCAAGTTGTTGCTGATCATCGACGCGGCTGCCCCCGTGAGTACCGAGGCGCTGGCGCAGAACGAGGCCATCTTCGGAAAGATCGCGGTCGTTCTTGTGCGGCGAAAGAGTCGCATTGCACGCGTGTTGGGAGAAATTCTTGGGAACGGCATGTATAAGGATGGCTGGCAGAGAATGAAGGAAGGGGAGATTCCCAGCACTCACCTTGCCGATGCTTTGATTGTTTCCCCGTTCAGCGCAGTTGCAAAATGGGATGCGAGCACGCTAGGAGTTGACACCAACTTCCGGATAAAACTGGCAGCGGTAAACGATTGCACTACTGCCGAATATTATTTTCGCGGTACACAAAGCTTTGGGAGCATGTGGTTGGTAGTTAAGGGTGTACTCGACTTTTTGCGTTCCTATCGAATTGCAACCATTGAAGCTCGGACACTTAGCCACTATCACCAAATTTTGATGCAGACCGAGACTGATTTAGGACTCATGCGGCGTTTGGTTTCACAGAAGTTAGCCGATCGTGTAGTACTTGTTCCGAACGGGATTCGTCCTGCGCTGTTGGCTCTCACGCCCCGAACGGACAGCAAGACCGTTTTGTTCGTGGCCGAACTAAGCGGTGAATACGCGCCAATTGTGCAGTGGTTGATATGCGAAGTTTGGCCGCGCGTAATGATGACGAATGAAGATTGGCGCTTATTGATCATAGGTCGCGGCGCGACGCCTTTGGTGAAGGAGGCAATCTGCTCTGCGGAGGGTGTGTCTCATATCGAATTTGTAGAAGACCTTGGTGCAGTGTATGACCAAGCGGCGATCGCGATCAGTCCGGTCTTTAAAGGATATGGCCTGATCAACAAGACCTTGGAGGCCATGGCCTCAGGCGTCCCGGTTGTAGGTGGGGTTGCTGCATTCAATGGCATTGAGGGTTTTCGAAGCGGTCGGCACGGTTTTTCATGTCGGGCAAGAGATGCCGCCGGGTTTGCTGCCGCGATTTGCAATCTGATCGGCGACTCAAAACTGAGAACTGTCATAAGCGCTGAAGCACGCAGACTAGTGGAAAGTCAATTTCAATGGGTAACTGCAGTAAGTAAGATCGAAAATATTTTGGATATATCCGGCTTGCGTTCGATTGCTCAATAGCAAATCTTTGATCACGTCACCAATGCGTTAACGTCCCACAAGCGCACTTACATAAATGCACATCCAAAGCATTACTAAAGAGCGAGTTTCCGCTATAGATACCGTTTCAGTTTCGGCAGCCAATCAGGACCCTGTTGCCCGGTTTCTCTTGTACATTGTCATGTACGTAGCCTTATTGTGCTTGGCCGTACTGGGAAACTCAGGCCTGCTTAAGACGTTGTCATATTTGGCAGCTTTTACCATGTTTCTGGCCACCGCGACTATTTCGGCCTACCTACCCAAACAACGCAAGATTTCTCTCGGGTTCGGATTAGCACTATCTCTCTACTACTACGGTCTTCTTGCGTCCTTGGCGGTCAATGCGGGGTCACTGGAATATTCACCGGCGACAAAGATGCTTATGGCACCTCTTTTTCTCATTTTTGGGGCTTCATTCGAATCCCAAAACTTCTTTCGTTCATGGCAAAGCAACTCTGTCCGATGTTTGTTTGCACTATTACTCGTTTTGCCGCTCTCTCTCTGGTTATGGCAACTAGCAAGTGGACAAGTCACCTTCGGATCAACTGGCGATGTATCGATATTTGCGAATCGAAATAACGCAGGTCTTTATGCGGTGACCCTCATTGCATTGCTCAATGTTCTTCGTCCACAACCACTTAAGAGTGTTCTGATTTACTGCGTCGCAGGGGTGGCTTTTGGAACGTTGGGTGTGCTATTGGCCGTTATTGTGGCTCTTATTATCTCCGTAGGTAGCAAGCGGATGGTAGTGTTTCTTGTGTCCGCTACGCTTGTTGTTGGAGGAATTTTGTACTTTGTTCCACTAGAGTTTGGTGTTTTCGCTCGAATCAAGCCCGTAATAGATAGTGTCCAACTAATCGTTGATCGTCGTGTTGACATCGCCACTATCCGCTATGGCACTCTCGTTGAACGGCTTCACACAACCGACTTGTCGTTTATCTTTCGACTCAAGCACTGGCTTAACCTAATAAATCTGTATTCGACAGGCTCGTTTCAAAATGTTGTTTTTGGATTTGGGGTCGGATCATCGATCAGCCTATCTGAGGCTGGCCTAGTACCCCATAACGACTATCTTCGGATGCTGTTTGAGTGTGGTCCAGTTACTCTTGTTGGTTTTGTCTCCTTGATTGCGCTCATTGCTTTTCACTGCGGAAGGAGATGGGAATCTGTGCCATTATTTGTGATCATGATCTATTTTATTTCAGAAAACTTGATTGACAATTTTGTTGCTATGTCCCTGTTTTTCTTTAGCAGTGGCGTGCTGGCGTATCGTTTTCGTTTTCGTTTTCGTTTTCAAAAAAATCGTACAGATGCTGGTTAGAAGTGGTGTTAATGTGTTAAAAATATTTGTTTTGTTTGTTTCCTTATCTGTAACCATATGTCACGCTCAAGATCGTGCGCATATTTCGCTAGATCGCCTATTAAGTTTCAATTCGGATTGGGGAAAGTTGCACGAAGCTGTACCGATGGGGGTGCCGAGTGACTATGCTTGGGCACTTAAATCAAGGTTGGGGGCTGGTAACAAACCTGAAAAGTTCGGAGCGGCTATTGGATGGGGGCAGGCTTTCTGGAGTAAGGACACAGTGGGTCATCCTGGGCCACTCCAGATCCGTAAATTTCAGTCCTATATATGTAGCGGGGTCGATAGGCGGTGGGTGCCGATGCAATCTGGAAAGATCGAAGGAGCGCAGTTTCGTGCAGACTTCAAAGAGAATTTAGCAAAGGTACCAGAGCGGTTTGAAAATATAGCCGGTACGGTGACAGTTCTATTTGAGCCGGGTCGGGTATTTCATTTTTGGCCAACGAAAAGAACGAAATTGCCGCAAGGTGAAATATGCGGCTTTGTTGTACTTCTTGAAGCACGAACTGATCCCTCTAGCTTAGGTGACTTGCAAACACTAAAGTCAGGTGGCTATCTGATCGGCCTGGGTGCTGATTACTGGTCTGATATGACGAGCGGATGGGATCACTTCAAAACAAATACCGATATTGCGATGGGCCATCTGAAGTACGTAGGGACAAACTGGGGTTGGTACGGATTGAGTACAGCTAATGATCGGGATCTCAAGCGCCTATTTGAAAGCGGTCTGCTATCTGGCGAAAAATAGTTGGACAACGTTAGGCACTCTATGAAAATACTGGTGGCAAATAAATTCTTCTTTCGTAACGGCGGATCGGAAGTCGTGATGTTTCAAGAGAGAGAATTCCTGCGGAGCCAGGGGCACGAGGTTGTCGACTTTTCGATGCATGATGAGCGGAATATTGAGAGCCTTCACGTTGCCCATTTTGTCGGTCGGCAGGATTACCGTAGTGGTAGCAAGTTTGGCAAAATCAAATCAGCTTGTGCGCTGATTCATTCGACTGAAGCGGTTCGCCGGATTGGCGCCTTGATTGATGAAACCGAACCCGATCTGGTGCATTGCCACAACATCTACCACCAATTGACGCCGTCGGTCATCGGTGCAGCCAAGACACGTGGTGTGCCGGTAGTTCTGACATTACATGACTACAAGCCGGTGTGCCCAGTTTATACGCGATTTCATCATGGGCACTGCTGCTCGGAATGTCTGGATGGAAAGTTTGGGCGTGTCGTCAAGAACCGGTGCGCCGATGGTTCCTTGAGCAAGAGCGTATTGCTTTACGCTGAAGCCATCGTACAGCGCTGGCTTGGCAGTTATGAAAAGGTGACTCGATTCATTGCCCCTAGCCACTTCATGCGTGATTCAGTTTTGCATCGATTTAAGTCGGAGCAGGTGGAGTTGCTATACAACGGTGTCGATATTGTCGGCATTCCTGTTGTGGATCGGGATGACGGATACGTGCTATATCTAGGCCGGTTGTCAGGCGAGAAGGGCATCGAAACACTGTTGCGTGCCCATGCTGATGCTGCAGGTGCCTGGCCGCTTGTGGTGGCAGGAACAGGCCCCATGGGAGATGACTTCAAGGCGAAATACCCTACCGCGAAATTTGTCGGGCATCAATCCGATGCGACCTTGCAGGAAACCATCTCTGGAGCCTCCGTGGTGGTAGTGCCGTCCGAATGGTACGAGAACTGCCCGATGTCTGTGCTGGAGGCGATGGCTTACGGCAAACCAGTCGTCGGCAGCCGCATGGGTGGCATCCCGGAACTCGTTTCAGACGGCGAGACGGGGTTGCTCTTTGACGCGGGAAACGTTGATCAATTGCGTGCACATCTTGATGCGTTGATGGCCTCCCCGGCGTTGCGGCATGCGATGGGGCAACGTGCGCGCTTGCGTGCTGAGCGAGAGTTTTCGCTGGATAAGCACAACACTGGTTTGATGACAATTTACGAGTCGCTGGTAACAATGAAACAGACGACTTCAAATTTATGAGAGTAGAGAGGATCCCACTATGAGCAGCCAAGCAGCCTATCCAACCGATGTTTCAATCATCACAACTTATCGCTGCCAGATGCGCTGCAAGATGTGCGACATTTGGGAAAACCCGACTGACAAGAAGCGCGAAATTTCGGCGAAGGAACTCGAAATATTGCCTGCATTCAAGTTTGTAAACATCACTGGAGGCGAACCATTTGTCAGGCGCGACCTGGAAGATATTGTTGAGGTGATGTTTAAAAAGTCTTCCCGCATCGTCATATCCACTTCAGGTTGGCACACGGATCGAATCATCAAGATGGCCGAGAGGTTTCCGAAGATTGGCATACGTGTCAGCATCGAAGGGCTTTCCCAGAAGAATGATGAGTTGCGTGGTCGTGAAGGAAGTTTTGACAGGGCCATGAGGCTGCTTCTAACGCTGAAGGAAATGGGCATCGAGGATATCGGGTACGGATGTACCGTCTCCAACAAGAATTCCGACGATATGCTTTGGCTGTACAAGTTGTCACGCGAACTGGGCATGGAATTTGCAACGGCTGCGTTTCATAACTCCTATTATTTCCATAAGGACGACAACGAGATTACCAACAAGAGTGAGGTGATCGGCAACTTCCAGAAGCTGATCGAGGAGTTACTCAAAGAAAATAGTCCCAAGAGTTGGTATCGCGCTTTCTTCAATCTCGGATTGATCAACTACATACGCGGCAAGCCGCGTATGCTGCCTTGTGAAGCGGGTTCTGCCAATTTCTTCATTGAGCCATATGGGGACGTCTACCCTTGTAACGGTCTGGAAGACCGTTATTGGAAAGAGTCCATGGGTAACATTCGCAATGTTTCATCTTTCGATGAGCTATGGTTTAGCGAGCAGGCGGAAAGGGTGCGCGGTCTGGTTCGTACTTGTCCGAAGAACTGCTGGATGGTTGGTACAGCCGCCCCCGTGATGAAGAAATACATCAAACATCCGACACTCTGGGTAGTGAAGAACAAGATTAAGTCATTGCTTGGGAGGCCTGTATGTATCGACGATGTGCCGCACTTTGATGTAGGACAGGATCCCGCCCAGGGCGACCTGCGTGAAAACCCGGTGGGACTTGTCAGACCTTTGGTGTTCATGCCGAAAAAAGATGTCGTGCTCTCAGAATCCGAACTTGCTGACATGCTGCGCACAGATTGAGTCATGACGGAAAACACCCGACCCATTCGCGTAACGATGCTCGGTATCAGGAGTTTCCCCTGGATTCAAGGGGGTGTGGAGACGCATGCTGAAAATCTTTGCCCGATTCTCGTTGGCTTGGGATGTGAAGTGAAAGTACTAACTCGGTCTACCTATCACGCCAAGGATTTCCGGCACTGGCGTGGCGTGCATTTCAAGCGTTTGTGGGCACCGCGGTCTAAAACACTAGAGACCGTTGTACACAGCTTCCTCGCCGTGCTTTATGCCTGCCTAATAAGCAGGCCGGACATATTGCACATCCAGGCCATCGGACCGGCTTTGATGACGCCACTGGCCAGGCTGATGGGCCTAAAGGTGGTTGTTACGCATCACGGCCCGGATTACGACCGGCAAAAGTGGGGCCGCTTTGCCAAGTTCGCGCTGCGTTTGGGTGAAAGTGTTGGCATGCGTTTTTCAAACGAGCGCATTGTTATCTCAGAGGCGATACGCCAGATCGTTCTCAAGAATCATCACTGCGAAAGCCAGTTGATACCCAACGGTGTGGGCCTGCCAGTGCTGCCAACTGAAATCGATGCGTTGATCCCTTTTGGGTTGGTGCCGGGTCGCTACGTGGTGCTGGTAAGCCGATTGGTCCCTGAGAAACGTCACCTGGACCTGATCGCGGCCTTTGGCAAGGCCAACATTCCGGGGTGGAAGCTTGCCATCGTTGGCGCCTCCGATCATCCAGATTCCTATGTGCAGCAAGTGTTGCAGAGCGCAACCGAAGTTGACGGCGTTGTGTGCACTGGTTTGCAGACAGGCATAGTGTTGAATCAGCTTTATGGCCACGCTGGGATCTTTGTGTTGCCCTCGTCGCACGAGGGTCTGCCTATTGCCATGTTGGAGGCACTGTCATTTGGTTTGCCCGTGATTGCCAGTGACATACCCGCCAACGTAGAGGTGGGGCTAGCTCCCGACAGCTACTTTCCCCTTGGGGACGTGGCTGCGCTGGCACAACGGTTGCGCACCCTTGCCGTGAAGCCACTCACCGCTATCGACCGCACAACCAGACGGGAGTGGGTC
>Ga0194060_10003704_pt1 | contig 10758 bp, 10 predicted proteins | sample SepL225m_MetaG_FD_163427 | JGI IMG/M metagenome (GOLD analysis project Ga0194060, IMG submission 163427) | Anoxic zone freshwater microbial communities from boreal shield lake in IISD Experimental Lakes Area, Ontario, Canada - Sep2016-L222-5m | ecosystem: Environmental > Aquatic > Freshwater >... | reverse complement strand
GACCCCTGACCTCTAAAGATGCACAATCCCGCTCAGCACCGCGATGGGGAAGAAGATATTCGGCAGGATGACAAGCGCCGTCACCAGCATAGCCACGCCGCGCCAGGTGACGGTGTACTTCTGGTTGTTCAGCCCCAAGGTCTGGAAGGCGCTCCAGACACCGTGGAACAGATGCAGGCCCAGGGCAAACATCGCCAGGATGTAGAAGAGCGACACAGGCCAGTGCAGGAAGCTGATCACCACATTGTTATAGGCGTTGTAGACCCCGTTATGCTCGCCGATATACTCATTCGCACCGTAGCCCGCCACGCCAAAGGTGAAGTTCAGCAGGTGGAAAACAATAAAGAGGAAGATCACAATCCCACCAAAGCGCATCGTGTAGGCCGCGTAGCCGGTGCGGCGCTCCTTCTTCGCGTAACGCTTCATCTTGCTCACCCCGTGGGCGTAGGAACTTTTCTGGCTTTGCGCCGTCAGAGCTGTAGCCGACCAGATATGCCCTACCACCGAAGTCACCAGCAGCACCCGCATAATCCACAGCAAATGCTCACGCCCGAAGACGGGGTGCCCAAGGTCGCGCAAGCCTGCCGCGTATTCGTTGAACACCTTCGGCCCGTAGAACATCTTCGTGTTGCCGTACATGTGGATGACCAAAAAAGTCACCAGGAATACGCCGGTAACCGCCATGATCACCTTCTTACCAATGGACGAGCGGGAGAGAGTCAGAACCCCTGTCATATTCGCTTCCTTCCTTCAAGGCACACGCAAGCGGGGTATCGCAGTATGCCGCTTTTTGGTCAGAATCCGCGAGGATGTTAAGGCGATTATACTCCTGTTCGCAACAACTGCGAACAGGGGGTAGGGAACAGACAGTAGGGCAGATGTCACGCTGTCACGCGGAGTACAGCGAAACGTCCCGGCATGCATCATCATTGCCGGGACGCTTTAAGGAATTCGTTGCCGCGCAGCCCTCACCCCCCAACCCCTCTCCCAGAACGGGAGAGGGGGAGTATTTCGCACCAGAACGCGATCCACTCCCCTCTCCCTAGGGAGAGGGGCCGGGGGTGAGGGGGAATTGGGGCTAGGTTCGCACGAAGGCCGACATGATCACAATATCGTGGAGGTTGCCGTCGCGATCAATGGCGTGGCGGGCAAGCTGGCCCTCTACGGCGAAGCCTAGATGACTAAAGATGGCCTGGCCTGCAGTCAGAGCCACCTGCATATCCACCGTTACTTTGGTGGCACCCAGCTCGCGGGCCGCGTCCACAATCGCCTGGGCCATATACATCCCCAGACCACTGCGTCGCCAGCCTCGGTCAACAATCAGGCGAATGTTCGCCACATGGTAAGACCAGCCGGGCATGCGCAGGGCACCGCTGTAAGCAACAATCGAGCCTTCATCGGTGACTGCGACTACCTGACGCCAGTTCTCCGCCGCGTTCGCATTGATCAGTCGTGAAATAATTTCAGGGTTCTGAAAATCATCTTCAAGATACAGAAGATCGTTTTTTGGCAGGCCCATACCAAAGTTCGCTAGGGCAGTGCGATCTTGCTCCAAAAGTGGGCGAATCGTCACCGTCCTACCATCCTTCAATGCCACGCTGCCGGTCGCTTCAGTGCGTTGCGCCATGACCCGCCTCCTATTGAGCTATTGTGGGGATACTATCTCTGCTTTCGGAAATGAGATGGGTGAACTTTAACATAATATGGTTACACCTGAGTTACTTTTTTCATTCCGTGGTCAAATTGCTATTCTTGGCGACCTTGGCTCAAATCCGTTGCCGATTCTTTCCCGCTCACATGGGCATTGCTGGTATAATGATGTCCATTCCATGCAGCTATCATAACGAAATACGTACACATGCCGCGTGTCCGTGTGCTGCGGATTGACAAGGAGGTCGTCATGAGTTCTGCTCGCGAAGTCGTTGTCCTCAGCGGTGTCCGCACCGCTATTGGTAGTTTTGGCGGTGGCCTGAAGGATCAGCCGCCGTCTGAGTTGGCCGCTCTGGTTGTTCGCGAGGCGCTGGCCCGTGCCGGTGTTGATGTGTCCGAGATGGGTCACGTCGCTTTTGGTCATGTCATCAACACAGAACCTCGCGATATGTACCTCTCCCGTATTGCCGCCATCAAAGGCGGTATTCCGGTAGAGACCCCCGCTTTTAATGTGAACCGGCTCTGCGGCAGCGGGTTGCAGGCGATCATATCGGTTTCTCAGGCGATCCTGTTGGGCGATACGGATGGCGGTGTGGCTGGCGGCGCTGAGGTGATGAGCCGCAGCCCGTACTCTTCGCCGACAATGCGCTGGGGCGCACGTATGAACGACGCGAAGATGCTCGACATGATGGTTGGTGCCCTGAGCGACCCCTTCGATGATTCCCACATGGGTATCACCGCCGAGAATGTGGCGGCGAAGTGGGGAATCAGCCGCCAGGATCAGGACGCCCTCGCGGTCGAGAGCCACCGGCGTGCGGCAAACGCCCTCGACGCCGGGATCTTTAAGAGCCAGATCCTGCCGATCGAGATCAAGATCAAGGGCGGCACGGGCTTCTTCGACACCGATGAGAATGTGCGCCACGACGCCACCCTTGAGCGCATGGCCAAGCTGCGCCCGGTCTTCCAGAAGGATGGCTCGGTGACGGCGGGCAATGCATCGAGCATTAACGATGCGGCGGCGGCAGTGGTGCTGATGGAGCGCGGCGTGGCAGAGCAGCGCGGCTACAAGCCCTTGGCGCGGCTGGTGGGCTACAGCCACGCCGGCGTTGAGCCGAAGTATATGGGCATCGGCCCGGTGCCTGCTGTCCGCAAGTTGCTTGAGCGCACCGGCCTGTCAATCAGCGACATTGATATTTTCGAGGTGAATGAGGCGTTCGCCGCCCAGGCGCTGGCCGTCTCCCGCGATCTGGATCTGCCGCCGGAGAAGGTCAACCCCAATGGCAGCGGTATCTCGCTGGGCCACCCCATCGGGGCCACCGGGGCACTTCTGACCGTCAAGGCGGTATACGAACTACAGCGCACCGGGGTACGTTACGCCCTCGTCACGATGTGTATCGGCGGTGGCCAAGGCATCGCGGCTATTTTTGAGCGACTGTAGTTATTGTAGATTGCAGATTGTGGATTGAGATGGCTATGGGCCAATCCACAATCCACAATCCACAGTCCACAATCCGCAGTCCGCGCTCTGCACTCTGCACTCTTACGTAAGGAGATCTTCACACATGGGTAAGCTCGATGGAAAGGTGGCCCTGGTAACCGGGGCATCGCGGGGGATTGGCCGGGCGATTGCGGTGCTGCTGGCCAAGGAGGGTGCAAAGGTTGCCCTGAACTATCACAACGATGTGACAGGTGCCCAGAGCGTGGCCGATGAGATTGCGAGCTTCGGCGGCACTGCCATGCTGAGTCAGTCCGATGTATCTGTCTCGGAAGAGGCGCGGGCCATGGTCAAGAAGGTCGTGGAAAACTGGGGACGGATTGATGTGCTGGTGAATAACGCTGGCATCACCCGCGACAAATCAATGCGCAAGCTGACCGATGAGGACTGGGTGACGGTGATCAACACCAATCTGAACAGCGTCTACTGGTGTACCTCAGCGGCCATGCCCGTGATGATCGAGCAGAAGTTTGGCCGGATCATCAATCTTAGCTCGTATGTCGGGCAGGCCGGTAACTTCGGTCAGGCCAACTACGCTGCGTCAAAGGGCGGGATCATCGCCTTTACCAAGACGGCGGCGATTGAACTGGCGAAGTTCAACATCACCGTCAACGCGCTGGCCCCCGGCTTCACCCTTACCGACATGCTCTCGAAGGTCTCTGAGGTTGTCCAGGATCAGATCAAATCCAAGATCCCGATGGGACGCTTCGGGTTGCCTGAGGAGATGGCAAAGGCGGTGCTGTTCCTGGCCGCTGATGCCGACTACATCACCGGACAGCAGATCAATGTGAATGGCGGCGTGTTTATGTAGTAAAAACTATGTCCCACGCTTCTCGATGATCTCTTTTACGTCGTCAGAATAGCCCTGCCACGCCTGGAGCATCTCTCGGTTGAGCCGGTGCTGAGTTTTGATCGTGTCGGCAACCGCCTGCTCTGCGGAGTTTCGCAGGCTGCGGCTATAGTCCCAGTTCTTGAGTACGACATCGAAGGCCATGTCGGTGCTGGTGGTCAGGAGATCGCTCCATGCCCGCACTGAACGGAGCATCATATCGGCTGCGCCAGCGTACTGCTGGCGCAGTTGATCTTCCGGCGTGCCGGTGTCGTCGCTCGCCATAAAATTTCCCTTTGGTAGTAGAATAGCCCTGTCGGACGTGCGCAGTGAGCGTGCTGAGTGGGATTGCGCGCTCTGGTAGCGGGCTGTCAGGCAGGTGTATGGTACGCCAGGTGGTTACAGAAGAGTTCAGCGACAATGATGTCGGCGGGTATGAGCTGCTGCTCACTCGCCTGACTCCGCCTGTTCAGCCTGCGCGCCTGCTGCGTCGAGCAAAGGTTGAGACTGCGCTGGCCGACGTGATGGAGTACCCGCTGACCACGGTGAGTGCGCCGGTCGGTAGCGGGAAGACGGTGGCCCTGGCCGCACTGGCGGTCTATGGCGGATGGCCGGCGGCCTGGTGTCGGGTGAGCGACGAGGACGATCCGCGCCTGCTGCTGCGTCATCTTGCAGCCGCTTTTCGTCCGGTGGTTGCGATTGACGAGTCGCGTATTGGCACCTTGGCCGACGCCGGGACGATCTCTGCGGCACTTGATGCGCTGGTGAATGAACTGGCCGCTGCCCTTGATGACGAGACCCTGCTGGTTATTGATGATTACCATCTGGCGGACGAGCGCCCGGATCAGCGAGCGATCATCGAGCGACTAATGGCGGTGCAGCCGCTTCGCCTGCATCTGGCCCTCTCTGGGCGGGCTGTACCGAGCTTGGCCGGCATGGATACGGCCCGACTGCGCGGCGAACTGCTCGAACTTGGTTCTGCCGATCTCGCATTCACTGCCGCCGATCTGCGCAATCTTTTCGCCCGCGCGGGTCAATCGCCGCCCGCTGATGCTGATCTGGAGGAGATCGTCAAGGTGGCCTGTGGCTGGCCGCTGGCACTTCAGGCCACCCTGAGTGCAACCGACTGGCGGGCCGCCCTTGGTTTACATCCCGGCGATATGCGTGCCGCACCGCTCGACTCCTATCTCGCTGATGTGGTTCTTGGTGATCTGCCTGCCGATCTACGCAACTTTGTGCTGCGCGCCTCAGCCCTACGCTGGCTCGACCCTGAGGCAGCGGGGCTGCTGTCGGGCGATACGCCTGCGATGCCCTTGCTCGCAGAGATCCGACGACGCCAACTCTTTCTCTCTACAGACTCGGATGGGCGGCTGATCTTCCAGCCGATCTTCCACGCTTTTCTCACACGCCGCGCCCAGAGCGAGATTGACGAGTGGGCCGACCTGCATTTGCGCCTGAGCGCGCACTATCGTGCCCGCGCCGATGGCGAGGCCGTCCTGCATCACCTCACTGCGGCTGGTGACGTGGGGGCGGTGGGCGCTCTGGTTCACGCTGCCCCGGCACTATTCGCCGCTGGTCATCCGGATCGTGTCCTGACCTGGGTGCGTCGGCTGCTCCCGTTTGTCGGTGAGCCGCCTGCCCTGATCGAGGTACAGGCCGCTGCACTGCGCCGTCTCGGCATATTCGATGCTGCTTTGTCGGCGTACGCTGCCGCCGGGCTGGCCTTCGCCGCCGTGGGCGATATTGATGGCCAGGTGCGGACGCTGCGCGGCAAGGCCGAGGTGTATCTTGACACAGTGCAGCCAACCCCGGCCACCGATCTGCTCAAGCGAGCGCTCAAGTTGCTACCGCGTACACGGACATCTGAGCGAGCCGAACTCCTGCGACTCCAATCCGAGAACTGGGCCAATCATGGGCGGGCTGATGTAGCGCTGATCCTTGAGCGGGCGGCGCACGTGCAGGAGACAGGCGGCACGAGACACGAGGCGGGCGTATCTCGTCCGACTGGCAAGGTGCCGCCGCGCCTGCTGCTGCGCGCCGGTCGGCTTGATGAGGCCCGCCAGCAACTTGAGGCCCAATTGCGGGACGAGGTTGGGTTGGGTGATGCGGGCCTACAGAGTGGTGCCCACCGCGAACCGCTACTGTTACTCTCGATGATTTACTCGATGCTCGGGGGCGGTACTCGCGCTCTGGCGATGGCCCGGCGCAGTTTGATGGAGGCCCAGCAGTCGGGGTCACGGCTCACGGAGGCGATTGCCGAGCTCCGTTTGGGCCACGCCTACCAGATGGTCTCTCCTAGCGATATTGGCCCAGCCCAGACCCATTACGCCGCCGCGATACAGTTGATTGATCAGGTTGGCGTAGCTCGTACCCGTGCCGAGGGCATGATGGGACTGACCCTGCTGCACGGCCATGCGGGCGATCTGACGCGAGCGGAGACCTTTGCCCAGGAAGGCTTGCAGATCGCTGCCGCCGCCGGTGATGAGTGGACCGCCGCCTGCCTGATGCTGGCCCTCGGTGGCTCGGCCGCCGCCTTGGGCGATGAACGTGCGGTGGTCTGGCTCGATCAGGCGTATGTGCGCTTCGTCCGTGGCGGCGATGTCTACGGCCAGGCGATTGTGCATCTCTGGCGTGCGCTGAGCGCCCTGCGCGTCGCTGATATGATCCACGCCGACCCCGAGATCGCCGCTCTGCTCGACCTGGTGGCTGTTCAGGGATACGTGGGGGTGCTGATTGCGCCAAGCCTCTTTGGCCCCCGCGATATGGCGACTATCGTGCCGCTGCTGCTCCGCGCTCGTGGGCTCTCGCGCCATATTGAGCTGTCGCGTCAGTTGCTGCGCCAGGGCTTCCCCACCATTGCCGCCGACGATACCGTGGAGGATTATCACCCCGGCTATACGCTGCGCGTGCAGATGCTCGGTACCTTCCGGGTCTGGCGCGGCACCCACGAAATTCAGGCCCGCGAGTGGCAGCGTGAGAAGGCTCGCCAGCTCTTTCAGCTCCTGCTCACTCACCGTGGCCACTGGATTCAGCGTGAGCAGATCTGCGCATGGCTCTGGCCCGAGGCCGACCTCGATGCTTCCGAGCGCCAGTTTAAGGTTACGCTGAATGCGCTCAATGCCGCGCTGGAACCGCACCGCCCACCGCGTGTCCAGCCTTTCTTTATTCGCCGCCAGGGTCTGGCCTATAGCTTCGCCCCATCCTACGGCGTCTGGATTGATGTTGACGAGTTTGAGTTGCGGGTGGCTGGGGCCAACGCCCGTGATGAGCCCGATTTCGCCCGCCGCAATGCGCAGATCGCCGTGCAGCTTTATCGTGGCGACTACCTGACCGAGTCGCTCTACGACCTCTGGACGATTGAAGAGCGCGAGCGCCTGATCGCCCGCTACCTGGCCACCGCCGTCAGTTACGCCCAGCGCCTCTGTAACGACGGTGATCAGGCCCAGGCGGTGCAGATCTGTGAGCAGGTGCTGCGCCACGACCGGGGCTATGAAGAGGCGTACCAGACCCTCATGCGCGCCCACGCCCGCGCTGGTAGCCGCTCTCAGGCACTGCGCTGCTATACCCGCTGTGTCCAGACGTTGCGCAGTGAGATGGGCATTGATCCGCTGCCCGAGACGGTCGCCCTCTACGAGCAGATCAAGCGCAACGAGCCACTGTAGCGCATGCGGGGGGCGGGTTCCAGGGAGGGTGCGCCCTCCCTGGAACCCGCCCCTTTTTGGTTATGATTTGACAATTCTACGTGAATATTGTAACTTGTATGTATATAGTCAGTTCTGACTAAAGGTGCCATACGGCACAGAAAGCTTAGGGAATGCCCATAATCTTCCAGATCCACCGTATCTTCGGCGAGATGGTGCTGCCGCTGCTGATCGTCATCGTGGCGATCTCCATGACCGTCGTGTACAAGCCAGGCGCGGCTCGCGGGCCGATTGAGCGCATCTTTCCCGTACTCGTTGATCTTCAGGTTGGACTAGGCATTATCTACTGGCTTTCATTGGTGACAATCCCTGGGCTTACAGGGCGCTACCTGGGTTTCCCGTTTATCCTGCACCCGATACTTGGACTCGTTGCCTCTGGCTTGGCGCATATGGCACTAGGGAACAAGAATCCACTTCGCACCCTGGGCCGCTGGGCACCACTGGCATCGCTGGCGGTGTTGTTCGTCCTGGTGCTGAGTACCATCATGGTGGTGATGATCACGAAGACGATGCCGGCCTAAGGCAGATTGCAGATTGCAGATTGCGGATTGCAGATTTGCCGCAACTGTCAAGCTGGATTGAAACTGGTCTAAATGATCATTCAGGCTCCAGCGAGGGCGGCCAGAAGGTCGCCCTCGCTGGATTCTGGGCTGCGGGCTAGGGCTGCGGCCTGTGTACGCAGGGCAACATACGCTTCACTCAGGGTTGTCGCGGTAAGGCGCAGACTATCGCCAGGGAGGAGTTGCGCGGCTAGGGGCTGATCGGCACTGATCAGTGTGCCAATCACCGGGTAGCCCCCGGTCGTCTGAGCATCGGCCATCAGCAAAATAGGCGTGCCGTCGGGGGGAACCTGGATGCTGCCAAAGACAACGCCGAAGGAGGGTAGACTGCACGGGCGGGCATAAGGCAGATGCAGTCCCTCTAAGCGGTAGCCCATACGGTTCGAGATGGCGCTCACGCGCAGGTGTGCGGCGGTCAGTGCCGCGAGTACGTCGAGGGCGAAATATTCTCGGTGTGGGCCAGGGATGATCCGCAAGATTGGGTCGGCGGCATAGGCCGGACGAGCGGACTCAGACCAGTGCTGACCTACAATAGGTACCAGTTGCCCAGGGGCTGTCCCCACTGGCAGCACATCGCCCGCACGCAAGGTGCGCCCATCCAGACCACCGAACCGTCCGGCGAGGTCGGTGGCGCGTGACCCGAGAACGATGGGCACATCCACGCCGCCCGCGATAGCCAGATAAGCGCGGGCACCCCAGGCACTGCGGCGACCGGCCACGTGCAGGGTGGCCCCGGCATCGGCGAGAATAGCCGTCCACAGCGGAATGGGCCTGTCATCAAGGCGTATTCCCAGATCGCCCCCGGCCACGGCGATCATCGCAGGGCCGCGCAGGCGCAAGGCCGCCCCGCCGACGGTGATCTCGATCCCGGCGGCGGCGGGCGGGTTGCCCACCAGCCGGTTCGCCGCCGCCAGAGCAAAGGCGTCGAGGGCACCGCTGGGCGAAACCCCGTAGCGGCGTGCGCCGGGTCGCCCAAGATCCTGTACAGTCATCAAGGGGCCAGCGGCGAGTACCTCGATAGAGATTGTGGATTGTGGATTGCGGATTGCGGATTGTAGATTGATCATGAAATGTCCTGAGACAAGGTGTCAGGTGTCAGGTGTCAGGTGTCAGGTGTCAGGTGCCAGGTGTCAGGTGCCAGGTGCCAGGTGCCAGGACGAAATCCGGCATCCTGATGCCGTTCGACCTGACACCTAAAACCTAAAACCTAAAACCTTCTACAATGCGCTGAACTGCACCAGATCACCGGGAGCGAGGGTGGCGGGCGGGGTGGCTTGCGGGTCGAAGAGGCATACGTCGGTATGACCGATCAGGTGCCAGCCGCCAGGCAGTTGGGTTGGGTAGATCCCGCTCAGGCCGGCGGCAATTGCCACCGACCCGGCGGGCACGGCGCTACGCGGGGTTGATCGGCGCGGGATGCGCAGGGCATCGGGTAGCGGGCCGATATAGGGAAACCCCGGCGCAAAGCCGATCATCACGACCCGGTACGGCCCGGCGGTGTGAGTCGCCACGAGATCATCGGGCGTGATCCCCAGCGTCCAGGCAGCACTCTCAAGATCCGGCCCATACTCGCCACCGTAGCGCACCGGCACACACACCACTCGCTCCACGATCAGTTTTTCCGTCCGCCATGTCGTCAGCAGACTGCGCAGGTGTGCCTCGACGCTCGCGTAGCTCACCGCCAGCGGGTCAAAGCAGATCAGCAGCGACGCAATAGCGGGTACGGCAGCGCGCAGCCAGGGGGGCGGGTTGGTCTCTAGGGCCACCGCGAGATCAAGCGCGGCCTGGTTGATACCACCATGATCATCCTCGGCATCCATCAGCAGCGCCGAATCGCCCAGCGGGCGGAAGATCCAGTTCATATGACGTACAGCAGGATTGCAAAAAAGTGCAGGACGCTACCAGCCAGCACAAATAGGTGCCAGATCGCGTGGTGGTAGGGCAGCCGATGCCAGACGTAGAAGATCACGCCGAGGGTGTAGGCCAAGCCGCCCGACGCCAGCAGGATCATACCGGGCATTGGCAGCGCCTCCATCAGCGGGCGGGCCGCTACGATCACCGCCCAGCCCATACCAATGTACAGGCCAAGCGAAATCCCGACGTGCCGACGCAGCAGGGTGGTCTGGAAGGACACGCCGAACAGGGCCATGCTCCAGACAATACCGAAGAGCGTCCAGCCCAGGGGGCCGCGCAGCGTCACCAGCGTGAAGGGTGTGTAGGTTCCGGCGATCAGCAGGAAGATCGCCGCGTGGTCGAAGACCCGCAGCACCTGGCTGACCCGTGGCCCCAGGACGCTATGGTAGAGCGTGGAGAAAAGGTAGAGAAAGATCAGCGTAGCTCCGTAGATGCTCGCGCTGACAATATGCCATGCGTCGCCGTGAAGGCTAGCGAAGGCAACGAGGATGGCCAGTCCGGCAATTGCGAGGGCCGTGCCAATCCCGTGGGTCACAGCGTTGGCGATGATTTCGCCCAGGGTGAACGTACGTGCGGGTTTTGTTTTCTGCATAATATACTTCTCCTAGC
>Ga0194060_10003702_pt1 | contig 10764 bp, 17 predicted proteins | sample SepL225m_MetaG_FD_163427 | JGI IMG/M metagenome (GOLD analysis project Ga0194060, IMG submission 163427) | Anoxic zone freshwater microbial communities from boreal shield lake in IISD Experimental Lakes Area, Ontario, Canada - Sep2016-L222-5m | ecosystem: Environmental > Aquatic > Freshwater >... | reverse complement strand
CCCGGTATCCATGTTGTGCCGGGTGATGGGCGTCAGTCGTAGTGGATTCTATGACTATGAAAAGAGAGTGGCTCAGGATCCAGACCCTGATCATCTGGATCTGGTGGAGATGGTCCGAAAGATTTCGGATTCATCCGACCACACGTATGGTGCGCGGCGCATGTCCCGGGCTTTGAAGGCCTTGGGATATGAGGTGAGCAGAAGGCGAGTAAGAACGCTGATGCGTGTGGCTGGTATTTGGGTTCGGTACCGGAAGAAATACCGGGTAACGACCCATAGCCGTCTTAGCCATCCTGTTTTTTCCTAACCGACTGGAAAGGAACTTCAAGATGGAAAGACCCAATCAAGGCTGGGCGGGTGACATCAGTGACCTATGGACCCATGAGGGATGGATTTATTTGGCGGTCGTGATTGACCTTTATTCTCGCAAGGTTGTGGGATGGTCAGTGAGCCACCGGATCAATAGCCGTCTCGCCTGCGATGCCTTGCAGATGGCGATCTGGACTCGGCGGCCCGAGGAAGGTGTGATTTTTCATTCCGATCGCGGCGTTCAATATGCGAGTCACGAATTCCGCCGCCTTTTGAAGGCTAACGGGATTCTGGGGAGCATGAGCCGGAAAGGCGACTGTTGGGATAACAGCGTTGTTGAGAGCTTCTTCGGGAAGCTGAAGTCTGAGCGGGTTCACTGGAGGAACTATCAGACGCGTTCGGAGGCCCGGGCCGATGTCGTTGAATACATCACGATGCGGTACAACAGCCTTCGAGTCCATTCGTATCTGGGCTATTTGAGTCCGGACGAATTTGAAAGACGGGGCCAACTGGCCCAAGCAGCTTAACTGAGTGTCCGTTAAACCTTGACCACGTCACATCGCATGGAGCTTCCCGAGAGGTCTTGAGAAGACTACTCACCAAGCGTTACAGGCCTTTGTTTGGGAATGCCCTATGGATGGAGTATTGCGACCTTCTGGATAAGTGAGTTCTACGAAATGCTAAGCCTACAGCGCTCCCAGCGCTGAACGGCCGCATTGCGCAGAACGGTTAATGCCTTCGGCGCCCCAGCCGTCCCCGCTCCATCCGTTTAGCGACCACAAGGTCGCTTCACGTGACTCGCAGATGACTCTACGGGCTTTCGGGAAACCTTGCAGCTCACCGATGGTGAGCCGCCCGGACCTGGCCCTTCTGGGGGGCATGAAAATCATCCCGGTCTCGCCGCTACGCGGCTGACCTTTGATTTTCAGCGCGGCCGGTATTTGGAAATTCAACAACGGCGAATGAACGCTGGGAGGTTCTTGCCGCCTTGGCGAGCTGCGGGCGATGGACTTCTATTTACTACGGATGGAGACCTAACCTGCCGGATGAGGCAGACAACCATCTGATTGAATTGGCCCTTGCAGGGAGTGCCGAAGGCATCGTGACTCACAATACCCGAGACCTATGCCGTGGCGAATTTCGGCTGGGGCCACTTAAAATTCTTACGCCATCAGAATCATTGGAGACTTGGAAATGAGCACCCTGACGATCCGACTACCCGACGAAACTGCAAATCGTTTGAAAGCCCTGGCAAAAAGCAGAGGTTTGAGTACTAACAAACTCATAGAACAGATGAGCGCACATGCTCTTGCTGCTTGGGATACTGAGAACCACTTTAGGGCATTGGCGGCAACGGGCAATGTACAAAGGGCATTGGACGTTCTCGATCGCCTGGATGCCGAGATAGGCTCTGGCAACCACTAACTCCCTGCACGAGGAAACAAATGAGCAGAAGCCGATGAAAGACCCCGATTTTCGGCTACACCACCTGTCGTAGCGAGCGGGACGATAAGAAAATATGGCACCAGCGATGGAGGGCCTCAGCCTGACCGATAAAACGGGGGCAACTCCAATTGGTATTTTTGACCCATGTTTATTGATAGATCGAATCACTAAGGTATACACTTAAGCGTATACACATTATCAAAGGTTTGCTCATGACTCTCGCGCGCATTTTTCAATCTGGTAACAGTCAGGCTGTTCGGTTGCCCAAGAATTTTCGTTTTGATGTCGACCAAGTCGAAATTTACCGTCGTGGTGATGAGGTCGTCCTACGGGCGATGCCGAGGAATGCAACTGCAATCTTTGATGCCCTTGTCGGATTGCCATCAGACTTCATGGACAATGGGCGTCAGGACACCCCGCCACAGGAGAGGGAGATCCTCTAAATGAGTGTCCGGTACCTTCTCGACACTAACATCTGTATTTACATTGCAAAGCACAACCCGCCCGAGGTAAGAGATAGATTCAGCCGTCTCGCGGCCTCTGAGCTTGCTATCTCAGTTATTACACTGGGCGAACTGCGTTACGGCGCTGAACGAAGTCAATCTAGGGAACGTGCCTTGAGAAGTATCCAATCCCTTCTTCAATCGGTCGGGGTCTATGAACTTCCGGAATCGGCCGGTGAACATTACGGCCAGATACGAGCGGAGCTTCAGGGAATCGGAAAGATCATTGGGAATAATGATCTTTGGTTAGCCGCACATGCTCGCGCAGAAGGTTGGATTATCGTCACGAATAATGAGCGCGAATTCGTCCGAGTTCCCGGGTTACAGGTTGAAAATTGGGTCACTTCATAGTGTGTGGTAGGGACGGCTGTTACCAGCCGCCCCCCACTTAAATCCGAGCGAGCGGAACTACCGCACTCGGCTCCTGTCAGCAGTCCTGACGCGAAATCGCTTCTCTGGGTATGGATGAACCACACGTGGTTGAGGCATGTAACGTTTCGCGATCTGAGCAAAGCGGCTCCAGGGCATTCGGTTGCGTTGGCTCCTTCGGTGTAGCGAGAAGTGCCACGCCCGGACGGCCTCCCTTGCAAATGCCCCAATACGCTCGCGGTTGCCCGGTACCGAGTGTTACGACAAGAACTACAAGTTGCGAATCATGTACCTCATAGACAAGGCGATACCCGACTTTACGAAGCTTGATCTTGTAGCGACTCGGATGGCCAAACAATTTGGCTGATGGAACTCTGGGTTCCTTCATGCGCTCAGCGAGCTTTTTCTTGAACTGTTCCCGAATGGATCCATCCAAACTTTTCCATTCAGCAAGTGCCTCTTCCAAGAATTCTAGATCAAAGCTCATCAAGGGTGACCTTCACCCGCTTTTGACCGACACGCTCGTCGGCGATCACGATCAATTCAAGGTCGTCAAGACGCTCCATCATGGCTTCGAATGCTTTTGCTGGGACGCAATAGAACGCGGGTTCGTTATGGTTGAGTATGGCCACAGGGAAGCCATCGCCTGCAGCGACCGTCCCCATTGGGTTGCGCTTCAATTCTGAAATACTTGCGGCAGTTTCCGACAAGATCTGATGAGCCATGAAAAACTCCAGCACTAAAATTGGTTCTAATCTTAGCACGATCTATGATGCTCATAACACCTCCTCATTGCCTTACATTTTAAGACATGGAAGTGTCTACAAAAAACCCGGGGCGATTCAGTATTTGAATTTGTCGTTACTGACTTGCCCCTGTGAGGCGGAAGACGCTATCCCTTAAAGGTCATTAGAACGCCCTTTGACCTCGATTTCGCCCAATATTTGAAGTCCCATAACGGATCAGGACCATGGCATGAGCCAAACACAGGAAAAAGTTTGAAAGCAATAATCACCATAGCCCTCGTATTTTTATCCGCAGCTGCATCAGCGCTCGAGGGTCGGGTTGTTGGTGTCACCGACGGGGATACCATCAAGGTACTCGATGGTTGGTTTGTTGAACACAAGATCAGGCTTCAGTGCATCGACGCACCTGAGAAGTCCATGGCATTCGGGCAGCGCGCAAAGCAAGCACTAGCTTCGCTTGTTGCAGGTAAAAACGTCAGCGTAAAGGTTCTGGATACAGATCGTTATGGCCGTGAGGTTGGCGAGGTTTCTGTCGATGGTCAGTCCGCGAATCTTGGAATGGTTAGCATGACAGGCGGTGCGAAGGGGAACGATGGGTGGCCTTGATTCCACTATTGTGATCATGTCCGGCTCTCCAGGTCGAAGGCGTCGATCAAGGACAAAGCTTTTTTTTGGAGTTCAAGACAGTGATCCTTAACCAACAGCTGTTGCTGAAGGCGCTGGTTTTCCTTTTCAAGTTGAGTGATGCGCTTCGACTCGGCGGTCATGACCGACTTGGGGCCAGGGGCACTTTTGGAGAGCCCCTCAACGCCTGATTCAGCGAGCTCTCTTCGCCATTGACTCAGCTGGGCGTGATACAGCTTTTCCCGCCTAAGAAGCTCGCCGAGCTCCCCACGAGCGCAGGCATCAGCCTCGCGGAGAATACGCAACTTGTAATCGGCCGAGAGGACACGGCGGGCTCTCTTCTCAAGTGCCGGATCCGGGTTGACTTCTTGTGGCGGTAATGTGGTTTCTGGCTTTGGCATGGTTACATCCATTGATTAGGACGCCCTCAAAACTATGTTATCTCTGTCAATGAGTGTCCAATGCCATGTGTGACACACAGGGATACAGAGCATTATAAATCGTTTCGTGCGACACCCGTTTCTCCGGTTCGTCAGGATAACGATTACGGAGTGTGCCAGCGATTTGCTCCGCAAGACCAACGATCACGGAGAAAATACTCCACAACGCCAAACAGTACCGTGTGAGGACCCAGCTTGGGCCATCGTCGCCTCTGGTATCGCCTCTCACGGGCACGCTCTCCGGCGGCCGCCGCCTCATATTTATGCCCATTAGGACAGTTCTTTTTCAATTCTCTGCTGATCGTGCTTGGGGCTCGACTCAAGGTTCTCGCAACAGACCTCACCCGCCCCGTCCCGCATCATCAGCATGACCGCAGCCCATTCTTCACGCTTCAAATGGTTGTATGATTTTTCCATCGCAACATCCTACTCTCATAGGTGTTGCAGTTGATTTTTGAGCCCGCCCCGCCAACTACGCTTGAAAATTCAGGATTTTGGCGCAGACTATCGTCATAATGAGTATCAGTTTGGGTGAAAGTGATGAGACCTTCGATTGCCTTACAACTACATCGAACTGAAATCCTTGCTTTGTTACAGCAATACCGTTCGTCAAACCCACGGGTCTTTGGGTCAGTTGTTAGAGGATCTGATGAGGATGGTAGCGATCTGGATCTCTTGGTTGATGTAGAGCCTGGGACAACATTGTTTGACCTGGGTGGTCTCCAGATCGACCTTGAGAAATTGCTCGGTGTGAAGGTAGACGTTCTGACGCCTGCAGATCTTTCACCGCGATTCAGAGCCCAAGTGATCTCCGAAGCTAAGGCTCTATGACGTCACTGCGCCTTTCAAACTATATCCTCCACATGAAGGAGGCAAGTGCCGATATTCTCAATTATATGGAAGGTCTGGACAGAGAGTCCTTCATGTCGGATAAGCGGACCCAACAGGCCGTCATCATGAATCTGGTGATTCTGGGCGAAGCTGCAACCAAAATCATGGAGCACTGTCCAGCCTTCGTTGAGCATCATCCCAATATCGCATGGAAAAACATGAAGGGGATGAGGAACCGGGTAGCGCATGGCTACTTCGACATCAATTTAGATATTGTCTGGGATACCGCTACTTCAGCAATACCCACTCTGAATACCGATCTAACCATTCTAAGTCTTGAATGCGATTCTTAGATTCGGGAGTACCTGATCTTGGCGCTCTCGAGCCAATACCTTTCGCGTTCAAATCAGCAAGGTCCGCTTTGGGTCGAAAGCAGACAGATACGAGGCATCATTTCGAGAAGCCTTAACCAATGCTTCAACTTCCCCATCCCCTGACCTCTGGCGTAGTCGAACGCTTTCATGAAACCACTGACTGAGGAAACAACTGTGATGGGGGCGTGGGTTCATTTACCCTTGGGGCTAGCGCCTTCGGTTCCTCCCCCCGCCCTATTTCAAGAGTCGGGGTCATTTGACTTCCCTTCACCTTCTTTCTAGGATCATTTCATGAACCCGACGCCAGGACCCGAAATTTCTTACTGGTATGTCTCGACTGATGAAAACGGGGTGAGCCACCAATGCAGAGCTTCCCTTGTCTCCAACACGCTAAATAACGTAAGCCCCGGATCAGCCATCGTCTGGCAGTGCATCACCCGCAACGTCCCAACTAAAATTCTATTTCTTACAATCCCTCCCGGAGCGGAGGGTGACTGGCATGAAAACCCAGCCCCGCAATGGATCGTCACTCTTTCAGGACGATGGTATGTGGAGACGATGGATGGTGTCCGGGTTGAAATGGGGCCTGGAGAGATTTCTTTTGGTGGCGATCAAGGCTGCAATTGGGTCGAGGGCAAGCGGGGGCATCTTTCGGGATCGCTCGGCGAGGAGCCTGCCGTGTTGATGCTCATACAAATTGAAGATGATCCCAAATGGTCATGACGCCTAAACCATTTTTTCTAAACAGGACGTAACTCTGTATCAGTACTCATCCACAAGCGAACCGAACGGCTTGGGGCTTGATGATCGGAGAAGGCCATCAGTTATGGCGGTTGCGTTGGGTGATGCTTTGTTCTGACATTGCACTTTCAGCAACTCGATCTCCGGAAGATTCCGTAACCACGCATTATCAACCCAGAACTCTCTGTTTGAGGGCGTGTTATAGAAATTCCCGGAGTAACCGTTACCGGTGAAAAATTCAGAGAAACTGTTAGAAGCAAAAAGCCAGGCGCGGAGTTCAATGGCAGAGGGCTTGGCTCCAAATGATCGAAGAACACGGTCTGTCGGACACTGGTTAGATGGGGAATACGTCAGCGCGTTGGGGTTTTCGCATTGCTTCTGGTTTAGTCCTTTTACAGTGTCTTTGAAAGGCGCTAGGCAACGATCAAGATCAGACCATCGAAAGGCGCCGAAGAGGGGATCCAGGGGGCAGCCACTCAGTGTCGAGAAACGAGTGTTCATCAAGCTGTCGACAACATCGGGGTTGATCTTAGGAGAGTGCTTGACGCCATAAACATGATCGAGCCACTTCTGAAGATTATGGGGATAGGTCGCGGAAACGGGCTGGGTTTTGGGCTTGAAGACCAGTAGCCAGTAATTTTGGGTGTTAGAACATACCGTGCCTGCCCCATAACCCACATAAGCCATGATTTCATCTGGGTTGTATTGGCCAGAAATCAGGGCTTTTTCAATCAGGGTGTGATCCCCAACAAAAATGAAATAGCGCCCAACGCCTTGACGTCCCAGTGCAAACTGTTGCTTGACCCAAATGGGGTCATCGCCTTGTGGATAGGTCGTGTTAGAGATGGCAAAGAAACGGGCGAACAGTTTTTCGGAAACAATGGCCGGAACTTTAAGAGTGCCTGTACTCGGGTCTACCCGCTCGGTGCTTGCGAAGGCTTTTCGAACGGCTGCTGCGGATCGCAATGTCACCAAAGGCTCATTCCTTGTGGCGGCAGCACTCGTTGCGATAAAGGCAAGAATAAAAAGCCATAAGCATCTCAGGCTGACCGGAACGTTTAGAAGATTCATGTGGCTCCCTTAAAAAGTTATAGACCACCTATGCCCAGACTCTCTTTTGGTGTGTCACCCATCATTATTGGTGACTGATAAGGATCTTGGTCAGTGAATGGGGGAGCTAGTGTTCTAGCTCCTTGATCCGCTTTAGTTCCGATGTCTCAAGGCCGCCATATTTGGATCTCCACTTGTAGAAGTGGTCCCGCTTATTCCATAGGTTCTGAGGATTTCCGCTACCGGAATTCCTTCATCTCGAGCCTGCCATCATGCTTTACATGCTGATCGCTTGGCGGATCCTCTCCCTCATCATGATCGGCAGGGAGTGTCCGGAGCTTCCTTGTAGTGTCCTCTTTGACCAAGAAGAATGGGAAGCCGTCTATATCGTGACGCACAAGAAACCATCGCCCAAAGAGCCACCGACCGTCAATCAAATGATCGGATGGATTGCAGGATTCGGCGGCTTCCTCAACCGAAAGGGCGATGGCTTCCCAGGCCCGCAAACCATGTGGATCAGGCTCCAGCGAATGAAGGACTTTGCAGCTGGAATTGCTTCGGTTCGAGAAGCTGATTCAAAAAATTATGGGTAACGATGTGGGTTTAGCCCGACAGGGTTGCCCGATACCAAAGCGCTTCCGTGAGATTAACGGAAATGAATTGGGATTGCGGCGGTTTAGTCCAACCGGGATAGTTTGTTGAGTTCGATGCCTTCCCCTTGGCTCGAGTTGAATGTCACAGTGGTTATCGCTCTGCTTTGATGACATGATATTCCCAATATAAATTGACTAAGCAATGATCGAAATTCTTAGGTACTATTCGGACTCGACAGGCGCACCACTGCATCCCATAGGACAAGCGGGTTTACTGGAACAAAACGACACGAATGAACGATAAATCAGCGTGCGGGAGCCTAAAACCAGCATGATCGGCAATCCACACATCGCCTCTCTCGCTGTGACGGTTCCACCGTACTCGGCGGACCAGGCCTTCGCAGAGGAGTTCGTGAAGCGACACTTCAGCGACAGGTTGGATAAGCGCAGTATGCACTTCGTGCATACCTTTTTCTCCCATCCAAGTATTCGGAAGCGACATTACGCCATTGATGATCCGATAGAACTGGTGGACGAGGATCCGGATCGCCGAATTGCCCGGTTTACGGCAAGATCAATCGAACTGGCGGCAGAGGCCGCCATTCGTGCGCTGGAGCAAGTCAATCTTGGGGTAAAGGACGTTTCCGGCATCGTACTGAATACATGCACCGGCTATATCTGCCCCGGCGTCTCGACTTACCTGATTGAGCGGCTAGGTTTACCCCGTAATATTCGCGCCTACGATCTGGTAGGCAGCGGCTGCGGGGGCGCCATTCCCAACCTTCAGGTGGCCAAATCACTGATTACTGGCAATGATGATGTGGTGCTAAGTGTGTCCGTCGAAATTTGCAGCGCGACGCTGCAATGGGACAATGACCTGAGCCTCATTCTGTCCAACGCCCTTTTTGGAGACGGCGCGGCCGCCGCGGTGATCTGGGACCAGCCTCTGGGGTGGGAACTGATCGCATCGGCAAGCCTCTGTGTGCCTGAACAAAGGGAAACCATCCGTTATGTCCACAAGCATGGACAACTTCACAACCAACTCTCACTCAAACTTCCGGATATTGTCAGAAAGGCGGCTGCCGGCGTAGTGACCGATGTCCTCAAGGCGCGCGATCTCTCGATTTCTGACATCGATCACTGGGCGCTCCACACCGGGGGCGAAAACATCATCAACGCGGTAAGTACCGAGATTGGCATCCCCGAGGAAAAAATCCGGCCGACGCGGACCATTCTGTCCGAGTTCGGCAACATGTCCTCTCCCACGGTCTGGTTTGTAATGGATGAAATCCAGAAAAATGGCGTAAAACCTGGCGACTGGTGCGTCATGATCGCTTACGGCGCTGGCCTTTCCGCTCATGCATATTTGCTCAGGAGGGCGTGAATCCTTGCGCCCAACCCGCCTAAATTTAGACACGTTTTCCCTCTGTCCAGAACCCGTCGGCAAGCTGATAAGCCCATGAACGGCCTCAAAAACCGGGTACTTGAACCTGAGGAAATGGATGATCCATCGATTTCGCAAGGCGAACACGAACGTGCCCTTAGCGGATTGGCGCGACTGAATTGGATCAGCCACGCCGCATCATCGGTCTGGGGAGGTCTAAAGATCGCCGGAATCGACAGAAAACCCGGGGCTGTGAGTTTTCTGGACATCGCCACTGGGGGTGGCGACATCCCTATCAAGTTGGCCTTAAAGGCCCGGCAAAGAGGCCTTAATCTGAATGTAGCTGGTGCCGATCGCAGCCCGGTCGCTCTGTCTTATGCTAGGGAGCGGGCGAACCGCGCTGGGGTCGATACCGAGTGGTTGCGGTTGGATGCACTGGAAGAGCCGATCCCTAGCGGCTATGACTTCATAAGTTGCTCCCTCTTCCTCCATCACCTAGCTGATGAGGCCGTGTGCGGGTTGCTGGCAAAGATGTCGCAAGCTGCCCGGCGCGGAATCATCATCAACGATCTGGAGCGTTCATCGATCAATCTTGGCCTGGTCTGGCTCGGAGCCCACCTGTTGAGCCGGTCGCCGGTAGTGCATCGGGACAGCATTCGCTCGGTGCGGGCTGCCTTTACGCTGGAAGAGATTGATCGGTTGGCTCTCCGTGCTGGACTGGCCAGCGCACAAATTCAGCGGAGTTTTCCCTGTCGATACAGACTGACATGGCTGAAGAGCTGATCGAAGCCTCTCTGGATTTCTCCGCCGCGGTCAAGCACTCATGGGATGTGATCGTCATCGGCGCGGGCCCGGCGGGTGCAGCGGCCGCACTCGCCTGCGCTAGGAAAGGATTGGAAACGCTGTTGCTGGACAGAAAGGATTTCCCCCGCGCTAAGGTGTGTGGCGGGTGTCTGAATCAGGCCGCATTGGCCCAGTTGGCAGATTTGGGGCTGGATGCGCTGCCGGCGGAACTGGGCGCCCTGCCGGTCAACCGTTTGCGCCTGGCGGCCAAACGCACTGAAGCCGTTATCGAATTGCCGGGCGGCATGGCGCTCTCGCGGCGCGTACTGGACGTCGGACTGGTTCGCGCGGCTATTGGGGCTGGCGCCCAGTTCCTTCCGCACACCCTGGCGGTGGACGCAGGCCTTTCATCAAACCATCGGGTTTTACGGCTGAAGCGCGGGCATGACCACGGAGAGGCCAGGACGCGGCTGGTGATCGCTGCCGATGGCCTACGGGGGAAGTTTACTGAGGGATTGCCGACGATTGCTAGCGTCACCGGGCACGATGCCTTCATCGGCCTGGGGGCAAC
>Ga0194060_10003701_pt1 | contig 10767 bp, 12 predicted proteins | sample SepL225m_MetaG_FD_163427 | JGI IMG/M metagenome (GOLD analysis project Ga0194060, IMG submission 163427) | Anoxic zone freshwater microbial communities from boreal shield lake in IISD Experimental Lakes Area, Ontario, Canada - Sep2016-L222-5m | ecosystem: Environmental > Aquatic > Freshwater >... | reverse complement strand
CCTGATAAGACTTCATGTAGGAGAGGACTCTACTTACGTAAGTTCTGGTTTCATTGTAGGGTGGAATTCCGCCATATTTTGCAACTTTATTGAGACCGGCGTTATATGCTGCGACAGCTAACGAGACATCGCCCCGAAATGTATCAAGCAAAAATCTCAGATATTTTACTCCGCCATCCACGTTGTCTTTGGGGTTGAATCTGTCTGCAACGTTGAGAGATCTTGCAGTTGCGGGCATCAACTGCATCAGGCCGCTGGCACCCTTACCAGAGACTGCGTTCGGGTCAAACCCTGATTCGGCCAGAATTACCGCTTTTACCAGATTTTGATCTACACCATATTTTGTTGAGCAGCTCCTTATCAGTTGTTCATATTCAGCCGAATTTGCTGAGGAAGCGTACTTCAGCTTTGTACGTAGCTCTTTATCTTTTTTCAAGTCGCGCATGAAAATTTTGAAGCGTTTATCAGTTGGTGCATCGGTGAAATGAACAATATCCTCTTCATCAACGTACCTGTATATGTCAGCAGTTGCGTAACAAGGAGCATAGAGCAAAAGGACACTTAAACAGTGAAGAAAGCGCCTTGTATATAACGGATAATTAAAGTACATCGCCCAATAATCCTAAAAGTCGTGAATTTGTCAAGAGTTATTCTGGTTACTCTGCTCCAATCACCGGTTTGAATTGACTTTTTAGATGCCATGTTCTACAAACATCTTCCGCAAAGAGGAGACTATATGAGTGATATATCCGTAACCTATAAAGATTCCGGCGTTGATATTGCCGCTGGAAACAATTTTGTTAATCTGATCAAGCCGTTAGTGAAAGCGACATCACGCCCGGAAGTATTAGCTGACATAGGTGGATTCGGCGGTTTGTTTGCCCTTAACACAACTAAGTACAAAAATCCTGTTCTTGTTTCAGGAACCGATGGTGTCGGCACGAAGCTTAAGGTCGCTTTTTTAGCTGATCGACATGACACAATTGGTGTCGATCTGGTTGCAATGTGTGTAAATGACATAATAGTTCAGGGTGCTGAGCCGCTCTTTTTTCTTGATTATCTCGCCACAGGTAAATTACTCCCGGAAAAGGCGGCTGAAGTTGTTAAAGGCATTGCCGAAGGTTGCAAACAGGCCGGCTGTGCGTTGATTGGCGGAGAAACGGCTGAAATGCCGGGCTTTTACTCTGATGGAGAATATGATGTTGCAGGCTTCGCAGTCGGAGTAGTAGACCGTGATAGTATTATTGACGGATCTTGTATTTCGGTTGGCAACCAGCTGATAGGGATTGCTTCAAGCGGATTGCACAGCAACGGCTACTCACTTGCCCGGACTTTGATTTTTGATAGGTTAGGCCTCACAATTCACGATGAATTTCCCGGTTCCGGCGTTTCTGTTGCTGATATACTTCTGACTCCGACGCGGATATATGTCCGTTCAATACTCAACCTGCTGAAAGATTTTTCTATAAACGGCATTGCGCATATAACCGGCGGAGGATTGCTGGAAAATATACCTAGAATTCTCCCGAAAGGGTGCTTGGCTCATATCAATACCAACAGTTGGGTTCAGCCCAATTTATTCAAGGTTTTACAGAACTCAGGCAATGTTGAGCGCGACGAAATGTACCGCACATTTAATATGGGTATAGGTATGGTTCTGGTGGCTCCAGCAAATCAGGCGGAGGAGATAATTTACCGCCTTAAGGGTCTTGGTGATACGGCGTGGTTAATTGGCTCAATAGCATCGTGTGGTGGCGGAGACGAGCGGGTAGTGTTGGTGGAGGAATAAATTATGGCAGGTAAGGCGCCCTGTCGCTTAGGTGTACTGGTTTCAGGAAGCGGAACTAACCTACAGGCTATTATTGACCGTATCATATCAGGAGAAATCAGGGCTGAAATTGCTTGCGTAATCAGCAATAAAGCCGATGCGTTCGCGCTTACTCGCGCAGCTCAAAACGGTATACCGATAGTTGTTCACGATCACACCTCTTTCCCAGACAGAAGATCATATGACGCAGTAATGGTTGATATTTTACGTAGCTATTCGGTAGAACTGGTGATTCTGGCCGGTTTTATGAGAATTCTGTCCGATATAATGGTTAATGCCTTTCCAAATGCAATCATGAACATTCACCCCGCCTTATTGCCGGCTTTCCCCGGCCTCCATGCTCAGCGGCAGGCACTTGACTACGGCGTGCTTTTCTCCGGCTGCACCGTACATTTTGTTGATTGCGGCACTGATACAGGCCCGATAATCCTGCAATCCGTAGTTTCAGTTGAACCTGATGATACCGAAGAAACGTTATCAGCACGTATTCAGCAATCTGAACATAAAACTTTTGCCGAGGCCATAAAACTGTTTGTAGAAGAAAAAATCCAGATAGAGGGGCGTAAGGTCCGCAGATTGCTGTGACTTTATCTCCTTATAGGAAACAGAATGCGCATTGAAAGTGATTATCTTGTAATCGGCAGCGGCATAGCCGGCCTCTCTTTTGCTCTTAAGGCCGCGGATCATGGCAGTGTCGCAATAGTTACCAAACGTGATATCTCAGAGTCAGCCACTAAATATGCGCAAGGCGGCATCGCTTCCGTTTATTCTGCCGATGATTCTTTTGATGCTCATGTCGAGGACACACTGGTCGCCGGAGCCGGAATCTGCCACGAAGATGTTGTTAGAATGGTTGTGGAGGAGGGGCCGCAGACTATTTGCAACCTGATTGAATGGGGCGTAAAATTTACGATAAGCGGCGAAACATACGATCTGACCAGAGAGGGGGGGCATAGCGCAAGGCGAATTCTTCATGCAGAAGACATTACCGGACGTGAGATTGAGCGGGCGTTGGTTGCAGCGGCAAGGCAGCATCCCAACATTATAATCTATGAAAATCATATCGCCATTGACCTGATTACCTCTGCGAAGATAAAACTGCGCCAATTTGAGCAGAATCGCTGCCTTGGAGCATATGTTCTGGATATACCCGGAAATAAAGTTTTGACCTTCAGCTCAAAAATATCCCTACTGGCCAGTGGTGGCGCCGGTAAGGTTTATCTATATACCTGTAATCCGGACGTTGCTTCCGGAGATGGTGTAGCCATGGCGTATCGGGCCGGAGCCACAATTGCCAACATGGAATTTATGCAGTTTCACCCGACGACTCTGTTTCATCCGCTGGCAAAATCATTTCTTATTTCTGAAGCGGTTAGAGGTGAAGGTGCAATCCTGCGTCGGCGTGATGGCACCGCATTCATGGAGAAATATCATAAATTGAAAGATCTGGCGCCCAGGGATATTGTCGCCCGGGCAATTGATAACGAGATGAAAACCAGCGGCGACGACTGTGCCTTTCTTGATATAACTCACGAACCTGCTGACGTTGTCCGCAGCCGATTTCCGAATATATACCAGACCTGTATGGATTTTGGGCTCGATATGACCAAAGAGTGGCTTCCGGTAGTTCCTGCCGCCCATTATCTCTGTGGAGGAGTAGCGGTTAATTTTGATGCTGAAACTGATATTCCGGGTCTTTATGCTATCGGTGAAACTGCGTTTACCGGTCTGCACGGCGCCAATCGACTTGCCAGCAACTCTTTATTGGAGGCGGCTGTGTATGCCGGTCGTGCATTCCGGCATTCAAGTCAGGTGCTGCCCGCAATTTCTAGTGATTATCGTAAGATACCTGCCTGGGATTCCGGCACCGCTACTAACAGTGATGAGATGGTGGTGGTCTCCCAGAATTGGGACGAAATACGCAGAACAATGTGGAATTATGTCGGAATAGTCCGATCTGACAAGCGTCTTGCAAGAGCCATGAGTCGCATCAAGCTGATTCAGGGGGAAATTGATGAATATTATTGGAACTTTATCGTTACTTCGGACTTGATAGAGCTTCGTAATATCGCAACTGTTGCGGAATTGATCATTAATTGTGCGCAACAGCGTAAGGAATCCAGAGGGCTCCATTATAATCTGGATTATCCGTTTCTCGATGATGAAAATGGTAAAGTTGACAGCTTTGTCAAGAAACAGTTCTGAAAGGAGAGGAGACCGTGGATATTAACGAAATTCGTAAGCGGATTGATCTTCTTGACGATGTGTTGCTGCGAATTTTCAATGAGCGTGCCCGGTTGGCTCTTGAAATCGGCCACGCAAAAAAACGGCTGAATCTTCCGGTCTTTGATCCGGCGCGCGAGAAACGGATTTTTAACCGCATGAAGGATGAAAACCCCGGACCTCTGGACGATGATGCCATAGTCAGGTTGTTTGAACGTGTTGTCGATGAATCAAGGCGACTTGAGCGGATTATGGCACATAAAGAGGAAGATTAAGGGAGGGCTAACATCATGTTGATTATTATGAAGATGCACGCTGCAGAAACGGCGCTTGACTCAATAAAGGAATATCTGATTACTCGCGATTTTGATATACACCAGTCAACAGGAGCCAACCGCACAATAATTGGTGTGATCGGTGACACCGAAACACTGAATGACCATGAAATTGAAATCATGGATGGAGTCAATCAGGTTGTGAGAATCAGGAAAGATGATTAGCTGTGGGTTTACGGTCGTTGCCGTAGGAATTCAGCCACTCTCGGATTGGAACGACAATTTTCTTGACATAACTTGGGGGATAGTGCTAGATGACTAATTCAATTTCGTTACTTTATCTGATAAAAAATTTGGAGGTGTAGTTTGGCTCATCATAAGTCGGCAATCAAGAGGATCAAACAGACCATAAAGAAAACCGCACGTAATCGTCATGCCTCATCGACGTTGAAAACATATATCAAGCGGGTACGTGAAGCGGTTGCAGCTAAAGACAAGGATGCTGCCGTTGCCGCTCTTAAGGTAGCTATTCCTGTTATTGACTCAACAGCCACAAAAGGTGTCATACACGACTCGACTGCATCCCGCAATGTTTCGCGCCTTACAAAATTGGTAAATACGCTCGGCTAGTTTATAAATTTATTGCCTGTGAAAAAAATATCATCCCCGATTCCGTTAACGGTATTCGGGGATGATATTTTTTTGCGGCAGGTTTAGATCTCATTTACCTTGTCAAATCGCCTGAAATATTCCAATCGACACCAGTTTTCTACATCAACCAGCGACTGAAACGCCTCGCGAAAATCGTTAGTTCCGGTACTGAATACTCCGTGTCCGTAGACAATTGCAGTTCCGGTAATACTGATAACCGGTGGAACGTTTTTGGCTATACCGCCAGCTCCTATCTCTCCGGCAACTACCGGAGTTTTTTCCAAAAAACGAACTTTTGTGCAATCCTTCCAGCAGTCTGTTGTTAGACAGGCTTCTTTTTCTTCACATATCATACTCATGACCACGGCAAAGCGCGGATGGCCGTGCAGTATGGCGCGGCAGCCGGTTTTTTCGAAAATGGAGCGGTGTGCCACCAGTTCGCTGGAGGCGGTAATCCCGACCGTTGAGATGTTCTCAAAGGGAACCGGATCAATGCAGCCGGGGAGTTCGTCAAGACTCGATGCGGTTTGTGAAATATAGATCAGGTCGCCGTTTGAATACGAAATATTACCGAAAAAGGAGTCAACGAGCCGCCTCTGGACGGTATATCGTCCAACTACTGCGATCTCCTTTAGGATAGTACTCTTTTCAAGCAAAGGACCTGATTGAAATAGAAGCCCGTCAGATGAAAGCGGGAGGAGTAACTCCCTGCGAAAATTGCTGAAGGCAGCCTCCTCGCCAGGTATCATAAAGCCGGATTCCAGAATGTCTTCCAGATACTTTATATATGTCGAATGAAAAACCGATGACCAGTTGATGTAGGCCTGTTCAATAGTCAATGCCCCGACAGCAATAATTCCTACACCTTCAACGATAATCCCTTTGCGGTTTCCCAACAACGCTGCAATTGTTTGGACAGAATCAGGTCCTAGTTCATTTTTGCGGACGATCGGAATATCATGCAGAAAAGTACGGGTTTCGGTGTCGCGGGGGACAATGATCTGTTCAAGAATATCGGATCTCCGAATGAGAAACTCTGCAAAAGGGAGCGATGGTACTGCAGCAGTGATAGCAAGTGAATTGAGTTGAGAGAGTACCCTTTCTGCCAGAGCTGCCAGAGCGGGTTCTCCTGCTGAAATCATGATGTCATCCTGAGCTGCAAAAGCGATCTGCCCGGCGTGTGATGAACCATCAGCAACCATTTTTGCGCTGTATTTTGCGATCTGGCTACGCATCAGTGGATAGAGGCTGGAAGATTGGTAAACAGGATTGAACCATCGGAAAGGGTTTCACTCCTGAATCGTGCAGCACGATTACTGCTGGCGACAAGTGGTAATATCGGGATGGTCACACCGCTATCAGGAAAAAATGCTGCAGTTATGTTTGTACCGGCCTGCCAAGCCTCAAAGTGGAGATGTGGTCCGGTTGATCTACCGGTAGATCCAGACAGAGCCAGCGTGCTATCAGCAGAAACCTGTTGCCCCTCTGTAACTTTGTTAACACTGTTGTGTGCGTATAACGTAATAATACCGTTATCATGTTCAACAATAACAGTGTTGCCGTACCCGGAACGGCTCCCACTATAAACTACAACACCGGAAGCAACTGCATTGACAGGAGTGCCGGTGGGGATTGCAATATCAACGCCGTCGTGATGACGCCAGGTGCCGTCAATCGGGTCAATTCTCATGCCGATTTTAGATGTTATCGTGCCACCAACAGATGGTAGATGAGGTACGAAAATATTTTGTTCCTGCTTTTGCTGCTGAATGGATGCCGTGACCGCCTTCAAGGCAATTTCATCAAGAGAAATATCATGATTTTTATGCTTTTTTATAGAAACAATGCTTTTTTTTGAAGCAGAGGGAGATTTATCTTTTATGATTATGGTGGCTCTCTTATCGTTTGGCGCATCAGTAAAAGTTTCTATACCATCGATAGTGACAAAGCGGTAAATATCTGCCAGAGCAAAACTGTTTGCAAAGCATAAAAAAAATGATAGATACAGACGGCTGAAGCGGGGAGGTATGAATTTGATTATAGAGATAATGAAGTGGTGTGCTGTCAATTCTACTTGTTGTTCGCGATATTTTCTGTTACTTAAATTCATGTTTGCTATATAGCTTGTTTTTGAAAATAGATCAATTCTTCTTCATTCATTTTGATGTTTGTTGACTTAATTATTTGCAAATGTCTTTATTGCTGACTGTTTATTAGGCAAATTGATCGCGTAAATCTGTATTTAATTTGCTGCATTATTTCTCAAGTACTTAAATAAATTGCCATATTAAATTTGGAAACAATTTGGCAAGAAGCTTGCTTCCCTGCTTATGAAACTGTCACCAGACTCATTAACCAGCTCAATTTGCGTTCTTTATCTGTATAAAAATATGAAGTGACAGGAGGTACGATTGTGAAAAAAGTCGAAGCGATAATAAAGCCGTTTAAGCTGGACGAAGTGAAGGAATCACTTAATGAAATTGGTATTCAGGGGATTACGATCAGCGAAGTAAAGGGCTATGGAAGACAAAAAGGTCATACAGAACTGTATCGAGGAGCGGAGTATGTAGTCGACTTCATACCTAAAATCAAGCTTGAAATTATCGTTGCAGATTCAATTCTAGCCCAAGTTGTTGGAGCTATCGAAAAGTCGGCAAAAACCGGGCGTATTGGTGATGGTAAGATATTTGTTACCAATGTTGAAGAGGTTATCCGTATCAGAACCGGTGAAACCGGAGAAGATGCACTGTAGTTAATACAAAATATAAGAGAGGAGTAACAGATGACACCAAAGCAAGTAGTAGAATTTGCAAAAGAAAACGGCGCAAAGATGGTTGATTACAAATTTATGGATTTTATCGGTACCTGGCAGCACGTATCGGTACCTATTTCCGAGTTTGACGAAGACACCTTTGAGGAAGGGCAGGGTTTTGACGGTTCTTCTATCCGAGGTTGGCAGCCGATTCACGCCTCTGACATGATCCTCCTTCCTGATCCTACAACCGCAAAGATGGATCCGTTCATCAAGGTTCCTACAGTATCTATTATTTGTGATATTTTCGATCCTATCACAAAAGAAGATTATTCTCGCGACCCGCGTAATATTGCAAAAAAAGCTGAAATGTACCTGAAGTCAACCGGGATTGGCGACACTGCCTACTTTGGACCGGAAGCGGAATTTTTCATTTTTGACGACGTTCGCTATTCCTCAACCACCAATCAGTCTTTCTTCGCCGTTGATTCTTCTGAAGGCACCTGGAACAGCGGTCGCGAAGAGTTCCCGAATCTTGGTTACAAGCCGCGCCACAAGGAGGGTTACTTCCCCTGTTCACCGGTAGATTCCCAGAATGACTTGCGCAACGAGATGGTCGAAGTGCTTCAGTCTGTCGGTATCCGTGTTGAGTGCCAACACCACGAAGTTGCAACCGGTGGCCAGGCAGAAATCGATATGCGCTTTTCTTCGCTGGTAGATATGGCCGACCAGCTTCAATGGTTCAAGTATATCATTAAGAATGTCGCCTACCGCAACGGCAAAACTGTAACTTTCATGCCGAAGCCGCTTTATGGCGACAACGGTTCAGGGATGCACTGTCACCAGTCAATCTGGAAAGATGGACAGAATCTGTTCGCGGGTGACAAATACGGCGGGCTTTCCCAAATGGCGCTCTGGTATATCGGCGGGATCATTAAACATGCCAAAGCACTCTGCGCGATCACAAATCCCACAACTAACTCCTACAAGCGACTGGTTCCCGGTTTTGAGGCTCCGGTAAATATGGCATATTCAAGCCGTAACCGTTCCGCATCTCTCCGTATCCCGATGATGTCAACCAACCCTAAAACCAAGCGTGTTGAATATCGTACTCCAGACCCGTCATGCAACGGTTATCTGGCATTTGCGGCGATGCTGATGGCTGGTCTTGATGGCGTAGAGAACAAAATAGATCCAGGACAGCCGCTTGATAAAGATATTTACGGACTGTCACCTGAGGAGTTGAAGGATATTCCATCCGCTCCAGGTACTCTTGAAGAGGCGCTTAAATGCCTGAAAGATGATCACGAGTTCCTGCTGAAGGGCGATGTATTTACTCCAGATGTTATCGAGAAGTGGATCGAGTACAAAATGGAGGCTGAAGTCAATCCGGTTCGTATGCGTCCGGTTCCACTTGAGTTTGAACTGTACTACGACATATAATCTTAACTAAAACGTTGCTTAAACCTAAAGAGGCGGGATTATTCCCGCCTCTTTAGGTTTATAGAATTCTTGTAAATTTAGTGGCATCAAGGAATGATTTCTATACTTCTTACGCTTGGTCGCACTAGGGGAGGGATGGAGTAAATGAAATGGTACGTCCCAGTTATTAAAAAGGGAGGAATATAAATCCCCCCCCTTATCACGCAGACAATAACCCATAAAACTATTTCTTCTTCTTGGCCCCAGCTGCTTTTTTGGATGCTTTTAGCGGGTTGACCTTAAGTTCTGCAATAGAAAGATCCACTTTTACGTGCGAAGCAAAATTGCAGATTCCACCAATCCATTTTTTCGCAGGAGCAGGATAAGCGCTGCAAACCTGGCCGATACTACCGGTTACAACACGGTCACATCCTTCGCAGTTTTCAGCAATAATCTGGCAAGAACCCTCCGGGAATATACACCCCTGTTTCCCCCAAAAAGTACACTCACTACCTACAAGTACAGTCTGACACTTCATACATCTTCCTCCTGAATTTGTTCTCCAATGGATTGCTACAATAGCAATTTATAAAGTGAAAAGTCAATGTAAAAATAGCCACAAAACCAGCCTATTCAGTAGTGTCGCGGTAAAATCAGGATTAACTGATGGTAAGAAAATTCTTAAGTAAATCCATGCCAGCCTCAGTCAGAATAGATTCAGGGTGAAACTGCACACCCCATAGAGGAAAAGATTTATGACGTAATCCCATGATTTCACCGTTTTCAATCCAGGCAGTAGTTTCAAGGCAATCGGGCAGTGCATGAAGGTCGACTATAAGTGAATGATACCGTGTCGCTTGAAATGGGTTGGGCAGATCTTTAAAAAGTTCTTTGCCGTCGTGATGAATTGGGGACGTTTTGCCATGCATAAGTGAGTAACTGCGTATAATCTTACCACCGAAGGCAGCTCCTATCGACTGATGACCCAGACAAACACCCAGTATTGGGATTTTTCCGGCAAAGAATTTTATTGCCTCAACGGAGATACCAGCCTCATCAGGTGAACATGGTCCTGGAGAAATAACAAGGCGAGACGGCTGAAGAGACTCTATCTGCTTAAGGGTGATTTTGTCATTGCGATGAACGTGTACATCTTCACCAAGTTGGCTGAAATATTGAACAATATTGTAGGTGAAGGAGTCATAATTATCGATCATTAAAAGCATATGGTATGTAACCTACTTATATTATTTGATTTATAAAACAACATACTGCTATTTATACACCATCATATACACTTATTGCTGTTTGATACATCTATGTATGATGCACTCGCAAATTCTCTTTTTCCAGTTTTAGCACTTAAAAAATTGTATATCACAAGGCTAAAACAGACCATTTTGAGATTTTGCGAACGCATCATGTAAAGCGTAAACTTAATTGATAAATATACAAAAAACAGTCATACAAATCAATAGCCGAATGCTCATCCTGAAAATTTGAGAAACGTTTCTGCAAACTGGGCAGATGTTCAATATTGCCTACGACAAAGTGCTTTAAAGGGCACTGGTGTGGTTTGAAATTGGTAGACAAGTAGATAGTCAGAGGATTTTTAC
>Ga0194060_10003700_pt1 | contig 10768 bp, 9 predicted proteins | sample SepL225m_MetaG_FD_163427 | JGI IMG/M metagenome (GOLD analysis project Ga0194060, IMG submission 163427) | Anoxic zone freshwater microbial communities from boreal shield lake in IISD Experimental Lakes Area, Ontario, Canada - Sep2016-L222-5m | ecosystem: Environmental > Aquatic > Freshwater >... | reverse complement strand
GCTATGAATACCTTGGCAGGCTGAACCTTGCCCGCAGCCGTGATCTGGCCATTGAAGAAGCGCCCGAAAGCATTCGCAGCCTCAATGACGGCACGGTAGCCGGACACGCCTGCCTGCGAGGTCAGTGCATCCATCTTCTGCGCCCGACTCAACATGCGCGGCAGCGCGTCGATGGCCAGCACAGTCGCCTTCTTGGCGGTCAACTGCTGCATCAGTTCGGGGTTCTGCGCAGGCCAGATAAAGCCGATCAGGATGCCACCTTCGCGCATCATGTCCACTTCAGCAGTGGTTGGAACGCATACCTTGAATACGATGTCGGACTCGGCCCACACCTTGGCTGCGCTGTCAACGATCTGTGCGCCGGCTGCGGCGTAAGTCTCGTCGGAAAAGTTCGCTGCATCGCCTGCGCCAGTCTCGACGGACACGGTGAATCCGAGTTTGATGAGCTTTTCCACCACTTCCGGCACCGTAGCGACACGCTTCTCACCGGGGAAGATCTCTTTGGTAACGCCAATTCGCTGCGGCGTTTTGGGTGGGGCCGACGGTGCGGCATTGGCGACAGGGGTGGATCCCGATGTCGTCGCGGTAGGTACGCCAGACTGCATGAAGCGACTCCTCGACTTGATTTTTGCAACAAAGAATACAACACGTCCCAGGTGAAAGAGCCCACCCGGGACGCTGCGGCGGCAAGCTTAACTGAAATTGACTGGGTAACGGGGGGGCCTAACCATGACACAAATCAACAATATTCAATAATTACACCATGAACACGCGCTGGAAACCCCATGTCACTGTCGCCGCCGTCATTGAACACGACGGGCATTTTCTAATGGTTGAGGAAAACACCCGAGACGGCTTTCGGCTCAACAACCCGGCAGGGCATTTGGATCCGGGTGAGTCGCCCGTTCAGGCCTGCGCTCGCGAGACGCTGGAAGAAACCGCATACCAGTTCCATCCCACGCAACTGGTGGGGATCTATCTTTCAAGGCAACGCCGGGGAAGGGAAGACATTACCTATATGCGCTTTGCGTTTTGCGGCGCGCTGGGAAATTTCGATCCCGAACGCCGTCTGGACGATGGCATCGTGCGCACGGTCTGGATGACCCCCGACGAGATACGCCGCAGCATTGGACTCCACCGCAGCCCCATGGTCCTGCAGTGCATCGACGACTACGTGCTGGGCAAGCGTTATCCGCTGGATTTAGTGCACGTCCATGCTTCCGTGCAATCGCGCACAACCTGAACCCAGAGTCAATCCACTGGGCTGCTCTCTTTTCATGTCGACCCCATCAGATGGGCCTCCAGCAGCAGGCGCGTGACTTTGCCACCGCATCCCCTATTTGTAGCTATCGACCCGCGTCAGTGGCACGCAACTTTTGTGGTTTTAACGTAAGGGGACTGGACTATTATCTAGTTCGACTGAGGGAATAGTCGACCAGCAACGCCGAAACCCAATGCATTGGTACACACCATGAGCGAATCCAGCGACACCCCAAAGCGCGCAGGCGCAACCGTACTCTGTGTCGATGACGACAGGACGATACTGCTATTGCTGAGCCGACAGCTCGCGCCGGAGGGCTACCAATTGTTGACGGCCAGCAGCGCGGCCGACGGGCTCAAGTTGCTCGAACAGCAGGCCGTCGCACTGGTGGTTTCGGATCTCCGAATGCCAGAGATGGACGGGATCGAGTTCCTGAGTCAGGTTCGCTCCCGCTGGCCAGCAACAGCGCGGATTCTGTTAACCGGCCAGGGGGATATCGATGACACCATCGCTGCCATTAACGAAGGGGGCATCTATCGGTACATCTCCAAGCCGTTTACCAGAAACGATCTGCTTTTGAGCGTGCGCGATGCGTTGACCTATCAGACTCTTATGTCGGAAAGAAACCAGCTTGCTCTTCTTACCCAGGAACAGAACCGGCAGTTGTTGGCGATTAACGCCGAGTTGGAGGAACGGGTCGAGGCGCGCACGGCAGAACTCAAGAAAGAGCACAACCGGGTGCTGGTTGCCAATGAAAAACTAAAAGCGGGCTTCGCAGTCTCGGTCAAGGTATTTGCCCAGCTGATTGATTTTGGCGAAGAGCGCTACACCGGTCATTCGCGACGCGTAGCGCAGGTCGCACGGCGCATCGCCATAAAAATGGGGCTTGATCGCAGTCAGATTCAGGACATCTTTATTTCGGCCCTGCTGCACGATATTGGGCAACTTGGCGTATCCCCGGCGATTCGATCAAAAGCCGCGAATGAACTGACACCACCAGAGATGGAACAATATAGAAAGCATCCCGCTCGTGGCGCGATGGTCCTGATGGCGGTTCCTGAACTGCGCGCTGCTGGCCGTCTGGTCAGGGCGCATCACGAACGCTTTGATGGCTTGGGCTATCCTGACGGCCTGTCTGGGCAAGACATCCCGTTGGGGGCGCGAATCCTCGCCGTTGCCAACGACTACGACGAATTGCAGACGGGTGCGATGGGACCAGAGTACTTTGAAAAGGACCAGGCACGCGACTTCATCCAGCAATGGAGTGGCCGACGCTACGACCCGCTTGTCGTTGAGGCATTTTCCGCCCTCTCATCCAGCGCAGAGTTGCATCTCGCGGGAACAGACCATCTGACCATCCGTGAGTTGGCGCTTCAACCGGAGCAGATCGAAGCAGGAATGGTGCTGAGCCGTGACCTCGTCTCGCGGGACGGCCTGCTTTTGCTGGCGGAAGAATACATGCTGGACGATGAATGGATTGGGATGATTCAGGAGTTTGCACGGTCTCAGGATGCGTCACTTGTCATTCATGTCGACGCTGACAGGACGATCAACAGCCCACATTTCCCAGCATCCAAACACCCTTCTGTGTAACCGGTTTACGAGGCCAGGGACGAATTCCGTAGCACTGCTGTGAACACTGGTCGACCGCCGAATGCAGGAATGGAGAGTCGGCGCTGGCCGGGTGATTTCCGACGACTTACGGGAACAGCGGCAAAGCCAAACTAATCAACCAGCCATGCCGGGGACCGTTTGTCCAGAAATGCGGCAACGCCGTCGCGTCCTTCCGTCGTCGCACGTTGCGCCGCGATACGTTTGGCCGTTTCTTCCATCACACCATCGTCTATGGGCTGGCCATGAACCGCGGCGATCAGTGACTTGGCCGCCTTCAGTGCCGAAGGTGCGCCCATCAGCAGTTGCTCCACTAACGCGGCCACCCCGGCATCAAGTCCGTCCGGCGCGGTGACTTCATTGACCAGCCCAATGGAAAGTGCGCGCTCGGCAGATATGCGTTCGGCACTCTGAAAATAGCGCAATGCGTGGCGCGGCCCGATGGCGCGCAACACGTAAGGGCTGATCACCGCCGGGATGATGCCAAAGCGGACCTCGGAGGTGGAAAACACCGCATCGCTACTGGCAATGGCCATGTCGCATGCTGCTGCCAACCCGGTTCCCCCGCCCAGCGCGGCACCCTGCACCCTGGCGATGGTCGGCTTGGTCATGCCGGCGAGCGTGCCCAGCATGCCAGCGAAACGCCGCGCATCCTGCAGGTTCTCTGCCTCCCCAACCTGGACAGCACGACGCATCCAGTGCAGATCTGCACCGGCAGAGAAATGTTTGCCTCTTCCGGCCAGCACCACGATACGCACCGCCGGGTCGACGTCGAGTGCGCGGCAAGCATCACCCAAGTCGGCAATCAGTTGTTCGTTGAAGGCGTTGAAAACCTCCGGCCGGTTCATCCAGATGGTTGCAACTTTGCCACTGCGCTGAACTTCCAGCGTGTCGTACATGCCGTGGTGCCGTAGTCGTTTTACTTGGCCAGCGTCCAGTCGTTGTTCCTGATCTCAAGCATCTTGAACGCCGACAGGTCCAGGCCCATGTGGTCGGTGGCCGACATGTTCACCACACCACCCGTGCCGATGAAGCCTTTGGTGGCTTCGATCGCGTCCCGCACCTTGGCCTTATCCGTACCGCCTGCACGCTTGATGGCATCCACCGCCAGCATCAAACCGTCAAAGGCATGTCCACCAAACGTGGAGACATCGGTTTTCCATTTTGCTTCAAAGCCCTTGGCATACCCTTCAGCCACCGGCTTCTGCGGATCGTTGGCCGCCAGTTTGTTGGCCACCAGCAGCGCAGCAGCGGGCAGACGCACACCTTCAGCGGCAGGACCGGCGAGCTTGATGAACTCTTCAGACGCCACACCATGGGCGTGATACAGCGGCAAGGTCAGACCGAGCTGCTTGTAGTTCTTGGTGGCGATCGCCGGCCCCTGACCCAAGCCGAAAATGAAAACGGCCTGCACCCCCGCCGTATTGCGAATCTTGGTAAGCTGGGGGCTCATGTCAGTGTCTTTGGGGCCGTAGGTTTCGTTGGCCACCAGGGTAATACCAAATTTGGCGGCAACCCCCTCTGCTTCCTTCTTGCCGGACTGACCAAAGCCACTGGTCTCCGAGAACAACGCCACCTTCGTGAGGTTGTTCTTCTTCATGTCCTCAAACACCTTCTCTGCGGCCATGCGGTCGGTATGAGGCGTCTTGAAAATCCACTTTTTCACCGGCTCGATAATCACCACCGCACCGGCCAGCGAAATGAACGGCACGCCCGCCTTTTCGACCAGGGGTGCCATCGACATGGTGGAGCCGGTGGTGGTCCCGCCAACAATGATGTCGACCTTGTCGTCTTCAATCAGGCGCTTGCCAAACCCGTTGGCCTTGCCGGCATCACTGCCATCGTCGTAGTGCACCAATTCCAGCGGACGGCCAAGCACGCCGCCCTTCTTGTTGATTTCCTCGACATGCATCTGCAGCGTCTTGAGCTCGGGGTCGCCCAAGAAGGCGGCTGGACCGGTAACTGAAAGGACCGAACCGATCTTGATCGGATCTGCGGCCATGGCAGCCAATGTGCCCAGGGCCAATGCCGCCCCGACGGCGAACCTCTTTGCGGATAATTTCATGGGTTGTCTCCTTGTAGGTTGATGAATCAAATTCTCTCTATTACCAGGGCAATGCCTTGCCCAACACCGATGCACATGGTGCAAAGCGCATAGCGCCCGCCCCGCCGTGCCAGTTCGTACATCGCGGTAGTCACCAGCCGCGCTCCACTCATACCCAGAGGATGCCCGAGTGCGATCGCGCCGCCATTGGGATTGACCCTTGGATCATCGTCGCGCAAACCCAGATCACGCATCACCGCCAGGCTTTGCGCGGCAAATGCCTCGTTGAGTTCAATCACATCCATCTGCTCCAGCGTAAGCCCCGTGCGGTCCAGCAGCTTGCGCACGGCCGGTGCCGGGCCAAAACCCATGATGCGCGGCGCAACACCGGCGCTGACCGAAGCGACGATCCGTGCGCGCGGGGTCAGGCCGTGGCTGCGTGCCGCCTGCGCGCTGGCAATGAGCAGCGCGCAGGCGCCATCGTTTACCCCGGAGGCGTTACCGGCGGTGACAGAGAGTTCGGGTGCGTTGATTCCCTTGAGCGTGGAGAGCATCTCCATCGTGGTATCAGGACGTGGGTGCTCGTCGGTATCGACAATATCTGGGGTTCCCTTCTTCCGGGGAATCAGCACGGGAATCAGTTCATCGGCAAAACGCCCGGCGGCATGGGCTTGAGCCCATCGCCGCTGCGAACGCAGGGCAAAAGCATCCTGATCGGCTCGCGCAATCCCGAAATCGGCGGCCACATTGTCTGCCGTCTGCGGCATCGAGTGCGTGTCATAGAGTTTCTTCATGCGCGGGTTCACAAAGCGCCAACCGATGGTGGTGTCGAAAATGGCAGCAGTGCGCGAATAGGCTGACTCGGCCTTGCCCATGACAAACGGCGCACGCGACATACTCTCCACCCCGCCAGCGATCACCAGGTCGGATTCGCCCGCCTTGATAGCACGCGCGGCCATGCCCACAGCGTCCAGCGAGGATCCGCACAGGCGGTTGACCGTGACGCCAGGCACCTCCACCGGCAGACCCGCAAGCAGCCCTGCCATGCGTGCCACGTTGCGGTTGTCCTCACCGGCCTGATTGGCGCAGCCCAGCAGGATGTCGTCCACTTGCGCCCACTGCACCTGCGGGTTGCGCTCCATCAGGGCCTGCAGCGCGATGGCCGCCAGGTCATCGGCACGCACGTGCGCGAGCGCTCCGCCATACCGGCCAATAGGGGTGCGAACAGCGTCACAAATAAATGCGTCGTTCATATTTCCGTCTTGCTCAGCTCTGTTTAGGGCGCTCGTCGATCAGGCGACGCGCCTTGCCGACCTGGGTGCGCGGTATCGAATCAAAATTGAGCACCGATACATGCGTCGAGATACCTACCAGGGTCTTGATGTGGTGCTGCAACTCTTTTGCGATTGCAGCGACATCGGTGAATGAGAGTCTTCCCGAGACCTCACGCTGCAACTCGCAACGCACTTCGACATCGTCAAGATGGCCTTCGCGCTTGAGCACGATCTGGTAGTTACCGCTCAAGCGCTTGTCGCGCAGGATTTGCTCTTCAATTTGCGTCGGGAACACGTTAACGCCGCGAATGATGAGCATGTCGTCGGTACGCCCGGTGATGCGGTCCATGCGCCGAAAGCTGCGGGAAGTCGGTGGCAACAAGCGGGTCAGGTCGCGGGTCCGATAACGAACGACGGGGAACGCTTCTTTGGACAGCGAGGTGAACACCAGTTCCCCCTGCTCCCCGTCTGGCAGCACTTCGCCGGTTTCAGGGTGAATGATCTCTGGGTAGAAATGGTCTTCCCAGATTACCGGGCCATCTTTGGATTCAATGCACTCGCAGGCCACGCCGGGCCCCATGACTTCTGTCAGGCCGTAGATGTCCACCGCGTCCAAGCCCAGTTTGGCTTCGATCTCCTGGCGCATGCCCTCACCCCAGGGTTCGGCACCAAAGATGCCGATCTTCAGTGAGATTTCTTCCGGCGAGATGCCCAGGCGCTCGAACTCTTCGGCGATCACCAGCGAGTACGAGGGCGTGACCATAATGATGTCGGGCTTAAAGTCCGCGATCAACTGCACCTGCTTCTCGGTCTGTCCGCCCGAAATGGGGATGACAGTGCAGCCCAGACGCTCGGCACCGTAATGTGCGCCCAAGCCTCCGGTAAACAATCCGTAGCCATAGGCAATGTGACAGGTGTCACCGGCGCGCCCCCCGGAGGCACGGATCGACCGCGCCATCAGGTCAGCCCAGTTATCGATGTCCTTGAGTGTATATCCGACCACAATGGGTTTACCCGTGGTGCCTGAGGAGGCGTGTATGCGCGCAACCTTTTCGCGCGGCACGGCAAACAGCCCGAACGGATAGTTGTCACGCAGATCAAACTTGGTGGAAAACGGAAACTTGGCGAGGTCAGCCAACGTCTTGAGGTCACCGGGGTGTACCCCCATGTCCTCGCACTTCGCGCGAAATGGCCTCACATTTTGATAGCTGTGGGCAATGCTCCATTGCAGGCGCTGCAACTGCAGTGCAGAGATTTCATCACGGCTTGCAGTTTCTATACGCTCAAGTTCGCCTGGCTGGGGCTGTCTCTGCGTCATGGGTGGGACTCCTTTGAATTCTTGACGGTACCAATTATCAAGCGTCAGGGCTGGACATCGGCCTGCTGCAGACCGGCAATCACTTCGCCGTTGATTCGATAGCTTTTTCCCCTGAACAGGGCAATGGTTTTTCCACTTCGGGTGCGCACCGTGATGTCATAGACTCCGGTGCGGCCCGACAGCGATCGTTCGATGCTTTCGGCTTCGAGCACATCTCCCTCGCGTGCCGGGGCAAGAAAGTCGATGTTGCAGCTCGATGCCACCGTATTCTGGTTGTAGCTGTTGCAGGAGAAAGCAAACGCACTGTCGGCCAGCGTGAAGATGAAGCCACCGTGGCAGATGTGGTGGCCATTGACCATGTCGGCGCGCACCGGCATGGCAATCATGGCGTAGCCCGGTTTGACGCTGAGAATCTGCATGCCCAGCCCTTGCGTGGCGCGGTCGCGCGACCACATGGCCTGCGTGACCGCATCTGCCAGTGCTTGCGGATCGGACGGTTGTTCGGTCATGAAAGAGCCTTTGCTGTATCAGTAGATGGCTTTGGACCGGGCATCTCAATTACCTGTAAATCGTGGAGGCCGCTTTTCCATGAAGGCCGCAGATCCCTCAGCGAAATCCGGGCTCCAGCCCAGTTCGCGCATGAAGCCTCCTTCCATCGACAACTGCTGCTCAAGCGTATGGTTGGGTGCCGCATGCATCGCCTGGCGTGTTCGCACCAGCGCCTTGGTCGGCATGGTGGCAAGTTGGGCCGCCAGTTTGCCAACATGGTCTTTGAGCTCACCGTCGTCAACGACCTGCCAGATCAGCCCCCATTCAGCAGCCTTCTCGGCGGGCAACTTGTCCGCCAACAGTGCCAGCCCCATGGCGCGGGCCATGCCCACGCGCTGAGGGAGGAACCAGGTGCCACCGGTGTCGGGGATCAGGCCGATCTTGCTGAACGCTTGCAGGAAGGAGGCCGACCTCGCAGCGATGGCCAGATCGCAGGCCAGTGCCAGACTGGCACCCGCGCCCGCCGCAATTCCATTCACCATGGCAACCGTAGGAACGCGCAGGTTTTGCAGCCCCAGAATGAGCGGTTTGTAGTGCTGCTCGACAACATTGCCGATGTCGGGTTGCATTGGGCCCATGGCCATGGCGGGGTCGGCCAGGTCCTGCCCGGCGCAGAATGCGCGCCCGGCACCCGTGATGACCAGTACGCGGATGCTCCTGCTCTCTTGCACGATGTCGAGTGCGGAACGCACCTCGACATGCATGGCACCATTAAAGCTGTTGAGCTTGTCCGGGCGGTTCAGCGTCAGGCGGGCGACGCCGCCCTCTACTTCAAAAAGGATGTTCTGGTAGGTCATGGAATTCCTTCCTACAGGTTCTGGCGCGCAATCGTCATGGCCTCGCGCAGCACACCGATGTCGCCCACATGGTTGGCCAAGAGCAGGATCAGCTTGGCGTTGACCATGGCGCTTTGCTCGTCGCTGAGGTCGCGGTGGGTGTCGATCAGCGCTTCGTAAAAGTCGTCGCCCGGCGTAAAGGCATGAAAGTAGCGCTTGCCGGACTCAAAAAAGTGGGGTGTCAGATTCAGGGACAAGGGGGAACTCCTTATGGAAGATTGCAGGTGGCACGGGCCACAGCAGCGGCGATCTGTGTGGCATTGAACGAGCGCCAGCGCGCCGCCACATGCTGGTCCGGGCGGATCAGGTAAGTTGTTCCATTTTGGGCATCGAAACGTTCTGCAAAGCGCCCCGCGCGGTCTTCCAGCAGGCGCATGCCTTGCGTCACGGTGTCGGCCTTGGCCGCAATCAGGACCACTTCGGTGCCGATCGCCTCCACCGACAACGCCTGATAGGCGGCAAACTGGTGTGCCTCGATGCTCGCTGCATCATCGACATAGACCAGCACCATGAAGTGGTTACCCACCTGATCGAGCAGCCAGACACTGTTGCCGGCGCTGCGCATGGGGGCATCGTCCATGGGCGCACCAGGCACCATGTCGCCTTCAAAAGTAGTGCTATCAGGGGTGTTCAGGCGGGATTCGGTCAGGATGGCGGGCACCGACAGGCGCCCGGAGTTCACCAAAGCACGAGCAAAGCGGTGCTCACGTGCGAGGTTCAAAACCGCATTGCGAAAGGTCAGCGAGGTTTTGCTTTTTGGGGTGATGAAGTCGGTGGAACGAGTGGAGTTCATCAGGTTCTCATCGGCAGCAAAGGTGCGCTCTTCAGAATAGGTATCGAGCAGGCTGACCGGTGCCTTCCCTTCGATCACCAGTTTGAGCTTCCAGCACAGGTTGTCGGTGTCCTGGATACCGGAGTTGGCACCGCGCGCTCCAAAGGGAGACACCTGGTGTGCCACATCCCCGGCGAACAGGACGTGACCGTGCGTAAAGGCGTTCATGCGGCGGCACTGGAAGGTATAGACGCTGACCCATTCGAGCTCAAACTCGCGCTCGTCTCCCAGCATGGCCTTGATGCGGGGGATCACGTTCTCAGGCTTCTTTTCCTCTTCCGGATCGGCCTGCCAGCCCAGTTGGAAGTCAATCCGATAAACATTGTCGGCCTGGCGGTGCAACAGCACCGACTGCCCCGGGTGAAAGGGAGGGTCAAACCAGAACCACCGCTCATGCGGGAAATCGGCCTTCATGACCACATCGGCGATCAGAAAGCGGTCCATGAAGATTTTTCCGTCGATCTCCAGATTCATCATGCGCCGGATGCTCGAGCGCGCTCCGTCAGCCACGATCAGCCAGTCGGCCTCCAGCGAGTAAATGCCATCCGGGGTTTCGACCTGGAGGGTCGCACCATCGCCCTTCGGATTGACCGACACCACTTTGTTCTTGAAACGCAAGTCCAGGTTGGGCAGCCCTTTGGCGCGTGCGATTTCGAACTCTTCCAGGTAGTACTGCTGCAGATTGATCATGCCCGGGCGCTTGTGGTCGGGTTGGGGCAGCAGGTTGAAGTTATAGACCTCCTGCTCCTGCAAAAAGGTGCGCCCCACGTTCCAGCTCACTCCTTTATCGACACAGACGTCCCCCACCCCGATGCGGTCCAACACCTCGAGCGCACGCTTGGCGTAGCAGACACCGCGTGAACCCACGGACACGGTGTCGTCTTCGTCGAGCACCACCACCGCAACGCCGGACTGCGCCAGCTCAATCGCCGCTGCCAGGCCTACCGGTCCAGCCCCCACAACCACGACTGGATAGCGTTTGGTTGGTGCGCCGCTTTGTTCGGGCGGACACACGTAATCGTACTTCGGGTACTTGTACGTAC
>Ga0194060_10003698_pt1 | contig 10769 bp, 15 predicted proteins | sample SepL225m_MetaG_FD_163427 | JGI IMG/M metagenome (GOLD analysis project Ga0194060, IMG submission 163427) | Anoxic zone freshwater microbial communities from boreal shield lake in IISD Experimental Lakes Area, Ontario, Canada - Sep2016-L222-5m | ecosystem: Environmental > Aquatic > Freshwater >... | reverse complement strand
GCAACCCATCGCGACAATTCCAGCCGATCCGCGTCGTTAAGAGTGATTTCCATGGCTTTTCGTGACATTCCAGAATTCTGTCACAAATCCTAATATAACACCAGTCATTTATGAGACACTACACTAGTAATATAGTGGCGGCAATGTGGATCCTTCGGGTACAACAGGACAGTTGGCCGGTACAGGGGGATTGATGGCATCCGGCGTATCACGGTTCCAGAAACAGGTACATATCGGATACGGAACCTGATTGACTCTGAACGCATGGTAGTGAGGACTACCTGCAGGAAAGTGCGTATGCGTCCCCGAACTTGGGCCTTCAAACCCTCGTGTTCCCTTTGCATATGGCTGGCATTCACGGCAACCTAACGGAGGTAGCGTTAGCGTTATTGTCTTCGTTTGCGTGGTTGTTATTGGTATCGCATCTACAGAAGTGGGCCTACATGTTCCGCATATATCTTCTGAATTTTGCCAAACCCGTATAGACGTTCCTGTCCGCTCCCACGTCTTAACGATGGTCATGCCAACATACGTAACGGCAACAAACACATACGGCCCCCATATCGGAAACGTTTCATAAAGCAAAACGGGAACACAACGCCCATCCTTGTCTATAAACATCACAGGCGCGTTATATGTGAAGTGGTATATATTGCTTCCCTCAACCTCATCTGCCGGATCGCGGCTCGCCCACCTACCGCCCTCAGGCTGGTAATAGCGGTGGCCGTAATACAGTAATCCTGTTACTGAATCCGTGTATTTCGTGGAAAGTACCCAGTTGGTTTTGGGGCCCCCATGCGGTTTTCGATTTACACGAGGGTACTTCGTGGCCGACCGTTGGGTCCGGGCGTCGTCAGAGGTTGTAAGGTGGTAGCCACGTTCCTTCACCGGTGAGCCGGGAGTATGCGTTTTTGGGCTCGCACAAGATATTACACGGGGTACGGCTTCGGGTTCAAATGTGAAGTAGTAGCCCATGGTTAGAATTCTGTATTACTATGGATGTATGGTTATTTTCAGGTTTCTGCACATACTTCCGCAAGTGACAAAGTGATAAGACTTCCCCTTTACCGCCTAACCATTAACGAGTTAACTTCAAAATCGAAGTGATCAGGTGCTGATAAGGTGGTGAATAGGTGATCATGCCACAGCCAATGACCGCACATGGGCAATTTCATACCGACCAACGGTGCGAACGTCTTTCGTCTCGACGGTCACGACACCTGCAGTCTCACCGTCCAGAGCAACGAATTCAACTTCATAAGCCCGTCCACCCTGATAGATATGCACAACCGTCCCGACATCGCCCGTCATTAGTCCCTGATCTGGGCGATCAACCATCAAGACTACTCTGTCATGTTCTTCTATCATTTTGGCTCCTCAAGCGGGTAAGCCGTTATCAACCGCGGGCTATCCAAGCCCGTTTCTATAATCCAGACAGTCCGAATGGTCGGATTCCGCCCATCGGGTGACCTTATCTGACCATCCACACTATACCGTCTCCCGTAACCGGTTTCCACCACATTCGCTACAGGGTTTACCTGCCCATGCTCCACTAATGCCGCCGAAAGAACTGTCCATTCAAATGAGTGAAATCCAAACCGCTCAAAAAATCTCGCTTTGGAACTGCCATCAGGGTGACCGGATGAAAGCAGGTAGTCCGTCACCTTTGATTCATCCACACGTGCTTGATTGGCTTTTGGCAATTTCACTGTGGGGAATATGCCATCCCGACATCAAGCATTCAACTCCATTCAATCAACTACCTACCACGTCAGGATCGTCTACTTGTCTATCCCCGATGCCGCTGGCGTGCGCCGTGGCTGCCTTCCCTTTGCAGGGCGATTCCGAGAGGCCTTCATCTCTCATCTATTGCGCAGTTACGATCTCCCCTTTTCGGTCTCGATCTCGTGGCACACACTTGGTCGACAACACCTGAGAATGATTACTGGGTCATGTCATTTGTCACGTCTTTGGACATGGGGATCGTCACCACCCCATGATCCTTCCCAGTCGCAAGATACGGTAGTTCTGTCCCCACCGGAATACAGTCCACCTCGTACGCATGGCTCCGAGGCAGATTTCCCGGCAACTGAATGCGGGTACTGTTACCTTCCTTCAGAACTACTAGGTCGTCCTTGGTTCCCATGATGCCGTCTGCACCTGCAGATCGCAATTCATAGCGATCCCCTGCCTGTCTTTGATATCTCACGGGATGTCCCCAGTTATCGCGCACAGGCGCATGGGTAAAGTAGCCACTTTGCGGTGGTTCGTTTCGAGCCCACATCACGACCCCGTTCAAGTCTTTCGGCAACTCACCAATGTTGAGCCGAATTATGTCAACCTGATCCCCAAGAAGAATGATGGGTTCAAGCAGGTTATGCACGTAGTCGGCCTGATCGCGTCCCGTTAGAGCTACAAAGCGCAAGGCGAAGGCGCCGAGCAAGGCCAGAATCCACCCAACTATCCAGAAAAGCGGACGCGGTTTCATGTCAGAATGGTAGTGGCGGCAAGGATGAGAACCGACAATCTCTTGGCCCGGTGTCCTTTGCTACATTCCCTTTTGCACTGATGCTGAACCCCTTGCCTCCGTAGTTGCATGCCAAGATGAACTGATCATCCACATAGTACGGCGGCAACCAGAAGCCCTTTTTAGGGTCATCCCAGAAGTCTACTTTATCGTTAGCATTTAAATTACAATCTGCTTTTGCCGACACTGATTTGCATTTGCAGCAGTTCGGATCCCAGACAGCCTCCCAATTGAGGTCGCAATCAACTTTCAGGGTGTACCATGAAATCATTAGCGTGTGAGATTGAGGGTTTAATGTTCTGTGCCATTTCATTGAACCCTTCCCTGAACATTTCAACTTCTTGGCGTGCGCAAGACCAAGATTGATTCCCGCGTCCACGGCTGGAGACGAGTCGTTGCCCGAATCGAACCAGTCGTAAGGAACGTCAGTCACACCGTTCTTTGTCTGGCTGCTGGGAGGAGCATTCAACCACCAGTCCCATAGCGTCTGATTTGGCCCTAACGCCCAGAAGCCCATGAGTGATTTTACTCTCGCACACATCCCGGGATTTGCGTCGCTCTTTGTTAAGTGCAAAGGATTCGGAAATTTCGGCAGACTGAAAAGGCCCCAACTGTCAGTTCGATCACCCGGATCATTCTGAGCAAACACTGTGAGGTTGTATCCCCCCTCTTCCCCAATCGGATCCCGACTCGCCCATCTCCCTATTTCCGGGTTGTAAAATCTGTGGCCGTAAAACAGAAACCCTGTTTCCGAATCCGTGTATTTCGTGGAAAGTACCCAGTTGGTTTTGGGGCCCCCATGCGGTTTTCGATATGCACGAGTGTACTTCGTTGCGGACGGGTATCTTGGGGCGTCGTCAGTGGTTGTCAGGTGGTAGCCACGTTCCTTCACAGGTGAGCCGGGAGTATGCGTTTTTGGGCTCGCACAAGATATTACACGGGGTACGGCTTCGGGTTCAAATGTGTAGTAGTAGCCCATGATTACCGAGTCATTTCATTTGCAGAATATGGAGATACGACCCCACTTGCCTCCTTACTTCTGCGCTTACCCTTTTTCTCTTCATCGCTATGGAAGCATCGTTATCATTGAGCGATTTTGGCGCTCCTCTTCATTAAAACTAGATTTTCAAATTTCGGCGGATATTTGGTTACTTGCCATCGATGCTCAAACGAGACGTAGTGAAGATAGTAGCCCCATCCTTCAAATTCAAAAGCTACCACCATCCAAAAAAAAGATTGCTCACCATCTGTCTTATAACGCAGATCACAACTGTCAGCTATTTTAGGGCAGACAGGTACTGCGCGCAAATCCCCTGATTGCACTAGATCCTCTAATGCAAAGGGGTACTTCCCTGTTCTGGCCTTATAAGCATGAAGTTGTTGAATCACTGGCCTTAACTGAGTGCTAGCGTCAACAACTGCAATATTAAATCTTTCCTTACTATCTCGACATCCACACGACAGCAACATGACGCAACACGCCGACACATTTATGGGAGTGAACCACGCTACACAGCACGTTCTCATGGAGATATACATTTGTTTTGCCGACATGAATCCCCCTTTCTGGCAGGTGTGCACTGTCTTATGGCCACTCAAGCTTGAGAGTCGGCGGACCACCAGGCGGCATAGCGGCATCACATTGGGACTCGCAACTTGCCGGATTCTTGCCAAATGCATTACCTATCGAATTATTGTACGCATCAATGGCATCATCTGCAGGTGTGCCGCCTGGCGTATTTTTCTCATGACACTCTTCCAACGCAGCAGCATCCTTGTCACCCCATAACTTGGTAAGTGTACAGGCCCATAGACAATGCCTGTAAGCATTTGCTTCTTGAGTGTCAACAGTTGATGGTGGTATTGGAGGATATTTCTGTGCAGCAATTGTCTTTGCCATTAATCCAACCCCCAGAAAGTACATATAACTATCGGGCATGGGCAGGATGCAAAGGAAACACCATTTTTCTTTCCAATTTACTTGTCCTAGCAGATCCAATTGATCAACAGAACGATTGTCGATAAATCGATACGCTGGAAGCAATATGAACTCTCTTGTTGCTGAGTGCCACTGGCGGGCAGACACTCCTCTTAACAACCTTATTACATGCGCCCAATCGCCCAACGGATCGCGGCTCATCCACCTCCCCGTCTCTGGCTGGTAGTACCGGTACCCGTAATAGATCAATCCTGTTTCCGAATCCGTGTATTTCGTGGAAAGTACCCAGTTGGTGTTGGGGCCCCCATGCGTTTTTGGGCTCGCACAGGATTTCAGCGGTACTGCGTTTCCAGGTTCGGTTGTGTAGTAGAAGGCCAAGGTAATTTGGTTCTTTCTTTTCAGAAAGGGGAGAGGTGACCCTAATTGACTGTTTGCCCACTATCGCCTGGTGTTTCGGCGACCCCATGGTCATATAGTAATTTTTCGATATCTTTGCGTCCATGTTGCCTTGCCCATTCTAAAGGCGTTCCTCTAATTCCCCTGACATTTGGATTGGCCCCCCTATTAAGCAGTATTGACACTACCATGGCATCACCCATGAAGACTGCTTCATGTAACGCGGTTTCCCCGTTTCGATCTACATGATTCACATTAGCCCCATAATTTAAAAGCATTTCGACGACTTCCTGATAATTAGACCTGCAATTATTGACAAACCCAGATGGATAGGCCAATGGCGTAGCCTTCATAATATCTTCAGCATTGACGTTAGCCCCCTGTTTCAAGAGAAATGCCACCATGGTCACTTGTCTGTTGTGGGCGGCCAGAGATAACGGAGTTTGCCGCGCTATGTTTCTTTCGTCGATTAGTGCTCCGCTGTTAATCAGCAACTGAACGCCCACAAGATTACCGCGTTCTGCAGCAATATGGATGGGAGTATCACCGCCCTTCCAACTCGCACCTTTATGAGGATCCGCTCCACTCAGTAACAAATATCTCATGATTTCATTGTGACCAGTCAGGGCCGCATAGAACAATGGCGTTCTGCCATAACGACCCTCTGCGTTTATGTCATTTCCTTTGTTAACTAAGGTTACCGTTTCGGTAATGTTGCCAGTTATCACTGCCCTATGGAGTGGCTTATCGGATCCACTACAACCACAAAACATGCACATTGCCAGCAAGATGGTGCTAAACTGAGTGGATTCCATTGTGTGAATCCTCTACTTGCTGCAACAAGTGCATTCTTCACAGGAGTTCTTTTGATCATCTCCAAATGCCCCTCCTCCAAAAAGTTCGACAAAACTCTTATAGGTTGCCGCAATATCCAAGCATTCTAACCAATCCAACCCTCTTTGAGATGGGTGACATGTATTGCACGCAGAAACAAGATTATTGAATAAGTTGTCATCGCATTTCTGTTTATAACGCTTATCTGAGTCGCGCGAGTTATTGCACTGTTGATAACAGAGATCATGCGCGTTGCAGGCATTTAGGAAGGGGCATTTTCCACTTGGATCATCCGGATCGCCCGACGGCAGTAAAAACCATAACCAAGAAGGGACGCTACAACCATTAGGCCCACCATTGGGATTATCTCCCGCAACCTGTCTCTTACCGGTCTTTTCGCCCTTGTTACAAGGACCACATGGTCCCGCAGGCGGCAATGGAGTGGGATTTGGGGATGGACCAGGAAAGTTATATCCCCCTCCTGGATCGCCCGGCCAAGGCCAAGGAAACTCCGTTAAACCAGTTGTATCGACTTTACCAACACCTTGATTACCACAAAACCCATACTCTAACCCCTTCAATTGTGGTACTCGAACCGACATCATGTGAAATGATCTTCCTCTTCCATTTTGCCCCAGAAATATGGGCAGGGAACCCAGTGGATCCCGGTTGGGCCACCTTCCAGCCTCCGGCAAATAGTACCTTAGGCCGTAATACAGTAATCCCGTTTCCGAATCCGTGTATTTCGTGGAAAGTACCCAGTCGGTTTTGGGGCCCCCATGCAGTTTTGGGCTCGCACAGGAATTTCCCTGCACGGCGTTTTCTGGTTCGGCTGTGTAATAGTAGGCCATAGGTAATCACTCTATCGCATAGTCATTCTACAGGGTATGTGACCTGGCAGTCTAGTCACTGCGGGGCCTGAATGTTCAGTCAAATCCATCATGGTAACGCGGACTGTAACAGTTACTTCCCGTTGGTATCCTTCACTGTGATTGCGCACTTTCCGGACATCAACACAACTACATGGAATACGTCCTTCACTCCGGCAACGTGATCATCCTTAAATCCAAACCCAATGTCGTAAATCCATTGAGTAGTTTCCCGAAACCGCCGCAGACATATTTCACTTATAAAAGGATCGGCTTTCGTTGATACATACTTGATGACCTCCGTGTTAGCTACTTCGCAAGCCTGAATAACTCCGAGAGGCGGCAAAATAGCACTTCCCGGATCCCATAACGGGGAGGATTCCAGGTCCTTCTTCAAGACTTGGACTCTGTATTTCTCTCCTTGATAAGCGAATCCAGTCTCCATAACGATGCCTTGTCTTGAAGACCATTCTCCAGCACGGGCAAATGGCAATAGAATTGTGATACACAAACAAGTTGTAACCGCTAACCGACGCGCAATGCATGTTGTTAAAATCATTTTGCGTAGTCCTGGTTAGTCAATAATGACGACGCCACTGCATTGCGGGAAGTAACTGAAGGGATCCGCCTCTTCAGGAATACCAATGGTGACCGTTGTGCTCGCAGGCCATACTTTTTCATCGGGCCACCAGAATGAAAACATACCGGCATACGTGGATTCGCGCAACGGACAGTCGCATTTGACGGTTATTTCGTAATTACAGGTGGCATAGGTCTGTAAAAGTTCAGCAACATAAATCGTGACATCACAAATCTTCCACAAAGACCCATTGGGTCGTCGAACGTGTAAACAACTTGAGGTGCATTGTGTTGAACGAGTCTTGTGAGGATCATATGCCATCCAGATACGTTTTGAGGCCTTGCAACCCGTTGATTCATACGAACCAAGCATGTTATCGACTGTCTCGTCGCAGAGACCATATTCGGTACTTGGGCAAAATCCGTATCGATCTATCAACCCTAATGGGCGATTTCTAACGAAGACATAAAGATTCCGCCCCCCCTTCGGTCCAATCGGGTCGCGGTTCATCCACCGCGACAGATTAGCACTGTAAAACCGGTAGCCGTAATACAGTAATCCCGTTTCCGAATCCGTGTATTTCGTGGAAAGTACCCAGTCGGTTTTGGGGCCCCCATGCGGTTTTGGATATGCACGGGTGTACTTCGTTGCTGGCCGATTGGTCAGGTCGTCATCAGTGATTGTCAAGTGGTAGCCACGTTCCTTTACCGATGAACCGGGGACATGCGTTTTCGGGTTCGCGCATGATTTTCCCGGCACTGCGTTTCCAGGTTCGGTTGTGTAGTAGTAGGACATGGTTATTTGGTCATTTCTTTTGCAGGATGCTGAGACACTTGAATATCTGATAGCATTTCACTGAACACCCCCCTACTTCTCATGCGTGCCCTTGTCCGCCTCTATTTCAAGACGTCTCATCTGATCTTCAATCTTAAAGACTTGCTCAGTATCCCCCTTCAATTTGTAGAACTTGAGCATTACCTTGAGAGCGCTCTTCACGTATGGTCGCGTTCTGTCGTCTGGTTGGACTTTTTCCGCAAATTCAGTGGCAAACACTACTGCACATTTCCCGTAGACGTCGCCATTCAAGTCGGATCGAGACAAGAAATAACCGATGTATTCCCAAAGTAAACGCGATTTGTAGTCCAGACACAACTCTGCGGGAAACATGGCACCCATAGTCTGAACTGTAATCTCATGAATGCGGCACGATTCATATTCGCGGAGTAACTTCTCCCATTTCATCGGGTTAGGATTTGTGACCGTTTCGAGTGACAGGCACACTGCCACAGCATCAGCGGCAAAGGCACTCTTGGGATGCGTCTCTGCGAACTGAAGAAGTGCAGAATAGGGGACTTGATTACTCATTACGCAACAAAGTGTATTGCGATAGTCTCGATCATCGCCCGCAGAGGGCGTGATGTTGGTTGCACTTCCGAAGCCAACTACTGTCAGACATACCACAAGACCCGCAGGACAATACCGTCTCGGCATCAAAGGGCTCGCTCCAAAACGGGGCGATCTCACTTTTCATCCCCAATTGAAGGCAGTGGAATCGACGGAGGAGGATCTGGTAAGTCTTTGGCACAATTAGCAGCCTTCCCGAGTTTGTCATAACATTCAAGCGCCGCTTCACAAACGCTACTGCACTTGGTTTTTTCCGGTTCCTGTTTCTTCCAGCTTTTGGCCTGCCATCCTCCAAGCCCCCCCAGATCTGACCACTTGTCGAGACAAGTGCGGCACTTCTTCTCCATGTCCAAGCACTTCGCTATTGCGGCACCCACGGCAATGCACTTACACACGTTGACGACATCGCCACCATCTAGACCGGTCGGGTCAACCAATGCGGTGGGGTTGTTCTGGACAAAAAGGTAGGCCGGAAGTAACGAAAGTTGTCGCCAGAACAGACGTGCGGATCGTTCAATTCCCTTAACATCGACATGCTTCAGGAAGAACATTTCTTCCCCAAGGGGATCCCTCCCACACCATCTCCCCGTTTCCGGCATATAGAACCGGTACCCGTAATAGATCAGTCCCGTCTCAGAATCCGTGTATTTCGTGGAAAGTACCCAGTTGGTTTTGGGGCCCCCATGCGGTTTTCGAGTGACGCGAAAGTAGGGGAATACGGGGGAGCAGGTGGCGTGAGAAAGGTGTTCGTCTAAAATGAAAAACCCCATGGGAATTGCAATCTCCTATGGGGTTGGATTCTACGGAAAACCGTGGCAAGAAGAAAGGGTTTTCTACCATAGAATGGGGGAGGAAATTATCCCATCCGACGTTCCTGCAAAGGACTGATCAGGCAGGAAGTAGGTGTCACATTTACCGCATCACACGAGCAAAGAACTCCTCTTGTTTGAGTCCCTTTTGCCAAGCCCGGTGGCGACTCACAGAATCCAAGCGCTTCCGGGAAGACAGTGCCAAGAATCGCTGCGCCTCGATAGGCCCTAGTTTCTTCATGAGCAAACTGACTCCCCGCTCAACAAGCGTGGTCTCTTCAAGTAACGCAATCGATTTCATTTCAACTCCTCTTTCGTCACAAACTCCAGCGGGTTGCAAACCTCAATTTTCAAATGGGAAGCCCGGCACCGCTTTATCAAATCCTTATCGCATGTAATGAATATATCCGCTGAAATCTCCGCGAACGCCACATGCGCCGCATCGGCAACTCCTAGTCGGCGCCGGACCAAATCCTCCGCCCGTTCATGCACACCGCTCGCATAAGTCGCCTTCGCGCTAAACCGACTCAACAACTGCTCAAGTTCAATCCTCTGGTAGACATCGTCAATGTCAGCCACTTCCGCAAAATGAACCGGTGAGGCCACGACTACATACTTGCCCTGATCAACATGACTCATGATCAGGTAATAAGCGTCCGTCTCAAGTCGTATGGGCAACAACGTCTGATCGTCATACGGCCGACACAGGGTGCAAACATCAATATACAGGCGTTTCTTCATTCCACAGGCACCAGTTGGTTCAATACATGTAACGCTACTCATTGCCTTCCCCTCCGTCAAGCAATCCCCGCTCGCAGGTATCTTTCTCCCTTGGATGACATTTCCCATGGGTCTTCTTAAGGTCGATAATGGTCAGTTTGGCATAGTGCTTGAGGGTGTTGAGACTCTCGTGCCCGAGCAGGTCCTTGACGTGGTACATGTTCGCCCCACCCCGCAAGAGTTCCGTGGCGCAACTCCGCCGGAAGGTGTGCGCGGTGATGTGTGCCACCCCCAATCCGGTTCCATGGGCACAATCCGTAACTATCTGACAGAAGGCGTTGTAGTGCAACCGCACCCCCTGCTTGTTGAGGAATAACGCCGTCTCGGAAGGATTGCGGGACATGAAAGGCCTCACGGCCCTCAGGTAGTTTTCCAGGCACCGTAGCGCGGTCCTGCCGATGGGAACGACGCGTTGCTTGTTGCCCTTGCCTGTGACGATGGTCGTCGCCTGGTCGAAATCGATGTCCCCGACATCGAGTCCCAGAAGTTCAGCGGCTCGCAGTCCACTGGAGTAGAGCAGTTCGATCATGGCGCGAGATATAACCGAAAGTTGTGGATTGGGTAAAGGAGCGTATCCTTTGTTGTAAGTAACGACAACACCCTGCGACAAACAGGGAGAAAGGATACGCTC
>Ga0194060_10003697_pt1 | contig 10769 bp, 9 predicted proteins | sample SepL225m_MetaG_FD_163427 | JGI IMG/M metagenome (GOLD analysis project Ga0194060, IMG submission 163427) | Anoxic zone freshwater microbial communities from boreal shield lake in IISD Experimental Lakes Area, Ontario, Canada - Sep2016-L222-5m | ecosystem: Environmental > Aquatic > Freshwater >... | reverse complement strand
TACTTTTATCGAGTATAGCAAATCATTTATTGATCAACTGAACGCACATTACTCCGAGCAAAGTAGTTTAAAAGTAGATGCGATTACAAAAACAACCAATAGTATTCATTATTATGATAGTATCGTTTTATTTGAGAAAAGAGCAATGGTAAAACCAAGTTCAAAAATGACAGGGCAATGGTCTTTCGAATACGATAAATCAAAAAAGACTTTTGTGGAAAAATTTAAATTCCACCTTTTAGTCAGAACGAATAAAATATTACAAACTTTAAAATTAAAAGGTATTTTTATTGACGAAATGCTAAGACTAAGCAGCAAGAGATAAACTACTTTTTACCCATTTTATTTAAAAGGAAGGACATTAATCCTTTGAATGCATTCAGATACACGCTTGCTAATTGAGGATGGTAAATAAAGTCATTCTTCAAAATGCCCAAACATCTTACCACATCCTTTTTCATTTGAGGTGTTAAATTATTTGACTTATACAATAAGTACAAACCATTACGCACAATATAATATACACGAATGGGTGAATGAATAATGCGAAGAGAGCGCTTAAATGTTTTGAAAGATCTCCCATTAATCAATTCGCCAATTTTATGGTTCAAGATAATGTTTGAAAACATTAAATTTTTATAACCACTTTGAATTACGCGATATGAAAATTCAGCATCTACAAAGTCAATAAAAAGCTGTTCATTGAACACCCCCACTTTTTGAGTCAAGGATAAATTTAAAATGCTACCTGAAGTAATGAGCGTTAATGCCGATTCTGGTTGCTCCTTACTTTGCGTTAGCGCAGGTTGACAATTAACACCAAACTGGGCGACATTTGAAAATTGCCCTTCTTTAATTTGATTCAGCATCTTTTGGAAATCGCCAGGTTGAAAAGAGGAATCTTGATCCATCGTCAACAAATAATCATAGCCATGGGCCAAGGACTCAGAAACTGCCTGATTAAGCCTATACGCAATCCCTTGATTTAAATGGAAGTAATGGTATTTGATATTAGGATGAAGGGCCGACAACATGGGTGCTAAGCCTACCACTTCTTCCTCACTATTGTCGTAAACATATAATTCCTTTAAGCCAGAAACATAAGAATTAATGTTTTCAGATATCTGCTGCAAATTAGGATGGTATAATATAACGACACCTGCGATGTTCATCGCTTTAATTTATTAGTATTCTCAAATTTAAGCCAATTAGATAAACCATCCTTCATTTTAAACACTAAATATTCAATATGTTTAAATTTTTTAAGTATAAATATTTATCTTGTACACTATATGAGTGAAAAAATAAATAGCTTCTCTATTATTATTCCCTTTAAGACAGGTAAAAAATATCTATTAGATTGCTTGCATTCGGTTATAGAGCAGGACTATCCACATTTTAACATTATCGTTTTAGCAGATAATACAAGTAATATTGACAATTCATTGGATGCCATCGATGCGCTTCATCATCCTAAAATTACTGTTCAACAGTCAAATCAAAATTTAGATATCTTACAAAACTGGAGTCGTATTAAGGATATTGAAAAAAATGAGTATATGACCATTTTGGGCTATGACGATCAACTTCATAAAAGTTTTCTTTCAACGATAAATAAATTAATTCATCAATTCTCTGATGCAAGCTTATATCATACTCATTTTAATTACATTAATAGTAAAAGTGAATTCATAAAAAAATGCCAGTCACTTCCAAAGCTGATGACTGCTAATGATTATATTGAATATACATTAAAAGAAACCATTGATATAATGGCAACTGGGTATGTTTTTAAATCGAACGATTATGAAAAGCTTGGCGGGATTCCTACACATTATCCTAATTTAATTTATGCAGATACACAATTATGGATTGACCTTACAAGAAAAAGTTATTTAGCTATTGACCAAACAACACAATTTTTATTTAGGATTCATGAATCAACTACTAAAACTTCAAAGGATAAAATATTACTTGATGCATATATACACTTCTTAGATTATTTAAATCAGTTAAAAAAAGAAACAACTAAATTTGAAATAACCATACAAACTCACCTTACTTCTTTTGCAGAAAGTACTACAAAAGCAATGTCACATAGGTTATTACGAACTCCTAAAGCAACTAGATATGGTATAACTATTAAAATTATAACTAATAGAATCAGGGAAAAATGTATTCAGATGGGCGTCCCGTATGAACCATTTAATATTAAATCGATTCAATTAGCAAAGATTATAGAAACCACCCCGCTACTCAATACAATATTTTTATTTTTTAAAAAATATTATAAAAAACCAATATTATAAATATATTTTAAAGCCAGTTTTCTTTAATTTGAAATAAGCGCTTGCCTAAATTTGTTTGCATTAGGTAGTGTAGCAATTTTAATCTGAATTGCCAAAATCTGGATTTTATGGAGTACCCAAAATTAGCCTCATACACTTCTATGTTCTGTTTCAATGAATCCAAATACTTAATAGTACTTACACCCGTATTATCAAATTTTGTAATTGTATAATTTAAATAAGCATAAGGCTCATCTTTGATTCTACACATCATATCATAATCCATCGCAATACTATAATTTTTGTAAATACCCAATCGATCATATACCTCTTTCTTAACAAACCAAGAAGGATGACAAATACTTCGCATCCCTTTAAAAACTTGAAATTTGTCAAATGGTTTACCAATAGTAATCCAATTCCCACCACGATGCAAAATTATATTTCCACTCACCCAGTTGGAATTTGTATTTTTGGTTAAAAATGAAACGACATTGTCAATAACTTGATCAGAAGCATAAATATCACCAGAATTAAGTAGATGTATGTATGTGCCTGTAGCTCTCGCTATTCCTTCATTAAAATTACCAGCAATCCCTTTATTGGTCACATTTACCCATTTCCTATAATTAGGTTGCGGCTGTTCTTCTAGCCATTGTGCAATAGTCGGATATGAAGACCCATTAATTATCCAATGTTCATAAGGCAAAACTGATTGATTATCAATAGATGCACATGTCATTTTAACATCTTCAAAATTATTATAACAAATCGTTACTATTGATAAATTTAGCATGATGAATTAATTAATTGTAAACCTTATTTTTCTCTTGTTAACCAAGATTTGTAAATTTCTAAAAAAGTAGCTTTTAAATCCTTCGTGATTCCCCAGCTAGGATAGTGCGCTTTTAATTTGTCCAAATTTGAAATATAACAAATATGATCGCCGATTCTATTCTCATTTAAATATTCATATTTCATTTCCTTACCTGAAATTGAAGAAATTAAATCAAATGCTTCTAAAATTGATACTGAATTTTCTCTGCCACCACCAATATTATACACTTCTGCCACTCTTGGATTTTTTATAAATTCATTTATAAAGCAAGCTACATCATATGCATGAATATTATCTCTAACTTGCTTTCCCTTGTATCCGAAAATTTTATAAGTTTTACCTTCAAGGTTGCACTTAATTAAATAGCTTAAGAAACCATGTAACTCAACCCCACTATGATTTGGGCCAGTTAAACAACCGCCTCTTAAGCAACAAGTGGGTAAATTAAAATACCTGCCATATTCTTGAACCATAACATCGGCTGCTACCTTTGATGCTCCAAATAGTGAGTGTTTTGTTTGATCAATTCTAAATGATTCACGAATTCCATCATAATCTTCTGCATCTGCGTAATCATATCTCTTTTCTGATTCAATTAAATTCAATTCATTGGGCGCATCTCCATAAACTTTGTTTGTAGAAAGATGTACAAATGGGATTGTCAGTCCAGCCAATCTTGTCGCTTCTAACATATTAAGTGTCCCAACAGCATTTACATCAAAATCATCAAATGGTCTAGAAGCAGCTAAGTCATGACTTGGCTGCGCAGCTGTATGAACAATTGCATCAGGTTGTGTGTTTTTTACAAACTGTATAATAGCTGCTCTATCTCTAATGTCTATTGAAAATGAATTAAAATTTTTATAAGTATTTTTTAATCTTGATATATTCCAGGTGGTATCTGCCTTTTCTCCAAAAAAATCTGCTCTCATATTATTATCGATACCTATTACACTCCAATTTCCATTAGCAAAAAAACTTACCACCTCACTACCTATCAACCCGCCTGCACCTGTTACTATAATATTTTTCATTCTTATATTTTGGGTAAAGTTAAAACAAATTTTTGGCAGTGATTATATTGTAAATATATTTTCCACTCAATATATCTAACTAAATATCAACAATATATATATGGTCTGCAATTATATTTACATTTACCGCAATTACAATATATTTGTAATATGGGGATTATTCAAAAACAAGGGGTAAAATCATCGTTTTTCATCATGTTGGGCTTTATCATAGGCGCCATCAATTTGTTGATTTTATTCCCTTTATTTTTTTCCAAAAATGACCAAGGATTGGTTAGGGCAATGTTGGATATTGGTGCAACCTTTTCTGTATTTTGTACATTGGGTACCCTACCTGTTATTTATAAATTTTTTCCCTTTTACAATCATTATCTAGGGCCTAAAAAAAACGAGCTCCCTTTTTTAACCTTAATGATTAATTTAATTGGATTTGGTTTATTATTATTTATTGGATGGCAACAAAAAGATTTTATTATTCGAAAATTAGGAAAGTCCCCTAGCTTAGCTCATTATTTTAATTACCTATATCCTTATACCTTTTTTTTATTGCTATTTTATTGGCTCGAAGCCTTTGCCTGGGGTTTAAGAAAAGGAGTGTATTCTAATTTTTTAAGAGAAACGGCCATTCGTATTTTAACTACCCTTCTCATTTTAGCATTTGGATTTAAGTTCATTGACTTAGTAGGATTTTTAACATTATTCAGTTGCTTATATGCCATTCCAACTTTATTGTTGCTCATCAATTTGATTAAATCAAAGGAGCTATCATTTAGTAGTTTTAAAATAAGTGGTGTTACGCGCCGACTTAAAGGAAAGATGATCAGCTTTGCTTTATTTGTATTCGCAGGGCAATTTTTTAATTTACTTGCGCGCACCACCGATACTTTTTTTATTGTGGGCTTAAGAGGATTAAGTGATGCAGGTATTTTTGCGATTGCTACTTATGTTTCTGCCATATTAGAAATTCCACAACGAAGCTTAAATTCCATCAGTATACCGGTATTGGCAAGTTCTTGGAAAAATAAAGATTTCGCCAACATCAAACACATCTATCACAAAAGTGTTTCAAATTTACTAGCGATTGGACTTTTATTGTTTGGACTTATTTGGTTAAATATTGAAAATTTAGTTTCCTTTTTAAATTGGGTAAGTCATAAGGAATCAGGCGGATATGATGCGATTAGCAAACTTATCTTTATTTTAGGATTGGCTAAACTCATTGACTTAGCCACTGGTGTAAATAGTCAAATCATTGGCACTTCTAATTTTTGGAAATTTGACTTCTACACTAATTTGTTTTATATCTTATTGTCTCTCCCGCTCAATTTTTATCTTATTAAAAATTATAATCTTGAAGGATTGGCCTATTCCAACTTAATTGCACTCACCTTATATAATACTATTCGGTTTTTGTTTTTATACAAAAAGTTTCAACTTCAACCTTACACTTATAAACATGGTATTTTTTTAATACTCAGTATAAGTTTAATGTTTCTAGTGCATCAATTGCCCATCGTCCACAATATTTTGCTTAATATTTTATTGCAATCCTTTACTTATGGCATTGGCTTTTACTTGCTTGCCATTTGGATCAACCCTGCTCCAGAAGTGTTAAACATCATACAACAGTTTTTTAAAATAAAACTGCCCTCTATTTTTAGAAAAAAATAATTTATTTTTTTTGCGCGACACTCACTAAGTGAAATGGCGGATAAGTTTGCTGATGCATCATCTCAAACCCGCAATATTCCAACATTTGTTTAATAAGATCAAGGTTAAATACATGATGATGTACTGCCCTATTTTCTATATTTAATTGGGTTCGTTTTACGAGTTCTTCCTTAGATGCAACAAAATCATCCATCGTCAAATCATGCAATTCAATGACTTCATCAAAATGTGTCTTATCGGTCTCTTCGGTTTGATTGTTGTAATCTTTAATTAAGTGTGCTAAGGAAGTAACTGTTCGTTTATGGTCAAAAGTAAATTCCTTATTGGGTAATACTAAAACCAATCGTCCATGGCTTTTCATAACACGGCTCCATTCTTTTAAAGCTTTGATTGGATTGGCAACATGTTCTAATGAATGACAGGATAATACAAAATCATAACTAGCATCATTGATCATAGATAAATCGATGGCGTCTGCAATAAATTGAAAACCCTGTTTGTTTTTGTAATAATGATATTGATTTCCTTGTTGTATATCCCCTTCCCAAAGGGTGGTATTTGAAAAATTAACGCCGTCAATATTTTGAGCATACAAATAAATAGGAAAAGCCATTTTAAAATTAAACAACTTACTTGGACCACCAATCTCCAAACCATTTTGTTGATTGAATAAAGCAGACAGCTTAATTAACTTTCGCTTAGCAGGCTGCTTAATATAAGATATCAATGTAACGATGTGTTCAAAAAAATTCATACTCAAAAATAGGGATTGTTATAATAAGTTTAAAAATGCATCTAAACCTTTCTGCTTAAGTGGCGTTAATTCGTAACTGATATTTTGAGTATAATATTGGTGCAAATCATACACTTGTTCACTTTGGGGTATGCCCGCAATGACTTCAGGCAAATGAGCTAAACCATAAGCATTCGCTTCGTCAAAAAGAGTTATGAATTCCAATGGAATGGGCTGATTGGCAACCCATGCTGCATATACAAACGGTAAGCCCGTGTGCTGCTTCCAAGCAAGTCCTAAATCATAAACAAATTCATATTGATCTAAATGGGCCAAAGCTCTATCCCCAATGATAATACCAGCAGTGGCTCCCTTTATATGGTCTATATAACCTTCCTCAGCATCAATAAATTTGACCTCCTTTTTCCAAAATTGAGACAACAACACTTTTGCTAATTGTACCGATGTTCTGCTTTGATAATCAAGATAAATACATTCAATTTGATCCATGGGCACTTGACTAAATATAGCCACCGAAGCCACTTCCCTCTCTGATCCAATAACATACTTGGAAACAACTTGAGGATGGGCTAGCAAGGGTATGATGGCAACCGGCACTAAACCTATATCAATGCGCCCTTCTATTAAATCAAGGGCAATTTTTGCGGGGTAAGATTTTATTAAATCAATGCGATTTTTAAAGCCTTCCTGCTCTATACCTAGTAATAATGGACGGGTATTTAAATAACTTACCGCCCCTATGCGCCATCTTTTGTCCAATTGAATTAACTTTGCACAAAGAAAAACCTTTTTTTTAACATAGTCACCACTTGATTTAAAGCAACTGCCCATGTCCAAATTAACAGCCATTTCACCTATTGACGGACGATATCACAAGCAAACAGCCGTTTTAAGTTCCTATTTTTCTGAATTTGGCCTTATTAAATACCGTGTTTTGGTAGAAGTGCACTATTTCTTGTTTTTAGGCGATAAAAAGTTTTTTAAAATTACACCCAGCTTACGAAAATCATTGCTCGCTGTTGTTGAAAATTTTAGCGAAGCAGATGCTGAAAAAATTAAAACAATCGAAGCCACTACCAACCACGATGTAAAAGCGGTTGAATACTTTTTAAAAGATGTTTTAGATCAGCACAAGGCAAGTGCTTTAAAAGAATGGATTCATTTTGGTTTAACTTCTCAGGACATTAATAATACCGCTATTCCATTAAGTTGGAAAGAGGCAATGGAAAATAATATACTCCCTGCTTATATCAATTTGCAAAATAATTTATTCAAGCTTGCTAAAAAATGGAAAAAAATTCCTTTGTTGGCCCGCACACATGGACAAGCCGCTTCTCCCACCACTTTAGGGAAAGAGATCATGGTGTTTGTAGAAAGATTACATCATCAAATTGAATTATTTACTGCCATCCCTTATGCTGCGAAATTGGGTGGTGCTACTGGTAACTTTAATGCACACCATATTGCATTCCCTAAAAAAAATTGGGTAAGCTTAGGAAATGAATTCGTAGAAGATGTATTGGGATTACAAAGAATGCAATTCACCACTCAAATTGAACATTACGATCATCTTGCAGCCCATTTTGATACATTAAAGCGTCTCAATAATATCTTAATTGATTTAAGCCGAGATGTATGGACTTACATCTCAATGGATTATTTTAAACAACAAACTAAAAAAGGCGAAGTTGGATCAAGTGCGATGCCACATAAAGTAAACCCCATTGATTTTGAAAATGCCGAAGGTAATTTAGGAATGGCAAACGCAATACTAGAGCATCTTTCAGCAAAACTTCCTATCAGTCGTTTACAACGCGATTTAACCGATTCAACTGTGCTTAGAAATATTGGCGTCCCTGTTGGACATATCGCCATTGCGCTTAACTCCATTGAAAAAGGGTTGAATAAATTAATATTAAATGAGGAAAAAATTCAAGCTGATTTAGAAAACAACTGGGCAGTGGTAGCCGAAGCCATTCAAACAATTTTACGCCGCGAATCTTATCCTAATCCTTATGAAGCTTTAAAAGATTTAACAAGAGGCAATAATAAGATCGATAAAAAATTAATGCACAAATTTATTGATGGCTTAAAAGTTTCAGCATCTGTTAAAAAGGAATTGAAAGCGATTACGCCACAAAATTATACAGGAATTACAGCTGATTATTAGAAGGTGGTGGCACTATTTTTTTACGAGGTTCTTTTTTCGCTAATAAACTATGTATAGGTGTCATACCTTCTTTTTGAATAGCCATAGTTAAAACTTGTGCAGTGGCAGCAGCATCACCCCAAGCACGGTGACGGCCTTCGATACGAATACCTAAATCGCGTGTCAAAGAACCTAAACCATATTTAGCCAATCCAGGGAAAACACGGCGACTTAATTTAATGGTACATAATTTTGGTGCCGACCATTGAAATCCCGCTTTACCTAAAAGATAATGAACAAAGGAATAATCAAAACTTACATTATGCGCAACAAAAATGCGCCCATTCAATAAATTATAAATCTCAGATGCCACTTCCTCAAATAAGGGTGCATTGGCCACCATGGCATCACTAATTCCAGTCATATTAACAATAAATGGGGGGATTCTTTGCCTTGGGTTAATTAAAGTCACATATTTACCCGTCACTTCTACCCCATTGTGAATCACTATCGCAATTTCAGTAATCCCATGAGATTGGGGCATACCGCCTGTGGTTTCTATATCTACTACAGCAAATTCCATAAGAAAGCTAAGGTCGTATTTTTTAACAACTTATAGCAAGCAGCTTTTCCTTATTTTTGTGGCTCAATATAGGAAAAGAAGCAAAGCATGGAATTGAGTAAAAATTACATACCGGGTGAAGTAGAAATCAAATGGTACAAACATTGGGTGGAAAGTGGCTATTTTCATAGTACCCCTAATGAAAAAAAGGCCTACACTGTCGTCATTCCTCCACCTAATGTGACTGGTGTATTGCATATGGGTCATTGTTTAAATAATACCATCCAAGATATATTAGTGCGTCGTGCGCGCATGCAAGGATTTAATCCTTGTTGGGTTCCTGGAACGGATCATGCTTCCATTGCAACAGAAGCAAAAGTGGTTGCGATGTTAAGAGAAAGAGGTATTGCAAAATCATCTTTATCAAGAGACGAATTTTTAGGATATGCATGGGAATGGAAAGAAAAATATGGCGGTATCATTTTGCAACAATTAAGAAAGATGGGTTGCAGTTTAGATTGGGAACGCACTTCCTTTACGATGGACCCTGATTACTACGAGTCGGTTATAAAAGTATTTGTTGATTTATATAAGAAAGGAAAAATTTATCGCGGGAAAAGAATGATCAACTGGGATGTGCGTGCAAAAACGGCTTTAAGCGATGAAGAAGTTATACATAAGGAAGTAGCTGGTAAAATTTATCACCTGCGTTATAAGTTAGATATTCCTGGAGATGAATACATCACTATTGCAACAGTACGACCTGAAACAATTTTAGGAGATTCGGCTATCTGCGTGCATCCTAAGGATGATAGATACAAACACCTTGTTGGCAAATTTGCTTTTGTGCCTTTGATTAACAGACGCATCCCGATTATTGCGGATGATTATGTTGAAATTGAATTTGGTACAGGCGCCTTAAAAGTAACACCAGCGCATGACATGAATGATTTTATGTTAGGCCAAAAATATAATTTGGAAGTGATAGATACCATGAACGATGATGGTACTTTATCAGAAGCTGCAAGTTTGTATATTGGTCAAGATAGAATTGAGGTAAGAAAAATAATCACTAAAGATTTAGACGCTGCAGGGAATCTAGTAAAAATAGAAGACTATACACATCAAGTGGGCTTTAGTGAAAGAACCGATGTGATAGTAGAACCAAGATTAAGTTTACAATGGTGGGTGGATATGAAAAAATTAGCAGCACCTGCACTAGAAGCAGTGATGTCAGATGAAATTAATTTCCATCCCGCTAAATTTAAAAACTTATACCGCCATTGGATGGAAGGCATTAAGGATTGGTGTATTAGTCGTCAGCTTTGGTGGGGACATCGAATACCAGCATGGTATGACGAGGAAGGCAATTTTTATGTCGCACATAATGAAGCAGAAGTAAATACAAACCACCCTGAAACCAAAGGAAAAAAATTAACACAGGATGCGGATTGTTTGGATACCTGGTTTAGT